>CEUY01032523.1_pt1 | contig 30654 bp, 28 predicted proteins | sample 361481 | NCBI WGS metagenome assembly CEUY01 (sample SAMEA2622737, study PRJEB7988) | marine metagenome | isolation source: saline water (ENVO:00002010), including | reverse complement strand
GGTTTTGAAGTTATTGCAGCTGATTTGGATAATGATGGTCAATTGGAAGTGATTGCTGCAGCTTTAGGTCCTTCTTTAACTATGCCATCCGGCGGTATTGCTGTATTTAAACATCGAGGTGATCCTAAAGGTAAGTGGGATATGAAAATCATAAAAGAAAACTGGAATGAAACTCATCAAATTTTATCAGTTGATATTAATTCTAATGGTTTGAAAGATATTGTGGGTGTAGCAAATTGTGCTAAGCCTCATTCTGGTAAAAATGAACTGAGATGGTGGGAAAATTTAGGTTAGAAGCAATGTTAAGGGAGAATGATGTATATACATAGTTTTTCAAATAGTTCTGATTTGTTATGGACAAAGGCATCCGATTATGTAATTACACAAAAAAAAATTACATCGGAAACAATTGACTTTATTCAACCTTCTAAAGACTCAAAGTTAATTAAATACTCCCCTGTTTTTGATAGTGGGTCTAAAAATAATAACTTTGAGAATCCATTATCAATAGATTTAGATGACTTGTTTAAAATTGATTTAGAAGATGAAGTTTCTATATTAAATTTTTATCAAAAATATGGTGATATAGGTTTGTTGAGCCATAAACTTAAAGGATATACATCTGCAGCTAGATGGTTGCCAACTCATGAATTAAGTTCAAAATCTACAGTGCTAAGTATTACTCCATACCAAGCTGAGTATTTTTTTGACACATCTTGGAAAAAAAGATTAAAAGCTGTGGGAGAACCGTTAGCTATTGATAAGAAAAGATTTCCAGATGTAGGAAAAAGTCAGGATAGTGGAGAAGGTGAATACAGTAACAAAATGAAAAAATTATTGGGGACTTTAGTAAGGGATGAAAATGCAGGATTGGTTGGTGAAGTACCTGAATTAATTTTTGAAGACAATGTACGATTTTCTCAGCTTAAATTCGAGGAAGATTTTGGAACTTTTATGGGTACATATTTCCCAGATTTAGTTTTAGATTTGAATGATGTAGATATTCAATTAGTTGATTTTCCTCTTCCTTATTCTATTGATTATTTCAAAACTTCCGCTGAACCTTTATCTGAAGTTAAAAAAGTATTAAAGGAATTGATAGATAGTTTTGAATTTTCTCATAATGTAGAAGGCATAAGAATTTTACCTCAACGACCTTCTTTTTACATGGATGAAAATGCTGCTAAATCTTATTACGGGAGAGACAATATATTATCCTATTTACCAAAATCATCTATTTCTCCTGTAAAAAAACTAGATTCAATTGGTTATAGATGGCACAAGTCATGGATTTTTAAATCACTTTTATCTATGTTTGCACTCAAGATGAGACAAGAGTTAGTCAAATAGATTTTTTATCTATTTGATTCTAATATGATTGGAGAAATTATTCATGGAACTTGGAATTATTGGTTTAGGCAAAATGGGATTGAATATTTGTAGGAGGCTGATACAAGGTGGCCATAGTGTAGTAGTTTTTGATTCAGACAGTGAAGTATTAAAAGTTGCTCAAAAAGAAAATATTTCGACTGGAAATTCTTTAGAAGATTTAGTAAAAAAATTAACAAAACCAAGAATTCTTTGGATGATGGTGCCTTCAGGGGAAATAACACATTCCACTATATTAAATTTATCAGATCTTCTAGATAGAGGAGATATTATTATTGATGGAGGAAATTCTTATTACAAAGATACTCAATCAATGGCTGACAAATTATCTGAAAAAGGTATTGATTTTCTAGACGTTGGTACTAGTGGTGGTATTTGGGGTTTAGAGAATGGTTATAGTTTGATGGTAGGTGGGGATTCAGTTACATATTCAAAGTTGGTTCCATTATTTGAAACCTTGGCTCCTAGTAAAGGCTTTGGACATGTGGGCCCTTCTGGTGCTGGACATTTTGTAAAAATGATACATAACGGAATTGAATACGGGATGATGCAAGCATATGCAGAAGGATTTGATTTGTTAAAATCCAAAGAAGATTTCAATTTAGATATTCAATCTATTTCAGAAATTTGGAGCCATGGCAGCGTGGTAAGATCATGGATTTTAGAATTAATTTCAGACCTTTTGCGTGAAGATTCTTCTTTGAAAGATGTTGCTCCATTTGTACAAGACTCGGGTGAAGGTAGGTGGACCGTACATGAATCTTTGAATGCAGAAGTTCCAATTCCTGTAATTAGTTCAGCGTTATATGCTAGGTTTTATTCAAGAAACAAAGATAAGTCTTTTTCTGCAAAGTTATTATCTGCATTAAGGAATCAATTTGGAGGACATGAGGTTTTTAAATCTAAGTGAATTAGTATTTGGTTGAAGAATGGGTGGGGTGAGCGATGGGGTTCGAACCCACGATCTCCAGGGCCACAACCTGGCGCCTTAACCAACTTGGCCACGCTCACCACAAGTTTTTTGATTTTAGCATTCGATTATATTTAGGTCAAAAAATCTTTGCTTGCAAATTTAATTATAGGTGATTTTAAAAATGAAAAAAACTATTTATAGAGTTGGTGTAATTGGTAAAACTGGACAAGGTAATTATGGACATCATTTGGACACCGCTTTTCATGGTATTCCTAATGCAGAAATAGTTTCCATTGCTGATTCAGATGAATCTGGATTAAGAGAAGCTGGTATTCGTACGGGGGCAGAAAAACTTTATCTTGATTATACAGATATGTTGGAATTTGAAGATCTGGATTTGGTTGTTATTGGACCAAGGTGGGTTGATTGCCATTTAGAAATGGCATTAAATGCTTCAAAAGCAAATATATTAGGTATTTTGATGGAGAAGCCTATGTCTAAGACATTATCTGAAGCAGATATGATTATTGATTCTTGCGAAAAAAATGGAGTGAGATTAGCTGTAGCACATAGAAGAGCCAATCTATATGAAAAGTATGCAAAAAAAATCATTTCTGATGGTGCTGTTGGTGAATTAATGACTATCAGAGGTGCAGGTAAATCAGATCATAGATCAGGCCCCGAAGATTTAGTGGTTTTAGGAACGCATATACTTGATAGTATGAGATATTTTGCTGGAGCAGATGTTTCATGGTCTCAATCTAGTGTAACTTCAAACGGGAGAGATGTTTCTAAGAACGATCTTTTTGAGGGTGGAGATCAAATTGGGTTAATAGCTGGAGATAGGTTAGATTGTTTTTATATGTTTAATAATGGTGTAACTGGTCATTTTGAATCATATAAAAGAAACATATCTAATGGCATGTCTCCTTTTGGAATTGATTTGTATGGAACTGAAGGAATTATTTCATTAAGAAGTTCCCCTAACACTGAGATGTATATATATCCTAATGCTACTTGGTTCCCAGATAAAAACAAGGGAGATTGGGAAAAAGTTTCGATTCAGGATTGGGAAATTAACTCGAGTACAGGGGATCCTTTCACTTCAGAAGAAAAAATGAAATTAAGTAATAAGATGATTGCATCAGAATTAATATTAGCTATTGAAGAAGATAGGGATGTTGTAGACTCTTCCAGTGGATATGATGGTAGAGCTGCATTAGAGATGGTTATGTCAGTTTATGAATCTCAAAGACTTAGAAAGAGGGTTGATTTTCCTATGGAAAACAGAGAGAATCCTTATTCATTATTTACTGATTGATTGCTTTAGGAGGTAAAAATGATTAAGGCTGGATTTATAGGTGCTGGTAAAAGAGCAAAATCTGGACATTATCCTTCTGTATACAATAATCCTGATGTTTCAATCGAAGCAGTTTCAGAACTAGATCCAGAAAAAATTTCCGAAGTAGTAGATATGTACAATATCCCTAATTCATATTTAAATTATTCAGAAATGCTTGAGAATCACGATTTAGATGCTGTTTATTTAATTACAGATGAATTGCATGTGACCAAAATTGCTATAGATTGTATGAATCAAGGGAAACATATTTTAATTGAAAAACCTCCTGGCTCTAGCCCTGAGGATATTAAACTTCTTCACGATAGTGCTATTTCTAATAATGTGATTTGTATGGTTGGTTTTCAAAGAAGATATGCTCCTGTTGTTCAAAAAGCTGTACAGATCGTAAAAGAATTTGGGCAACCAACTTTAGCAATATCTAGGTATCACAAATGGTTGGTTAGCAGTTCAGATTTTAACAAGGAACCTCGAAGTACTATGTGGTCAGATGTTTGCCATGTTGTAGATTTAACTAGATTTATGCTGGGTGGAAAATTTTTAGAAATTAATGCTTATCAAGATAATCATGGAGCAAAACGAAAAGTGGATTATAATTCGATGATAAGATTTGAGAATGATGCTGTTGGAATTATTTCTGCCAATCGTTCTGCTGGCGGGAGGATACTTCGAACAGAATTACATGGTTTTGGAGTAAGTTGTTATATGGAAATTCCAGATAGATTGGAGATAATTATTCAAGGTAAGGAACCTGAAAAAATCAATGGATTAGATTTAGTTGATGATGGTAACATTTTTGGTAATAGTGCATATGATGGGACTTATCAGATGCATAAAAATTTTACTGATTGTATTAAGAATAAAGAGATACCTATCACAGATATACGTGATGTAATATCTTCTTTTAAATTGATATCAATTCTTGAAGGAAAATAATTGCAAAAATCAAATTTCCTATATTAAATAGTTTGTGGAGAGTCTAAATAAGTTATATTTGAAAGAGAGTAAATAAATGACTGTGTCAAAAGATAAAATTGGTTTTATAGGTTTAGGCATTATGGGGGCACCCATGGCAGATAACTTGATTAAAGCTGGTTATAATTTAGTTGTATACAATAGAACAAAATCTAAAGCTGATGATTTGATAAAATTGGGAGCTGAGCTAGGAGATAGCCCTTCTGATGTAGCAAAAAAATGTAAATATGTTATTACTATGCTTACAGATTCTCCTGATGTTCAGCAAGTAATTTTAGGTGAGTCAGGTGTTCTGGAAGGAATTCAGACTGGTTCAATAGTTATTGATATGAGTACTATATCTCCTACTGTTACAAGAGAAATCAATCAGAGATTGTCTGAAAAAAGTTCATCTTTGTTAGATGCACCAGTAAGCGGAGGTTCCTGGGGAGCAATTGAAGGGACGCTTTCTATTATGGTTGGTGGATCAAAAAGCGATTTTGAAAGTTGTGCTCATTTATTCGAAGCTATGGGTAAAAATATTATTCACACAGGATCGTCAGGAATGGGGCAAACCACAAAATTGGTTAATCAAATCTTGGTAGCAGGTACGATGAATGCAGTTGCTGAAGCTTTAGTTTTTGCTGCAAAATCCGGAGCTGACTTAGAAAAAACTATTCAAGCAGTTGGAGGAGGAGCAGGAGCTTCTTGGCAATTGAATACATTAGGTCCCAAGTTGATTAACGGTGATTTTGATCCTGGATTTATGATTAAATTACAACAAAAAGATCTTCGTCTTGTTATTCAATCAGCTCAAGAATTAAACGTTTCGATTCCGGGAACTTCTTTGGTTTCACAATTATTTGCTTCCTTGTTAGCTCAAGGATTAGGTGATGAAGGAACTCAAGCTTTAGTTAAAGCTCATGAGCAACTATCAAATAAACAAGCTAGAATTTAATTTTAGATTTTCAATAATAGTAACTTTTTTATAAAAAGTCCGTTATTATTAATAGACGTTTTAATATTTCAAATTCTACTTAAATTCTTTAATTTTATTTGAAATAAATGTACGATTATTTTGTTAAATTTTCTTTATTAGGTGATGTCATGCCCCAAGATATTATAGTAGAAACAAATGGATTACATAAAATATATGGTTCTGAATCATTAAGAGTACATGCTCTTAAAGGAATTGATTTAAAGATTGAAACTGGTGAGATGGTTGCAGTTATGGGACCATCTGGCTGTGGAAAAACAACTTTGTTAAATTGTTTGTCAGGTTTGGATAGTATTAATGAAGGAGATGTCGTTATTGATAATCGTCCAATTAGTTCTTTAAATGATAATCAAATGAGTGAGTTTCGTGCTAAATTTATGGGATTTATATTTCAGACATACAATTTGTTATCTGTTTTGACCGCTCAAGAAAATGTAGAAATGCCCCTTTTAGTTTCTGGAGTCAAATCTGGATTAGCTGCAGAAATGGCTAAGAATCAACTTGAAGAGGTTGGTTTATTAGATTGGATTGACCATAAACCAGATCAATTATCTGGAGGGCAACGTCAGAGGGTTGCTATTGCTAGAGCTTTAGTTAATCAACCAGCTATTATATGGGCAGATGAACCAACAGGTAATTTAGATAGTTCAAATGAAAAAGAAATAATGGATTTGATGGCTAGATTAAATTCAGAGCATAACCAGACTGTAGTATTAGTTACTCATAGTGATTTAGTAGCTTCATATGCGCATAGAATTATTACAATGAATGATGGAGTGGTAGTTAGTTCGGAGAATACTGCAAAATAATGGAAAAGTTGTTCGGCATTCAAACAGATTCTTTGGCTTATGGTTCAGGTATTTTAGCTTCTTTAATGTTTTTGATTTTGATATTTGTGGCTATTAGAGCAATAGTAATGTTTAAAATCGGTGCTAGAAATTTGCCTAGAAATCCGAATCAGACAGTTCTAATAATTCTCGGTTTAATGTTAAGTACTACAATTATTGGAGCTTCATTAGGTGTGGGAGACACAGTTACTCATTCGATTAGAAAAGTAGTTTTTGATGGGTTAGGCCATACAGATGAAACTATTAGACCTACAGGATCTAGATTTTTTGGAGAAGAATTTATTTCTCGAGACCAACTTGACCGAATTAAACAAGTAATCAAGTCAAAAACAAACAATGTTGATGGAGTTATGTCACTTGTTGAGATTGTGTTGCCTGCTGAGAACTTATCCAACGACAGGGCTGAAGCACGGATGACCCTTCGAGGGTTTAATCATTCTGAGACGACTGCATTTGGAAAATTATTTTTATTAGATGGTACTGAGGTTAATATTAGCTCTCTAGGTAAAAATGAGTTATTTCTAACGGGCTCTTCTTCATCAACCCTTTCAGCATCTTCAGGAGACCAGCTCAGATTTTATTCAACTGAAGGGGTACATGATTTTGTTGTAAAAGGCATATTGAAAGATGGAGGTTTAGCTAGTGGAGGAAGTATTAAGTTAGCTATTTTGAATCAATCAGATATGCAAAACGAATTTGCTCTGATTGATAAATTTAATGAGGTTCTTTTATCTAATAAAGGTGGCATAGAAGGAGGCCTGAAATATTCTGAAGAAATTACTAAGAATTTAAGATTAGCTTTTTCTAATGCTGAAGTTTCTAATCAAATGTTTGATTTACTAAATTCTGACAAAATTTTAGATTTAATAGAGAAGAAAATTGAGATTAATTCGGAAAATAGGTCTGTTTCTGAAACTGATCGGGAAACTTTTGGAGATTTCTTAACGGAAATTCGTAAGGGTAGTATTTCTGATGAATTTATCAATCTGATAAACGATTCTAGAAAACGATTTTTGCTTTTTTCACTTGTTAAGGAATTAGAAGATAGTTCATTGTTAGATCAGTTAGTGTTTTTGTCTTTAGACTTAGGCGAATTTCAGGTTGAAGAATCTAAAAAAAGTGCAATAGAATTTGCTGAATTGATAGGATCATCAACTACAACATTTTTGGGACTTTTTGGTTCATTTAGTATTATTGTAGGAATTTTATTGATTTTTTTGGTGATGGTTTTACTGTCAGCATCTAGGCAAACTGAAATGGGGATGGCTAGGGCTATAGGGTTTAAGAGATATCATTTAATTCAGATTTTTACCTTAGAAGGTTGGTTATATGCTATTTTGTCATCCTTAGTTGGCACTTTATTTGGAGTCGCAGTTAGCTTTACCTTAGTTTATTTACTTCAAAATGCTATAGGTTCAGATGATTTTAATATTTCGCCAAAATATACGTTAACATCTTTGGTAATTACGTTTAGTTCGGGAATGATTTTAACGTTGATTACTGTGATTATTTCATCGTATAGGATTTCCAAGCTTAATATTATTGTTGCTATCAGAGGCCTTACTGAAGAAATGGTAAAGCCGCCTGAGATAATTTGGAAGGATCGTTTTAAAACTCTTTTGATTGCGATTTTTTGGCCAGTAAAAGTTTTTAAAGATTTGCGCAAATCAAGCATTTCGTTTTTTAAGAAAACATTTAGAGTGATTTTTTCCATTTTACCTCCGATTTGGTTATGGCAAATATTAAAAAGCATCTTTTCCATCCTTTCTCCATTATTGAGACAAGGATGGCCGATAATAATTTTAGGAATTATTGCAACATATTACGGTCTTGATCTTTTGAAAGGTACTTATTTTTCAGTAGGAATCAGTTTGGTTATTTTAGGGATTGGTACTTTATTAAGATATGTTTTCTCAAAAAAGATATTTATTGTTAAAAGGATCAATAGATTTGCTGCATCTCTTGAAGGGGCTTTGTTGTTAGCATTTTGGGGAGCACCATTCGATACTTTCGAAGGTTTGACTGGAGAATTAGAATTTGGCGTAGAGGTATTCATTTTGAGTGGAGTTGCTATGGTTGCTTCATCTGTTTGGTTGATAATGAATAATACTCAAATTATTTTATGGGTTTTCAATTTTATTACAGGAAAAGCATTTTCAAGCCTACAGGCTGTTTTTAAAACAGCTGTAGCATATCCAATTAATGCTAAATTTAGAACTGGTTTGACAGTGTCAATGTTTGCTTTAATTATTTTTACTTTGGTTATTAATACAGTTTTAAGTGGATTGGATAATGTTGGATTGAATCAGCCTGACCGCCTTACTGGAGGGTATGATATTCAAGCTAGACTTCCTAAAGGATTTGATATAGGAGATTTGAAGAAAAATATAGAAGATAAAGGTTTTTCTGACAGAATTTCTATAGATGTTGTTGCAAAATCTGTAGATGTTCCGTCTTTGGCTAAAGATGCGTCAAGCGAAGAAAGTCAGTTTGATGAATTAGGTTTAAAAATAGTTAATGATTCTTATTTTAGTTCTAATAAATTTGAATTTTCTCATTATGATCCAAAGTATGGTAGTACCCCTATGGAACTGTGGTTGGCCTTAAAAAATGATTCTAATTTAGCTGTTTTAAGTAATGATGTTTTTGAGTCTGGAGATCCATTTGGTCCTCCTCAGGAAGGATTTCTAATAAAAGATTTTCCATCTGATAGTGAAGCTGACAAATGGGTTGAACGCCAGATATTATTTAAACCGAATACTACAGCTGTTGAAGATAAAGTAGTTACAAGAACAGTTATAGGTATTTTAGATCCACTAGCAGGGAATTACCAAGGTGGTCCTGGTAGAGGACCTTATATGATTACATCTGATGATGTAATGGTTGATTATTTAGGTCAACAAATCCCATTTGATACCATTTATATTTCTTTGAAAGATGGTGATGCTAAGGAAGTTGTTCCTATATTAGAAAAGATTTTTATTGTTTTTGGAATGGACGCAGTTGATACTATTGGACAGATTGAATCTGAGGCTGAGACTGGAGAATCTTTTAATAGGCTATTTCAAGGATTTGTTGGATTAGGTTTGCTAGTAGGTGTTGCAGCAATTGGTGTTTTGTCAGTTAGGGCAGTAGTGGAGAGACGAAAAATTATTGGTACATTAAGAGCAATCGGATATACTTCCAATATGATTCAGGTTCAATTTCTTTTAGAAGCTATTTTTGTTACAGTTTTGGGTGTTTTAATCGGAGTTGGCTTAGGTATTTTAACTTCTTGGAACATATTTAATTCAATTTCACAAGAAGTCGAAGGATTAACTTATGTTGTCCCATGGGTTAATATAATTGTACTAGTTTCAATTACTGTTGTATTTGCTTTGATTACGGCGTTTTTGCCAGCAAGACAAGCTGCAAAAATTTTCCCTGCTGAAGTTTTGAGAAATGAATAAATTAGAAAATTCCAATTCATTAGACCTTTCTAGAAGAATAGTAGATATTGCTTCAGATCAGAAAGCAGATGACATTTTATTGTTAGATGTTAGATCTCAAATATATTACACAGATTTTCTAGTGTTTTTTTCAATGGATACTGATCGACAAATCAATGCTGTTGTTCGAGATATTGAATCGCAATTAAAGGCTAATGGAAATACCTTATATACAAAAGAAGGTCTTGCTGAAAATGGATGGGTGGTAATGGATTTTTTTGACGTAATTGTACATATTTTTAAGCCTGAAGTAAGAGAAATATATCAATTAGAGAAATTTTTTGAATTTGGTACTGAATTAGTTAGAATGATTTAATCGTGAATCCAATTTTCTATTGTTAGATTATAATTAATTATTTCTTCTTTTTTAAAGAATAATGATATTTCTTTTTCAGCTGATTCTAAAGAATCTGAACCATGTATAAGGTTGTGAGAGATAGATAAAGCTAAGTCACCTCTAATTGTACCGGGATTAGCAGATGCAGGATTTGTTTCTCCCATCATATTTCGTGTTATAGAAACAGAATTTTCACCTTCTAATACCATAGCTAATATTGGACCAGATGTAATGAAACTTACTAAATCATCGAAGAATGGTTTCCCTATATGTTCACCGTAGTGTTGGTTGGCAGTTTTTTCATTTAAAACAGTTAACTTTGTAGCTACTATTTTTAAGCCTTTTGATTCAAGTCTAGATATTATTTCACCGATAAGTAGACGTTGTATCGCGTCTGGTTTTAAAAGTACTAATGTTTTTTCCAATTTCAAAATCTCCTTATTGTGATGTAAATTTAGTTGATGATATTTTAATTTTTTTGACCTGCAGATGCATGTTGACTTCCACCTATATATATTGGTTCGAGTGAATGAGGATTATCAATCTTATTATTCAATAGTTTTTCGATTCCTATTTTGGATAATATTTCAGGTTTTCTAGTAGGCATTTGAATTTGTGGAATAATTGATGAATCGGGAGCATTAATTTTAAACTGATTTAAGTTTGTTACAACTCCTTCTCCACATATTATTTCATTACCATTTAGATACGTATAAAATTTTTCAGTAGAAATTAATTCACAGGCGTTTTCAAAATTATTAGTATATTTTTTCACATATATTTTATTAAATCCAGCATTTATTACTGCCCAAACAGTTTTGTAGTTTTTTATAAATTCATAAGCTTCAATGTCTAATGAACATACTCCTATGATTGGTATTTTTGATCCAATTGCGAATGATTTTGCTATGCTAATTCCAACTCTTAAAGCACTAAATCCACCGGGCCCTATTGAGACAAATACAGCGTCAATATCTGATGCTTTTGAATTTGTTTTTTCTAGAAGATTGATAATTTTTGGGAAACATTCTTTTGAATGATTTTGTTCAGATTTCCAGGAGTTTTTTGCAATAATATCACCATTTAAGGATAATCCTATTGAAGCTTGTCTTGTTGATGTGTCTATTGATAATTCCATTTTATATTCGTTCTTTTATTTTTGATGAAAATTTTGCAAGCAATGATTGGAACCTTTTTTGATTTGTTGAGAATTTAAGTAACCTTTTGTTATTTTCTATTTTGTCAATTTGAATTTTGATGTGAGGTAGATCATACAAAGCAGGATAACGACTTGGCCACTCAATTACACAAATACTGTCTTCAGAAATACAGTCATCTAATCCTATATCATAAATACTATCCTCAGCTGTAACCCTATATAAGTCTACATGAAATAAATTTATATCGGCTGGATATTGAGCAATAATTATGAAGGTAGGGCTTCTGGCAATTTCTTTTGAACCTATACCATTCAAAAGCCCTTGTACTAATGTTGTTTTTCCTGAACCCATTTCACCATTAAGTAGAATTAAAAGTCCTGAATGTGAAAGTTGTCCAAGTATTTTGCCTGCCAACTTAGTTTTTTTGGGTGATTTAGATGAAATAGAGATATTATCTGAGTTCATGTGAACAATCTGTTTCTTCAAAGTTGATTATTCATCAAAATCTTCAAAATAATCATCATTTAATTCATCTTCATTACTTTCTTGTAACCCAGGTGATATTGCTGAGTAATTTTTTTCATTAGATTTTTGGAGAGGTAAATTATTAATATTTTGAATTAATCTATCAAAATCAGTTTCAGGTTTTATTGAAGAAATTATTCCTCTGACACCTATATTTCTAATTGTTTCTAAATCTGAGATTTCTATAGATGTTTCACAGGAAATTATAGAAGGTATTTCAATTGAATTAGTAATTTTTTGGATTTCTATTATAGGTTCAAATTTGATTGGAGATTTTCCAATTGAGTAATCAATATATATTGCGTCAACAGGAAGTTCTGTAAGAGCACGATTTTGTTCTTCTGAATTAGTATTTTTAACAATTGGAATTTTACCTATATTGGGTTCATTTAAAATAGATGCTTCTGATACAGTTGGATCAAAAATCACAAAGTCAATTCCTAACTTTTGAATTCTTTGGATTTCATTTTTTGTCAGTGCATTAATTTGCATGCCGCAAATTATATTTTTGGGAATTTTAAATGAAAGATTAGATGAAGTTGTTTCGCTTAATAGAAATACATTTGGTTGATTTTTAACTTTTTTTGAAAAATATTTTTTTTCAGAAATTTGACCTATTGAAACAACATCAGATTTATTATTGTTTTCTGTATCAGGTCTGAATCCTAAGATGGGAACTGATTGAGTGCCTGCTTTTTCTAGTAAATCAATTAATTTGCTCATTAAAACCTCATTTTATTATCTTATTTATATTTTATGTGTATGTTTTGATCGTGTCGAGTGATTTAATACTTAGTTGTCAGATGTCAGAAATTTATTTTTGTAATTGAAACCTATTTGAAACAGAATGGAGAATATGAAGTTAAAAGAATTTTCTGGTGAATCATTAAAATATATTGTTTCAGAGCCAGATGAATACATAGAAGGAAAAATTTATCCGATTGTAATTTTATTACATGGATTCGGAGCAAGCATGCGTGATTTAATTGGTATGGTTTCGTATTTAAATTGCCAACCTTGTATTTATATTTTTCCGAATGCTCCTATAGATCTTAAGATTTCGTATTCTTTTGATGGATATGCCTGGATCAATCCTCCTGATCAACCAACTGATGAAGGATTGAAATTACTTTCAAACTCTTTAGATATTTTGATCGATGAAATTATTGAAAAATATAATGTTAAGGAAAATCATGTTGTGATTGGTGGTTTTTCTCAAGGGGGAATGCTCTCATATTGGTATGGACTTCAGCATCCACAAAAATTTAAGGGTATAATCTGTTTAAGTGGCAAATTGATTTTTGAGGATAAATTTTTTCAAAATTTAAAACACAAAATAACAGACCAGAGAATTTATATTGAACATGGCACTCAAGACAATATAATTAGCATTTTTGATGCACGTAAAGCTAGGGATTTGTTAAGAAAAAATGGTTTTGAAAATTTAGAATATTATGAATCTGAAATTGCACATTCAATAAGTGATTCTACATATCCTAGGCTTTCACGATGGTTAAATAATATTTTTGAATCTAAATAAATTCAAGGAGATAAAGTTGAAAATTATTTCTGAAATAGCTGCAAAAATGGGATTAAGTGATCAACATGTCGTTCCTTATGGTAAATATAAGGCTAAAATTGATTTGTCTGCAATCAAAAATAATCGGCAAGGTAAAATGATTTTAGTTACTGGTATGACACCTACTAAAGCTGGTGAAGGTAAGACGACTACTTCAGTTGGATTGACACAAGCGTTGGGGAAACTTGGGCACAGTGTTTCAGCTACATTAAGGGAGCCTTCCTTAGGTCCAATTTTTGGGATCAAAGGAGGTGGGACTGGTGGAGGTAAATCAACAGTGTTTCCTGATGATGAGATAAATGTTCATTTTACGGGTGATGCTCATGCGGTTTCTTCTGCTCATAATTTACTTTCTGCTTTAACAGATAATGTTGTTTATAGAGGATTGATAGAAGGTTTCAATCCAGAAAATATTACTTGGAGACGTGTAGTAGATATGGAAGATAGGGCATTGAGGTCGATAGTTACTGGTTTAGGTGATGCACAAAACTCTCCTGTTAGAGAAACTGGTTTTGATATAGTTACAGCATCTGAAATCATGGCTATTCTATCTTTGTCGTTAGATTTAAATGACCTTAGGGATCGTTTAGGAAGAATTATCGTTGGTTTTACTCGTGACGGTGTACCTGTAACTGCTAAAGATGTAAATGCTGTAGGTTCATTGATGGCATTATTAAGATACGCAATTCAACCCAATCTTGTTCAAACAATTGAAGGCCAACCCGTAGTGATTCACACTGGACCATTTGGAAATATTGCTCATGGATGTAGTTCTGTGGTAGGTGATAAATTGGCTTTGTCATATTCTGATTATGTAGTTACTGAGGCCGGATTTGGTGCTGACCTTGGATTTGAAAAATTTATGCATATTAAAGCAAGATTTAACAACTTAGAACCTTCTGTAGTTGTTTTGGTTACAACTGTCAGGGCAGTGAAATCGCATGGAGGTATAAAAACTAAAGACCTGGATGCTGAAAATTTAAGTGCTCTTGAAGATGGTTGTTCAAATGTCGAACATTTAATTAATGTTATTAATTCATTTGGATTAAAAGTTATAGTTAGTATTAATAAATTTCCTACTGATACTCCAGCGGAAGTAGATATTCTAAAGAAGAAAGCTATTCAATCAGGTGCATTTGATGCAATTGAATGTGATGTTTTTGCAAAGGGTGGGGAAGGTGCATTAGAATTGGCGGAATCAGTTGTGGAAGTTGCAAATCAATCACCTTCTGAAATCAAATATCTTTATGACATTAATGATTCTATACGTGATAAAGTTGATTCTTTGGCTAATAAAGTTTACGGTGCGAAAGATGTTAAATGGAGTTTGGCTGCAAGGCGAAACTTAAGGAAGTTTACAGAATTAGGTTTCGATAAACTGCCAGTTTGCATGGCAAAAACCAGTTTTTCTATATCTCATGATCCGAAGCTTTTAGGTAAACCCGAAGGCTACACATTTGAAATTAACGACCTTAGAATTTCTGCTGGAGCTGGTTTTACTTATGCAGTTGCAGGTAAAATTGTTACTATGCCTGGGTTACCTTCAAAACCAAGATCTTTAGACGTAGATTCAGAGAGTAATATAATTAATCTCAGTTGATTATTTATTCATTTTGAACCAGTCAAGGGATTTTTCAGAATTTGAGAATGGATAATATTCTGCACCTACCCAACCTTTATATCCTATTTGGTCTAGTTGACTGAAAATATAAGGAAAATTTAATTCTCCAGTTCCTGGTTCATGCCTACCTGGGTTATCAGCAAACTGAATGTGTTTAATTAAATTCAAATTTGATTTAATTGTTTCAATTATATTGCCTTCCATAATTTGCATATGGTAAATGTCATATTGAAGAAATAAATTTTTTGACCTGACAGAGCTTATGACAGTTTTTGCTTGAGAAGAATTATTCAGGAAAAATCCAGGCATATCATAATGGTTAATAGGTTCAATAAGTAATTTAATTTTTTCTTGTTCTAGTTTATCTGCAGCAAATTGAAGATTTGATATTAAAGTTTCTAAGGTAATGTTTTTTTGATTGTTATTTTCTGGGATTCCACTTAGGCAATTTAATTGTTTGCAATTAAGATATTTTGCGTATTCAATTGCTATCCCCACACTATCTTGGAATTCGTTTTTTCTATTTGGATTGCAAGCTATACCTTTATCTTTTTGATTATTACCACTTGGAAGATTGTGGAGAACTAATTTGAGGTTATTTTCTTCTAATTTTTCTAAAATTAGGGATTTGTCGAACATATAAGGAAATTGTATTTCCACTGCCTCAAAACCATTTTCTGCTGCCTTTTTAAATCTGTGAAAGAATACTTCCTCATTGAATAACATAGAAATATTTGCGGAAAATTTTGGCATAATATTTTTGATTTAGTGTTCCATTACTGTGCCGCCATCAATATTTATTGATTGGCCTGTAATCCAAGAAGTATCCTCCGTACAAAGGTAAGCTATGAAATTCCCCACTTCTTCTGCTGTTCCGTTCCTGCCAATTGCACTTCTTGAAGCTAATTCTTCCCATTGTGTATCTCTTCCAAATGAGTCCATTCTTGAAGTGTCAACAGGCCCAGGGCAAACTGCGTTTACGTTAATTCCGTATGGGCCTAATTCTTTTGCCATTGATTGTGTCATCCCTATTACTGCAAAATTTGCAGCATTGTAAGCTAATGTGTTTGGCATCCCTCGTTTTCCCATTACTGAAGAAATGTTAACTATTTTACCGCCTTTATTTTGAGTGATCATGTGAGGAATAATAGCTTTTGAACATAGAAATGTTCCAGTAACTTTTATATCTAATACTTTTTGGAAAATTTTTGGATCTACTTCGGTAATTGGTTGGCGATCTTCTCCAAGTCCGAATGCTGCATTGTTAATTAAAATATCTATAGAATTAAATTTTTTCAATGTTTGGTCGATCAAATTTTTTATATCTTTTTCATTTGTGACATCTGTAACCAAATCTAAGCATTGGCCACCAATTTTTTCTATTTCAATTCTGGTGCTTTCTATATCTTTCCAGCCTACATTTTTCTCGTCTTCTGGGAATTTACTGGGATCTTTTCCTGTACCAGTAACTACAACATTGGCTCCTAGTTTTGCTAGTGCTAGAGCACATGAAAATCCAATTCCTCTTAATCTACCTGCTCCTGTAACTATTGCTACTTTTCCGGTTAGGTTGCCCATTTGCTGTTCCTTTAATATGTATAATAATCTAATGGCTACTTTAGCATATTTTTTTAATATATTTAATATATTGTGGAGTGAAAAATAGTTTTAAATAATATAATTTATAAATGTTAATATTTTAAAATTTTCTTGGAGAATATTATGTCTGAAATTGAATTGAACAAATCTATATCTTCAGTGCTAGATAGATTTGAGGGAAAATATGAATTGATCAAAATAGATCCTGAGTTTGCTGACACTATAGATTTTTGTGAAAAGTATGAATTTCCTTTGGAAAACTCTGGTAATACAATCATTGTTGCTTCTAAGAAAATTTCTCCAGTGAAATTTTGTGCTTGTTTAGTTAGGGCTTCAACTAGATTAGATGTTAATGGAATGGTAAAGAAGCTAATGGACGTCCGTAGATTATCTTTTGCAACTCCTGATCAAACGACTGAATTAACAGGTATGATGGTTGGAGGTGTTACACCTTTTGGACTTCCTGACTCCATAGATGTTTTTGTCGATCAATCTGTAATGGATTTAGATTATGTGATTATAGGTGGAGGTAGTAGATCTTACAAAATTAAAGCAGATCCTGATATTTTTAATGAATTTCAAAATTATAAAATTATTGATGGTTTATCAAAAAATGAGTGATACTATATCTACTGGAGGACATAATGCTTATTGGAATTCAAGGATTGATGCCTGATGATTTGAATCAGTTAACGGATTCTCATGTAAAAAACATTAGAGATTTGGGTTTTTTTGGTGTTTCATGTCGCTTTTCAAATCCGTTAGATGTTAACAAGGAACAAATTAAAAAGATTAAAAGTACTTTAGACTTTGGTGGAGTAAAACCATCCCAAGTTTTAGCTTCACATCCTGATATTATTTCTAAAAATGATGGACAATTAGGTGTTGAAGCGATGCAGAAGATGTGTTCTGTAGCTAATTGGATTGATACAGAAACTTTATATTTAAGACCTGGTAGTCATAATCAATCAGGCTCATGGTATCCTCATCCTGAGAATTATTCTGAAAAAACTTTTGATGTGTTAGTTGAAAGAGTAAAAACAATTTCAAAAACAGCGGAGTCTGAAGGCGTTGTTTTGGCGGTTGAAGGCCATGTGTTGTCACCTTTATATTCTTTTCAAAGAGTAAAAGATTTGATTGATTCTGTCGGATCGAAAGCTTTAAGATTTAATTCAGATCCTGTGAATTTTATTTCCGGAACAAAAGATGCATTTGATTCAAAAAAATTAATCAATGAGATGTTTACTTTGCTAGGTGAATATACTGTTTCTGGACATACAAAAGATTTTTATATTAAAGATCAATTAGTACTAAATATTACTGAATGTGAAATAGGATCTGGTTTACTTGATCATGGCACTTATCTTACTATGTTTGAAAAATATTGTTCAAATTCCTATATGATGATAGAACATGTTCAAAAACATAGAATTCCAGTATCACTGTCATCTTTAATAGACTTTGGAGATTCAGTAAACATTGACTTGAGGAGAACATAATTTGTCAGAAAAGTTAAGTGGGAGACGGATTTTAATAACTGGGGGTTCTACTGGAATTGGCGCAGCAACAGCAAGGAAATTTGTTAGATCTGGTGCTACCGTAGTAATAGGTGATATTAATGAAAAAGACGGAATTGATTTAGTGAATCAATTAAATAAAACAGATACAGTTGCATTTTTTAAAAAATGTAATGTGTCAAATGAAGATGAAATAATAAATTTAATCAATTTTGCAAATAAATCTATGTCTGGAATTGATGGATTAGTAACTTCAGCAGCTATAGCAAAATCCCCAACCATTCCTATAGATGAATTTGAATATGATGATTGGTTCAATACCATTTCTGTTAATTTGACTGGGACATATTTATCTATTAAACATGCAGTTCCGATCCTAGAAAAGTCAGGTTGTGGAGTGGTTTTAATGATAGCTTCAGGGGCAGGTGTAAAAGGGGGAAGTTCAATGGTTGGTTATGGTTCAAGTAAGGGTGGAGTTAGTGGGTTATTTTTGACAATTGAGAAAAATTTGTCTGAAAGAAATATAAGAGCTAATTTGGTTTGTCCGGGTGGGATTTCAACACCTCTTAAACTTGACATTATTCGCAAACAATCTGAGGCATACAATAAATTTGTTGATTCTAGTAACTTAGGAGATCCTAATGGCGTTGGAGATGTTTTAGATTTTTTGATGTCAACTGAAGCTGATTATGTAAGAGGGACTATTTTTACTAGATAATAATTATTAATTAATTTTTATTAATTTTTCGGTTGATAAACTGTTTTGAAAATAAAATTAAAACAGCAATAATTGAGGTTGAAAAGCTCAATATTCTGAAGCTAGAAACAAAACCAACACGAGATTGTAAATTGCCACCAATTATTGGGCCTAGAACTTTTCCAAGATTTCTTATGGCTCCAAAAGTACCCATTCCAGTTCCCATAAATTTATTATCCATTTTATTGGCGACTAATGCAGTTAATGATGGTGAAATGAATGCTTGACCTGCACCTAAAATTATTGAAATAAATATCAAAAGTAGATGATTTATTTCAAAGGTTAGCATGAATACTGCAACGGCGATAAGTGTTAACCCAAAAGTTACTCCAGTTAAATTTCCAATTTTGTCAGATGTTTTTCCTAATATAGGGTTGAGAATTAGATTAGAAACTTCCTGTATTCCAAAAAGCAAACCAATAAATACAGTGTTAATACCCATGTCATCAAGTCGAATCGGCAAAAATGCTTTAATAGCATAAGTACTTATAAACATTGATGCGTTAATTATTCCCCCAAAAATTATTGTTGGATTTTTTAAAGTAGAAATTATCGCAATTTTTGAATGAATATTGTCAGATATTTTGTTTAAATCTCTTTCAATTTTAAGCGCATTATTTAATTGTATTATTGGAAGTAATGCGAATAGTGAAATGATTCCAATTAGGTAGTATATTTGTTTAAATCCTATTTGATTCATCAATATCCCTGCTATTATTGGGCCTGCAATATATGATGAATTTCGTGCAATAGAGAACAGACCAAATTTTTCAGCACGATTTGTGATAAATATTTCAGCTATCATTGACATAGTGATTGGTCCGAATATTGCAGTTGCAAAACCGTGAATGATACGTACGAGTAATAAATGGAGAGGTTTATTTATTAGATAATAAGTAAACGGAATACTAATAAAAATCATTAGGCTGGAAAATAAAAAAAATCTTTTTCCAATTTTGTCTGACCAGTAACCAAATAAGGGTTTTGTAATCATTCCGGTCAATGTAGATATAGATAGGATATAACCAATAAAAATTTCACTAGCTCCTATAGAAGCTGCAAACAAAGGTAACAAAGGTGTTTTGCCTATTTGGTATGCGGTCCTAAGTATTAAATCTGAGACAGATAGTTGAATTAAATACCGATTTTGTTGCATTGATTATTGTTCATGTTCAATCATAGGAATACTTAATTCATGTATCTGATTTTCTAGTAAAGGTAAATCTTCTTCAATTATTGAATTAATTTCTTTAATCACTACATCTGTTTTTTCTACTAATCCACTAAAAACATCATAGGATTGGTCGGTAGGCTGGTAATTTCCGAATGAAGGAACGGACACTAGTTCTGCTAATTTATTGCATAGCCTACTTTCCAAATTGATTCTATCTAGTTCACCTTCAGGATGTAAATCAGGATTAATCAATATATTTTCTTGTGTAGTGAGCTTTGTTAATGTAGATTCAGATAAAATTTTAAATTGTTTTGATTTGGTAAATTTGTTGTTCCATTCGGCAATTTGTTTTTTAACCGAATATGATTTTTGAATTGTTTCATGACACTTAGATAATTGATCTCTGATTTCCATCAAAAATGAATGCTGTTTTTTTAATTCTGCAGCTGTAGATTTAGATCTAGGATCTATTTTGATTTCAAATTCTTGAGACATTAATTTTCCATCAACTTCAAGGTTTACTAAATATTTTCCGGGTGCAGCAACCGGGCCTGTAACACCATTGTTAGAAGATGATCCAATGCCATCAATTTTTTTAGCGTCTGGATATCTCATATTCCATATGAATTTATTCATTCCAGGATTTTTAGTTGGTTTAATCTCTTCATTATCAATTTTTTCGTCTGTATTTGAACTAAAAGTTTTTATGATTTTGTTTTTGTCATTTGAAAATGAAATTTTAATTTCGCTGGTTGACTTTGAATTTAGGAAATAATTAATTACTATGCCAGGTTCTGGGTTTTGACCTGAATCTATCATACGTAAATATGGGTTGCCTAATTCATCTTTATCGTTGTAAAAAGTGGCTTGGCTACCTAAACTTAACATATAAACTTTTCCAGGAGCCCCGACAGATTTTTTATTTAATGGACTGATAGAAACTCGATATTTATCAGTAGGTTTAAATAACATGTTTTCTGCCGAAGGATTTTTGCTGGACAATTGTCTGATTAAATTAAGGTTTTCAAGAATCCAAAAAGATCTTCCATTAGTTGAAACAATTAATTCATCTTCCTTAACAGCCATGTCAGTAATTGATACAGTAGGTAAGTTTAATTTCAGTGGATTCCAGTTTGCACCATCATCGGAAGAAAAATATACACCTGATTCTGTTCCTGCATAAAGTAAACCAGGAATTTCAGGATCTTCGCGTATCACTCTGGTGTAATCATTTCTTCCAATTCCTGAGTCAATACGAGTCCAAGATTTTCCGTTATTTTTTGTTCTGAACAAGTATGGTTGATTGTCACCAAATTTATACATTGTGCATGAAATGTAGGCTTTGTTTGCATTGTGCTTGGATGTTTCTATAATATCTATTCGAGCCCAATCAGGTAGTTCTTGAGGAGTAACATTTTTCCAATTTTTCGATCCATCAGTGGAAACATGAATCAATCCATCATCTGAACCCGTCCACAAAGTGTTTTCGTCGTGATTAGACTCAGCAAAAGAAAATATTGTGCAATAATGCTCAACCATAGTAGTGTCAAGAGTTATTGGGCCACCAGAAGCTTGAAGTTTTGAAGGATCATTCCTAGTTAGGTCAGGACTTATTTGTTTCCAACTTTGACCTTCATTAGTTGATTCGAATAGAACATTTCCTGCTACAAACAGTTTTTTGTTGTTGTATTTAGAAAAAACGATTGGATATGTCCATTGGAATCTGAACTTAAGGTCTACTGGTCCAAATCCCCAACTAAATTCAGGCCAAACTGACACTATTCTAGTTTCGTCAGCGGAGTGATCATATCTCAGTAGAGAATCTCCACCTCCCGGTGAACTTCCAATTGCACCAGAATATACAATGTTGTGGTCATTTGGATCTACAGCAATATGTCCACTTTCAGAAGTGCCAACTGAATAACAATCTTTCCAGGTAATTGCACCTCCATTGGTTCTGCTAGGTACACTTATTGCGCTATTATCTTGTTGTGTTGCGTAAACCCTATATGGGAATTGGTCATCTGTTGTTAAATGATAAAATTGAGATGTTAATTGATTATATATTGTTGACCAAGTTGATCCTCCGTTAAATGAGACACATGCACCTCCGTCGTTTCCTTCGATCATTCTGTTTGTATCATTTGGGTCTATCCAAAGATCATGGTTGTCGCCGTGCGGAGTACTAACGGGTTCAAATGTTTTTCCACCATCTATTGATTTTAGCATTCTTAAGTTTAAAACATAAACTGTATCAGCATTTTTTGGGTCTGCGAAGACGTGACAATAGTACCAGGGTCTTTGAATCAAATTTTTATCTTCAGATATAAGCTCCCAGTTGTCTCCATAATCATCTGATCTATATAATCCACCTGATTTTTTATTTTCTATTATTGCCCAAATCCTACCATCTTTAGCAGGAGAATATGCTATTCCAATTCTTCCGTTGATTCCTTTGGGGAGACCATTGTTTTTTGTAATGTCAATCCATGTTTCACCACGATCAACAGATTTCCATATACCACTTTCTGGGCCTCCACTAGTGAAAGTCCATGGTTCTCGTTTTGCTTGCCACATAGCTGCGAATATTATTCTGGAATTTTTCGGGTTAATTGATAGGTCAATTCCTCCTGTATTAGGGCTTTTATACAGCACTTTTTTCCAATTATTACCACCATCTACAGATTTGAAGATACCTCGTTCTTTATTTGGGCCAAAAGCATGTCCCAGTGCTGAAACATACAATATATTATGATCGTTAGGATCAATTCTAATTCTAGAGATATGTTGTGTGTCTTTTAATCCGATATTTTCCCATGTTTTTCCACCATCAGTAGTTTTATATACTCCGTCTCCCTGGCAAAGGTTACCTCGAATACAGGCTTCACCAGTACCTACATATATAACGTTTGGATCAGATTGTGAAATTTCAATTGCGCCTATAGATGCACTGGTAAAAAATCCATCTGAAATATTTTCCCAATATGTTCCCCCGTCTTCAGTCTTCCAGACACCACCACCACTTGCGCCAAAATAAAATACCATTTTTTTTGTTGGGTGACCTGCTACAGCTATTACTCTTCCTCCACGAGGAGGGCCTATACATCGCCACTTCATTGTGTCTAAAAGTTTTGTGTTAATAGTTTTTGTAGGCATATTTACTTCCTTATTTCAAAGTCGGTATCTTCGCATGGGTTCAATTACTAGTCAATACATAAGAAATTTCAAATTGATCTATTTTCCTAAATCATGGTTAGCATTTATTCATATTCCGTCGCAATCAAGCATATGACAGGCGAGTTTTTTTCATACGCTTCTTTGAAAGCTTTTGAAATCAATCCAATTTCGGAGTTGTTTTTTATTGTGAAATATTTTATTCCCCATGCCTGTATTATGGGTTCTGTATATTTTGCAGCAGAATCTGTGAAATTTTTGCTTTCATTCCAACCTCTATATCCCACCAAAATGACCATAGGTATTTTGAGGTCAACACACATCCCTCTGATAGAATCGCCAGATTCAAACATTCCTGTATTTTGAATCATGATTATTGGCTTTTTACCACCTATCCATAAGCCAGCGGCAATTGGCATACTTTCTGCTTCACGACAAATAGGAATAATATCTATTTCAGGGTCTTGATCAATAAGTTTGTAAAGAAAGCTTGTTTCTGTGTCTGGCAGCCAAACCACGTGGCTTATATTATTCTGATGGAGTTCATTTTGTAGAATATTTGGATTTAAGTTTTGCCCTTTTGTTGTCATAAGGTCTACCTCCATTTTTCTGCATTGTCATTGGGGATATATCCAATTTTAGTTTCTGAATCTTTGATATCCCAAAATCTCCATTTATTGTTTGATACTCCATAAAAAATTTCATATTTTAAATCAGAAGATGCATTAATTGATTTTTCAATTAATTGTATTAAATCATTGTGAGTAAGAAGTGTTGCGAAGCTTCTTATTCCTGTAGTTCCCTCTGAATCTACGGGTTTGTTTTCTAAATTAACTGTTCCTATTCTAATGCAAATTATAGATGTGTTAAATTTTTCCGAAAAATATTTTCCTATAGATTCGCCAGTAGATTTTCCTATTCCGTAGGGGCTATCTGGTCTGTTTGGCATCTTAGTTGTAATGTAAGGAATTTTGCTTTCTTTCGGATAATTTCCAGAAACAATATTTTTATAAGGGTAGTCGTTTTCATACATCCCAGTGACATGGTTAGAACTTGCAAAAATCACTCGTTTTATACCAGATTCAGATGCAGATTTAATTACATTGTAAGTCGATTGAATATTATTTGCATAAACTTTTTCCCATGGTGTATTTGTTGATGCGTGTGCGGCAAGATCAATAACAACATCATATCCTTCAAATATTTTTTCCATATCTTTATTACTTGCAGTATTAATAGATACAGAAGGTATTTTAGTACTTTGTTTTAAATCGATACCCAGAATTTCATATTTATTTTTTAGATTTTCAGACAAGATTGACCCAATTAAACCATTGCAACCTGTGATAATTAATTTTAATTTTTTTTTGTGTGACATAGACATAAATTATTTCTCATTCTTCCATTTAACCAATTCTTTGATTCCGCCAAAAGGGAAAAAATGTAAATTGTCATAATTTTTAAGATTGTTAATGATTTCGTTTGGATTGTGTTGGATCAAATTTCTTAATTCTAAATTTTTGTTTTTTGCTATGATCAATGAAGCTGAAACACCACAAATTTTTGCGTATTTAATTAGAGTAATTATTTTTGCAGGACCCGCAATGCCAATATGAACATCAAGAGATCCTCTACCAATTAATTTCATTTTTCTTTTTATGTTTTGTATCCAATCGTTTGTTTTTTTTATGTCAAATGTCCATTGAGAAACTATCGAGCAATTAAACTCATTTTCAATAATCCACTCATGTTTTTTAAATAAATTTTCGTCGGAATTTTCATCGAATGGGTTTCCTTCAGGGTGGCCTGCAATATTAATCTGGTTAAAGCTGTATTTATCAAAAAGATCTGTGTCAAATAAATCAAAAGTTTTTTCAAAGTTTCCTATTTGTTTGCCACTACCCCCGATAGCTAAAATTTTTTCCACACCTATGTCAGAAAGTTGGGATAAATATAAATCCAATTCTTTTTTATTTGAAATACTTCTGGCAGGTACGTGAGGGACAGGTTTGAAACCTTGGTTAATAATATATTTTGAAGCAGAAACTATATTAGTAAATGATTCACCTGGGATATATGCTATATATACATCACCGAACAAGTTTTTTGGCAAATTTGCAATTCTGTCTACTTGTTTAGGAATTATTTCTAAAGAATTTTTTTTCATTTTCATTTGTCTAGTTTTAAATACAGGTAACTTTTTTAGTGAAATTGTCAAATTTTAATTTAATTATAATAATCTTTATGCTTAAAATCTTTTTTTTAGATATATTTATAAATTTTTTGATTATTTTTTTCACAATCTCATAATTATTAACACCTTACTTGACTATCTGCTAAATTGACTGCTAAACTCACCCATAAACCTACCAATTTTGGTTCAGTTTTGAAATTTAATGAATTATTTAGAAAATTTAATTTTTAATGGGAGAGTACTTTGGCTAACGATCTAATCAAAAAAATCCATTCAGTAATTAGTGAAAAAAGTTTATTGAAACATCCTTTTTATGAGGCTTGGAACTGTGGAGAACTACCTATAGAGTCAATGAGGAAATATGCCGAACAATATTATCATTTTGAGAAAGCGTATCCACGTTTTTTGAGCAATGTTCATTCTAGGTGTGATGACCGAAATGTTAGACAATTGTTGCTGGAAAATCTTTGGGACGAAGAACATGGTGAAGATAATCACGTAGAACTATGGTTAAGATTTTGTGATGCTATTGGTCTTGATCGTACTCAAGTAGAAAATTCTGCACCTGATAATTCTACCAAAGAATTGATTGATTCTTTTCTAGATTTGACCTCAAATCGTTCCTTGGCAGGTGGGGCTTCTGCGCTTTTTGCTTTCGAATCACAGGTTCCAGAAGTAGCTGATACTAAAATTGCAGGTCTAAAAAGTTTTTATGGCATTGAAGATAAAAGAGGGATTAGCTTTTTCAAAGTACATAGAGATTTAGATATAGAACATTCTGATGCTGAAGCTGAAATGATTAATTCTTTGGCTACTACAGAACAAGAAGAAAATGATGCTGTAGACTCTGCTGATATTGCTGCAAATAGTTTGTGGAATTTTTTGGATGGTGTTTATAAGTAATTCCAAAATTTTTAATGGTCACAAAAGAAAATAATTTACAAAAACCTAATGTTATATTAATTTCAAGCTGATTTATTATCCAGTTGGTAATATTTTTCAGTTGTTTAATCTTAAAGAAGACCCAAATGAATTAAAAGATGTTTCAAATTTTAAGAAATTTTTTGAAATTAAAAAAAGTTTGATTCAAAAGTTGGTTAATTCACTTTATGGTTCTTATCTTGATTGGGCTTCAGACGGTAATTTGTTAGGGTTAACTGACTATAAAATGGGATGGATATTTACCTGAAAGAGATTTAAGTGGACAAAGAGGGCTTAGATTCAATTAGATTATTTTTTTGCGTTAATATTAGGTTGTTTTATATATAAAATGAGGTGATTTTTGAAATTTACAAAGATGCATGGTGCAGGTAATGATTACGTTTATGTAGATGCTAGGTCATTAAAAAAAGATTGGTCATCTGTTGCTGTTTTTGTTAGCAATCGAAATTTTGGTATCGGTTCTGATGGCTTGATTTTGGCTGAAGAATCTGATGTTGCTGATGTGAAAATGTCTATGTATAATTCAGATGGTTCACAAGGTGAGATGTGTGGTAATGGAATTCGTTGTCTTGTAGCTTTTGCAATTATTAATAACATCGTTTCAAAAAAAGATGTTATATCTGTAGAGACTCTTGCTGGAGTCAAGAATGTTACACCTGTATACGAAGATGATAAGATCGTTAGGTGTATTGTTAGCATGGGGCTTCCTGAATTTCAAGCATCCAAGATTCCTGTGAAATTTGATTCTACTGTTCCAATAATAGACGCACCAATAAAAGTTGCTGGGCAATCTTACGAGGTTAGTATGGTTTCTATGGGTAACCCTCATGCTGTTGTATTTTTAGAATCTCCGGTAGATGATTTTGATTTAACTACTATTGGCCCTAAATTTGAAAATTTAGAAATTTTTCCAAATCGAACAAATTTTGAAATTGTTAATATTATTGATGATAATAAATTGAAAGTTCGTGTTTGGGAGAGGGGAAGTGGAATCACATTGGCTTGTGGTACAGGGGCTTGTGCAGTAGGTGTAATTGCAAGAAATAAAGGGATTATTTCTGATAATGTAAATATATCTTTACCTGGGGGAAATCTATTGGTTCGTTGGGATGGGATATCAGATGTATATCTTGAGGGTCCAGTAGAGTTAGTTTTTGAAGGTGAAATGTTTTAGATAATTATATAATTATGATAAGTTTTAATTATCATAAATTTTTTTGAATTGGAGTCAATATGAAAATTGCTAGCAGAGTAAATCAAGTTCCACCATATTTATTTGTACAAATTAGTAGAAAAATTGCTGAAAAGAAGGCTCAGGGTGTAGATGTCATTAGTTTTGGAATTGGTGATCCTGATTTAGCTACGCCACGAGAAATTTTAGATGGTTTATTTGATGCATCTGAGATTCAGGGGAATCATAGATATCCCGAAACTGAAGGTTTGCCTGAATTTCGTGTTGCAGTTGCTGAATGGTATAAAGATAGATTTGGAATTCAATTTGACCCAGAGAAAGAAGTTTTGTCTTTAATTGGAGCTAAAGAAGGTATAGGTCATGCAGCTTTAAGTTTTGTTGAACCTCGTGATATAGCTTTGGTACCTGATCCTGGTTATCCCGTATATTCTGTTGGTACATTATTTGCTGGAGGTGAGTCTCATTTTCTTCCGTTAAATTCTGAAAATAATTGGTTGCCAGATTTTTCAAAAATCCCTGATGAAATATCCAAAAAGGCAACAGTATTGTGGATTAACTACCCTAACAATCCTACTGGTGCTATTGCAGATTTAGAATTTTTTGAAGATGTAGTTAAGTTTGCTAAAAAAAATGATATTGCTGTGATGCATGACAATTGCTATTCTGAGGTAACATTTGATGGTTATAAACCCCCCAGCTTCTTTGAAGTTGATGGTTCTAAAGATATAGGCTTAGAGTTTCATTCTTTATCTAAAACTTACAATATGACTGGTTGGAGGATTGGAATGGTTGTAGGTAATCCAGATTTAATTGAAGCTTTGATGATTGTTAAATCAAATTTAGATTCTGGAGTTTCTCAAGCAATACAAAATATGGGTATTGCAGCATTAAAGCTTCCAGAGCAGTATATTTCAGATCGAAATAAAATTTATCAAAAAAGAAGAGATTCTATTATTGAAGTTTTAACAAGTATTGGTTTGGAAGTTGAAAAAACTAAAGCAAGTTTGTATATTTGGGCAAAGATTCCAGAAGGATTTACATCAGGTGAACTTTGTGAAATTGTATTAGATCAAACAGGAATAGTCTTTACTCCTGGACTGGGATACGGGGCAAATGGGGAAGGTTATGTTAGGCTTTCGATTACTATTGATGATTCAGATTTGCAATCTGCTTTAGATAGATTGAATGATTGGACTCCCCCTTGGAATATTTAGGGTTTTAAAATCACTCATGCTTAGAAGCTTTAATTAATTTGATAAGGATTTGAAATTCCCAGACGAAATATTAGTACAAAAAGAAAATCTGAACGAGCATATTTGATTTGTGCTGATACTGGCTTAAACAATGGAATCTTATCACCTAAAGAGTCTATAGAAGAACTACGTGAATTAGCTAGAAGTGCGGGTGCTGTAGTTGTGGGCAGCTTAATCCAAAAAGTTAAAAAGCCTAGCAGGAACTATTTGGGCTTAGGGAAAATAGAACTTTTGGTATCTCTTGCTAATTCCGGTAAATTTGACACTATTATTTCTGATGATGAATTAACTCCTACTCAGCAAAAGAATTTAGAATCTTTTTTTGGAGGAAAAATTAAAGTTATCGATCGAACTGCTTTGATTTTAGATATTTTTTCCAGCAGAGCTCATACTAGAGAGGGTAAACTGCAGGTAGAATTGGCTCAAGCTGAATATTTATTACCTAGATTGGCAGGCCAATGGTCTCATTTGGAAAGACTGGGTGGTGGTATAGGTACAAGAGGTCCAGGTGAAACTCAAATAGAAACAGACAGAAGGTTAGTAAGAGCAAAGATTTCTAGAGTGAAAAAGTCTCTAAATTCTGTAATGACTCATAGGAAAATGCATCGTTCACGTAGGTTAGAATTTGGATTGCCTGTTTTTTCTTTGGTTGGATATACAAATGCTGGTAAAAGTACTCTAATTAATTTATTAACTACTGCGAAAGTTAAATCTCAGGATCTTTTATTTTCCACACTTGATCCAACCACAAGAAAATTAAGATTGCCGTCTGGTGCTAATATTTTACTTACAGATACTGTAGGTTTTATACAAAAATTACCTCCTACAGTTGTAGCAGCATTTCGTGCAACTTTGGAAGAGATAGTTGAATCTTCTGTAATTGTGCATGTAGTTGATATATCCCATCCTTTTGCTGGAACTCAACATGATGTTGTAAACAAAATTTTAAATAGTGATTTGGGTTTAAATCAAAAACCCGTAATTACAGTGCTAAACAAAGTTGACAAGATTTCAGATTCTACAGATCAGGATTCGTTTTTAAAAAGTTTTGATCATCAATTTGCAAATTTGGTTGTTGTTTCTGCATTAAAAGAAATTGGAATTGAAGATCTTTTGAATCTATTCGAAAAAATGTTAGATGAAAAAAAATCAGTTTAATTTTTATGAAATTATTTTTTATTGCAGATAAGTTCAATTTGATAATATTGACCCTTGTTTGATGATTAGTTAGAATTATAGTTGTCTTATTCAAGTATTCTTTATGTTTACGTTAAACCTTAAAGATATGTTTTTGCCCAAGTGGCGCAATGGTAGCGCAGCCGACTTGTAATCGGCAGGTTAGTGGGTTCGAATCCCCTCTTGGGCTTACATCCTCATTGTATATTTAAACTTAGTATTAAAATTTGTCTAATTTAATATTGTAAATTACTAGATGGACTGCGTATTCTTGTGTTAGAATACTTTTTGCCCTGTAAATAGGGAGCGATGGGTGAGTGGTTAATACCACCAGACTGTAAATCTGGCGCCCTGACGGGCTACGTAGGTTCGAATCCTACTCGCTCCACCAAAATTACAGGTAGAATGGCAAGAGTTTATTATAAATATGCATTCAGATTGTGTATAAAAATTTTAATACTTGCCCACATAGCTCAGTGGTAGAGCACGTTCTTGGTAAGAACGA
>CEUY01151661.1_pt1 | contig 30751 bp, 28 predicted proteins | sample 361481 | NCBI WGS metagenome assembly CEUY01 (sample SAMEA2622737, study PRJEB7988) | marine metagenome | isolation source: saline water (ENVO:00002010), including | reverse complement strand
AGAGCCCCTGGATTTGTACAATGGCTTTTTCCACCTTTGATGGTTATGTCTGCTGTTCCGTATTTTCTTTTAGGAATATTCTTGATGACTATTTTTGCATTTATGTTGAAATGGTTTCCTATAGGTGGTGGTTCATCATTAACTTCAGTTCCATCATTTACTTTTGACTTTATAAGACAAATAATACACCATGCTATATTGCCCGGATTATCTGTAATTCTTTCTGGTATAGGATTTTGGTCTCTATCTATGAGAGGTATGATGATTACTGTAGCAGGGGAGGATTATGTTAATCTTGCTGAGATGCGAGGTTTATCCCCTAGAAGGATATTCTTTCAATATGCAATGAGAAATGCTATTTTACCTCAGATAACAGCACTTGCATTAGCTTTAGGATTTGTTGTTTCAGGGTTGGTTCTTGTTGAGTGGGTATTTAGATATCCTGGGATAGGATCTTTATTATTTAAAGCTATTGCAGCCTTCGATTATTTTCTAATATATGGTGTGGTTTTTGTACTAATTCTTGGTATTGCTTTAACTACTTTAGTTTTAGATTTAATTTATCCTTTGCTTGACCCAAGAATTAAATACGAAAGACAATAAAGTGGTAAAAAACTTCTTATTTAACCTAAAAGAAAATCCTAATTTATTTATAGGTATTTCAATGGCTGTGATTTTATTGTTATGTTGGCTTGTTGGAATGGCAATTTCAGATCAAGAAATGGCTGAACCGATTTCTGGTCCACCTTATGCTCCTCCTTCTTCAGAATATGTTTTAGGTACAGATGCTCAAGGAAGGCAAATGTTACCGTTAATGGTTTGGGGAGTCCCATTAACACTTCGAATGGGATTAATTGCAGGATCTTTGGGATTACTTGTAGGTACAATTCTTGGATTTGCTGCAGGCTATTTTGGAGGTTTGCTCGATACAGTAATTAGGAGTTTAAGTGATGTAGTTCTTACTATACCTGCGCTGGCAGTATTGGTTGTTGTAGCTTCAACTATAAGTGCTGACGGTTTGTCTGTTGAGTCTATGGCGTTTATTATTGCCGCACTTGCTTGGATGTGGCCTACTAGGACTATAAGGGCACAGGTCTTAAGTATGCGTGAACGAGATTATGTTGATGTTGCTCGTTTATCTGGTTTAAATAATTTTGAAATTATTATTAAGGAATTAGTTCCCAATTTACTACCTTATCTAGCGTCTAGTTTTGTCGGAGCTGTTGCAAGCGCAATATTAGCAGCTATTGGATTAGAAGCTCTTGGATTAGGGCCTCAACATGAACCTACTTTAGGAATGACTATCTTTTGGGCCAATTATTTTGGTGCGGTTATTAGTGGATGGTGGTGGTGGTATGCTCCTCCAATAATATTATTAATATGGTTATTTGTAACACTTTATCTTATAGCTGCAGGATTAGATCAATGGGCAAATCCTAGATTAAAGAGAGTTACCCAATGAGTGAAGATATTCTAAAGATAAATAATTTATTTGTTAATTATAAGACTAGGCAGGGTGATGTTAAGGCTGTAAATAATTTAAGTTTTACTTTGGAGAAAGGTGATAAATTTGGTTTAGTTGGAGAGTCAGGTTCAGGGAAAACTACACTAGCTAATGCTATCTTAAGGATGATTAAGCCTCCTGGATATATTCCGTCCGGAGATATTTTTTTGGATGGAACAGATGTATTGAATTTATCTGATTCCGATCTAAGAAAATTTAGATCTACTTCCGTAGCGATAGTTCCTCAAGCTGCTATGAATGCTCTTAATCCAGTTCGAAGAGTTGGACAACAAATGAATGATGCCTTTAGGGATCATGGTGTTAAATTGTCTAAATCTGATTTAAATTATCGTTTAGGGGAACTAATGGAAACTGTTGGACTAAGATCAGATGTTCCTAATTTATTTCCACATGAACTTAGTGGGGGAATGAAACAGAGAGTATCAATAGCAATGGCGGTTTCTTTGAATCCTACATTAATTATTGCAGATGAACCTACTAGCGCATTGGATGTAGTAGTACAAAGACAGGTAATTGATACTCTAGATCAAGTAAAAGAGAAATATGGTGCAACTATACTTCTTGTTGGACATGATATGGGATTGATGGCTCAGTTCAGTAATAGACTAGGGATAATGTATGCAGGAGAACTGGTTGAAGTTGGATCTTCAGATAAAATATTTTCAAAACCGAATCATCCTTATACAGAAATCTTAATATCTAGTCTTCCAGATACTAAAACAAAACGTAAACTTGTTGGAATTCCAGGATTACCACCTACTTTGCTAGATCCGCCTACCGGATGCAAATTTCATCCAAGATGTCCAAAAGTTTTTGACCCATGTAGTGATTTAATACCTGATAAGGAAATAATTGATAATAAATCTTTTTTTTCTTGTCATTTAGCTTCTAAGAATAGAGCAAAAGTAAAATGACAGATAAATCATCAGTACTTTTAGAATTATCTAATGTAGCTAAAGTGTTCACTACTAGTGGTATTTTTGATAAATCAGAATTAAGAGCTGTAGATACTATATCCTTAAAAATAGAAGATTCAAAACCAAAAATTACAGCATTAGCAGGAGAAAGTGGTAGTGGGAAAACTACTTTGGGGAAACTGATATTAGGACTACTCTCACCTACCGAAGGAGAAATTTTTTATAGGTCTAAATCCTTATATGATCTTAATTCTTCTGAAAAAAAACAATATCGTCAAGATGTTCAGGCAATCTTCCAAGATCCATTTTCAGTATATAACCCTTTTTATAAGGTAGATCATTTATTTGAAGCTCCTATCAAAAAATTTAAAATTACTAAAAATAAAGATGAGGCTAGACAATTAATTGAAGATTCTATAGAGACAGTCGGATTAAGAGTATCAGAAACTTTAGGTAGGTATCCTCATCAATTAAGTGGAGGACAAAGACAAAGAATAATGGTAGCCAGAGCTTTGATGGTTAAACCTAAAATTATTGTTGCAGATGAACCCGTTTCTATGGTTGATGCATCCTTAAGAGCTACTATATTAGAGGCATTAAGAACAATTCATGAAAAAGAAAATATTTCTATGATTTATATTACTCATGATCTTAATACTGCTTACCAAATTGCTGAAGATATTAAGATTATGTATCATGGAGAAGTTGTTGAAGAAGGTGGAGTCGATGATGTGATAAATAATCCTAAACATCCGTATACACAATTATTAATAAATTGTATCCCAAAACCTAATCCTAAGGAAAAATGGATAGAAAAAAAGAAATTACAAGAACTAATTTCAAATTTAGATAAGCCTATTATTGAGTAAATCTAGTATAAATTTTCAAATCCATAGAGACAAATAATATCTCCACATCTACTAAGATTTTGTTCTATCATTGCACTAATTAGTTCCCATCCCCCAATAAAACCGGGTACAAATATAAATAGAAAAACTAGTATCATAAATGCCCAAAGTTTTTTACTTATCATGTGTATATATATATGAAAAATTAGTATCGATTAGTTATATAAATTATATATTATTTTTCTTCAGCAGATGGCCCGAACATATTTGTATCTGGATTATCCAATACATATCTTCCTTGTCTAAGACCAAATTGTTCTTGTAATTGGATTGTAAGACCTCCATCGATAGCAAGTGTATGTCCTGTTATAAATGATGCTTCTTGTGAACATAGAAAGTTAACACCATTAGCTATATCATCTGGTATTCCTGTCCTACGAACAGGATATTGATTTTCAAAAAATTTTAGTCCAGAAGGATTTTTATCCCAAACCTTTTTTAATCCTTCACTGACAATATGTCCTGGAGCAATAGCATTAACTCTTATTCCATATGGACCATATTCTATTGCCATTTGCCTTGTCATACCAACTACAGCAGCTTTACCTGCCTCATATACTAACATGCCTGGTTCTTGTAAAATTGAATGAACTGAAGCCATGTTTACTATACTCCCACCATCGTTTTTTTTCATTATAGGAACTACATGTTTCGTGCCCAAATAAATAGCTTTTGCTAACACTGAAATACCATAATCCCAATCCTCTTCTTTTACTGAAACTGCATCGCCATATACTCTAGATGCTCCTGAAATAACTGGGAAAGCATTTTGAACTAATATGTCGATTCTATTAAATTTTTCATATGTAAAATCAATCATATTTTTGATGTCAGGAGATTTTGAAACATCTGTCTTAAGGAAAGTGGCACTACCTCCAGATGATTGTATATTTTCTACATTTTTTTTGGATGCTTCTTCATCGATATCGGCTATGATTACATTAGCTCCATTTAAAGCTAGTTTTCTTGCTGAAGCACCACCTATACCTTGAGCTCCTCCGGTCACTATTGCTACTTTTCTATCAAACTGTTTCATAATTCAACCTTTTTATATTATCGGTAAGCACTTTCGGCACTCCACATATCAGGATTATTTCCTACATAAATCTTAATATCTTCTGTTAATTCAGAAAACTTTTCATTAAGATCCACATCGGGAATATATTTAAATGCAGGCACATTTAAATTTACTTCTTCAATATTTCTGCAACCAATTAGTATTGAAAGTATACCAAGTCTAGTTTTTAGCCATCCAAGAGACATTACAGCCATACTAATATTATTTTCTTTCGATAATGTCCTTAATTTATTTATAGTACTAAATAATAATTTTTCGCATCCTGGATCTTTATGTATAGATAAAGAAGATCTTTCAGATGAAAATAATCTACTTCTTGAAATCCCATCTGGAACTTCATCTGGGTGATTAAATCTACCTGTTAATAAACCTTGGGCTAAAGGACTATAACAAATTATTCCAGAATCTTTTTCAATACAAATATTTTGAATTTCGTATTCTATAGCTCGCCAGAAACCATTATAGGGTAATTGATTTGCAACCACATGAGTCAATAAGGATATTTCTTCAAGATCTTTTTTTCCAAAATTACTTACAGCTATTGATCTTATTTTTCCTTCATCGTAAAGTTTATTCAATTCATTAACAGTGTCGTTAATATCAACTTTATTTTCAGATTTTCTGCTTGGCCAATGGATATGATAAACATCAATATAATCAGTTTGAAGATTGTTCAGACTGAACTCACATGATTTTCTAAGTTTTTCTGGATGCAATTCTGAAGGTGGTACTTTAGTAGATATAACATTAGATACTCTTTTACTTTTTATGGCTTTTCCTAAAACTCGTTCAGAACGACCATTTCCATATCCAGGGGCTGTATCAAAGAAATTAATACCATTATTTATAGATTCGTTTACAGAATTGATAGAATCATTATCATCTTGTTCTCCCCATTCTTTCCCTCCAGCAAATGGCCAAGTTCCAAGTGCGAATTCTGAAACTTCTATATTTGTATTTTTTATTTTATTATATTTCATCTTAATTTAATACCTTTATACGTTGTAGAGAAACGGTATATCCGTGTCTGGAAGGATATTAGTTTCATCTAATTCATATGCCTCTTTTTTATAAACTTGTATTCTATGAGATCCAAAATCTGGTATATACATTAAATCTCCATATATTCTTACGGAAGTAGGGCCTCTAAATCTCTTTGTTTCTTCTAATGTTGTCATTTCTCTAGCTCTTAAAGCTCTGGCATTTGCCATTAGGTATGTTCTTCCAATTTTAGAAAGAACAGCATCTCCAATAAATCTTTCTACATAATCTCCTTTATGGTTGAATTGTATTATTCTATGGTTTCCTCTATCAGCAACAAAAATATCACTATGAGAATCGACTGCTATACCTGCTGGACCATTAAGTTTCCCAATTAAATCATTATTAAGCTCAAAACTTTCAATAAATTTTCCTTTATAGTCAAATTTTTGAATTTGGTCATTCCCCCAGTCTGAAACTAATAAATCTCCGGTATTATGGTCTATATCTATGCCCCAAGGATAATTTAGTTGACCTTTCCTAGATCCATATTCTCCAAAAGAATTTATGAAAGTTCCAGATTTAGTGAATTTTGAAATTCTATGGTTATATGTATCGACAATAAAAATATTATTATCTTTATCAAAACATATTCCAGAAGGGTGATTAATTTTTCCTTCAGTCGAACCAAATTCTCCCCATGAATCTAATTCTTTACCCGAAGTATCTAGAATAATAATCTTATTTTTCGCTTCATCAGAAATATAGATATGATCTAATTCGTCTATCAATATTTGTACCGGCCACTCTAGATTTTTTCCACCTTCGGGTATTGTACCTAAATCTTCATCTTTCCAATTTATTTTTCTGATTTCAGACATAAAATCTGTACGGTTTAACACATAAATTGTCTGATCTTTACTTATTGCCAAATCCATAGGCATAGTAGTAACTCTTCTCATTCCTAAAGTAGCATAAAATGGAAATCCGGCTCTAAGTAATGCGTAAGGTTTACTCATACTATATAATCAATGTTTTTTTAAAAGGAGATATTTGTTCAAAATCTCCACCAATAATATCATGAGGATCAATTCCCATCCATTGTTGTAAAATTGTCCCATAAATACCTCTAAAATCTATTGTATGTTGTAGGTCTTCTCCATATAACCAATCTGAAGGGTTTAGAGAAGGATATTCTGAATACAATCCACCTTTTACATTTTCTCCAATTATAAAAGCACCTCCACCAGATCCGTGGTCTGTACCTGAACCGTTATCTTTAACTCTTCTTCCAAATTCAGTAAATACTAAAATAGTTATTTCTTCGGAAGCGTTATGTTCTTCTAAGTCTTCTATAAAATCACTTATAGCATCAGATAATTCAGTAAGTAATCTAGCATGATTTGGAACTTCTTGTGCATGATGATCGTAACCTGCGTGATTAGTGTAGAAAATTCTAGTCCCTAATCCAGCAAAATGTACTCTAGCTACATCTCTTAAGGATTTGGCAATAGGGTTATTTGAATATTCTATAGTTGAAGAATAATTTATTGGTGCTTCAGCTAAGATATCTGCTCCTGTAAGAACTGTTCTTCCTGTCTCTCCTAAGTAATCCATAACTATTCCACTACCTAAAGCTGGAGTATACATACGTTTAAAAATCTTCAAATCTTCTATTTTTTCTTCTTCTTTTTCTATTTCTGACATCAGTCCGTAATTATCAAGATCTCCAACAGAAGTCGCTATAACTCCTGGAGCAGCAAGTGCCCTAGGTAAGCCTCTGCCAAAATTCACTGCTGTAACAGGATTGGAAGAATTTGGATCAATTTCTCTAATAACTTTAGCCAACCAACCTTCGGTTGCTACATGATTTGGTTCACAGGTATGCCATATATCCATAGCTCTAAAATGAGATCTACTAGAGTTCTCATATCCAATTCCTTGGATAATGGCTACTTTACCTTTGTCATATAGGTTTTTTAAAGATTTTGCTGAAGGATGAAATGCTAAATTTTCAGTAAAAGGGATCATTTTATTTTCAGGAATTCCTACTAATGGCCTGTTGTCATAATATATTCCGTTAGTAAATGGAATTACCGTATTCATAAAATCATTTCCACCAGAAAGCTGAATTACTAATAGGACTGGTTCTTTATTTTTTATGGTCATACATTGCTCCTTGAGATAAATTATGAGAATTGAAATTCCATTGAAGATATTATTATACGTAACATTCTCATAATTCTATTTCTGGATGCTTCATTATCTTTATTTGTGCTAAATGAAAGTTTCCCATCTTCTTCTGCTAATTTTATTAGCAAAGATTTTGTGTTTTCACTTACTTCAATAAAACCTACTAGTTCCAACATTTTATTAACGAAACTTTTTGGATTATGAGATTTTTTATCATTTTTAATCTCATTAATAATAAATCTCACACCAGGTTTATTTGGATCATTCAAAACCCCTACGGCATAATTAACTCTTTCTGTTAATGTCCCTCCATCTATCCATTCTTTTCCTGTATGCCACCCTTCAACTGAAGGTGGATCCATTAATGTCTGTCCCATTGCCATAGATGTTGTTTCTAATTCAATTAATCCTGGATCAGGATTTCTATATTCACCTGATATTTTGAGAGTAGTAGCAATGAATTCTGCCGGACATTTTACTCTGTTCATTTTTGATTTTTTAAACCAATCTGAGTTAAAAAGAGTACGCATAACAGATCTTAAGTCAGCATCACTTTCTATCCATGATTTTACCATTTGATCAATTGCTAATTGGTTTTTTGGAGGTGTAATACTCCATGCTGGGACTTGGGGTTCATCTTCAACAAAAAAATTATATAGGTGTCTACATACGAATCTAGCAGTCGCTTCTTGTTGAGAAATTATATCTATTATTTCTTCACCGTTAAATTTTCCTGTCTTTCCTAAGAATTTTTTTTCCCCATAATCATGGTCATTTTCTTTAAAAATAAATTTTGATTCATAATGTCCATATGGATACAATGGGATTGGTTGTGTAAAAGTCCATCCTGTAAAACATCTGGCTGCATTTTTTATGTCGTCCTCAGTGTAATTTCCTATTCCCATAGAAAATAATTCTAAGATTTCTCTACCATAATTTTCGTTTATTGATTTGTAATGATTTTCATTATTATCCAACCAATAAATCATGGCGGGGTCTTTAGACAATTCTATTAGAATATTTCTGAAATTTTTTAGTCCATTTTTCCTGAGCATTTCAATATGATTAACCATAGTAGGAGTATGTTCACTTTTTGTCCATCCAGTAGCTAATACATGGTGCCAAAAAAGGGCCATTTTTTCTTGTAATGGTCTTTTAGTGTTAATCATTCTATAGAACCATCTTCCATTCCATACACTTGGATTATCTTTATTGGCTGCAAGAGATGGATAATGTCTTGATAATAATTTATCTTCAACTTCAGGGAAATTTTCTGGATATAAAAAATCTTCCACGATGTCTTCATATTTTCTTTTTTTAAATTGTTGGATTTCATAATAGTCAGAACCGAAACCTGCTCGACGTAGTAAATGTGCTACTAATGATGAATCTGTTTTTATTTCTTTAGTTACCATTAAAAAAATCCCTAAAATATCAATATGATATGAGATGAAATATATATGTTTTATATGCTTTTGTCCATATATAAATATTTTGCAAATATTTTTTTGTAAATAATAAGCTTAATGTTTATATTGAAGCATATATTCAGTCATAAACCATAAACATAATGAACCGCCCCTGTGATCAAAACCAGAAATCGCTGGTCTGTTTAAATAATCCCTTAGGGTATTTTGTACACCGGTTCCTATACATACTTTTTTTATATTTCCAATATCATCTATCATTGAAGAGATACCATTAAATGCTATATCTAAAACACTTGAGTAAGAAGAATCTAACCACCCTAATCTAATACCTTTAGAGATACAGTAAGCGATCATACAAGTTACACTAAATTCATGATATGAAGACTTCTCATCTAAAACTTGAGACCATGTTCCATCATTGTTTTGTAATTGAATTAAAGCATCAAGATGATTTATATGGATAGAAATTAATTTATTTTTTTCTTTATTATCGGGAAGATATGATATTGCTTCAGTAAATCCAAGAGCAGCAAAACCATTTGACCTGCCCCAATTCCACTCTGCATCTAAATTATGCATAAATAGACCATCTTTTTTTTGAGTAGGTATATTTAAAAGATATTTAGAGAGAATATTAGAATAATCAGAATTTTTTGTATATTTATAAACCCTTCCCATAATAGCTGAAGTGAAGAAGATATCTTCGCTTCTATAGGTTGGATCACAAGCATTAGGTAGAGTTGAGTTACTTGTTTTATAGTGTTTTTTTGCAAATTCTACTAGAATTTCCATGTGTTTTTTTTCATTTTTAACTCTATATAAATCTTCAGCCCAAACATATCCAGAAAAAAATTGACCAGGATATTGTTCATTAGTAATAGTATTTTTTTGTTTAGATATTGTTTTATTAACTTCTTCAAGAATTTTTTCTTTATCTCTACTTAATTCAGCAAATCTTATTTTTCCACTAATTCCGACACCTTTGGTATAAATAATTTCATCGAATGTATTTCCATATAGTTTGGAGAGCTTTTTCGCTATTTCATTTGGAGATTTTTTGTTGTTCATTTTAAAAATTATATTATATTTTTATTGTTTTAAATACTAAATACTTTAAAAAAAGTACTCAAAAATAAATGGTGAAATTATTCTAGGAACAATAATGTAATAAAAAACACTTACTATTATTAGAATTAATATTATTCTTATTAGGATTTTTTTCAAATTATTTCAATCAGAATAAACGAGGATCATCCTTTTCGACTGCATTTTTACCTCTATTTACTATTCCAGCGTAAAAATCTATTGCTGAAAGATGTTCTCTATTAGCCTCTTGTCGAAAATCATCTTTATGAGCATCATAATTGCTAGGAGAAGTTAATTCTCTAAGCAAAAATCTTTCTTCTTGACTCTCACGTATTTTTTGTTCTAAATCATCAGGATCAGGCCAAATTTCTTTTATCCGATTAAATAATTCTTTTTGAATATTTTCGAATTCTTTTTGGCCAGCTAAATTATTAAATTCACCAGGATCATTCTTAAGATTGTACAATTCAAACTCTTTGTTTTCACGGTGAATATAATTAAGTTTCCAATCACCACGTCTTACCATAATCATTGGCCCATCTGTCCCATGTGCTAAATGTTCGCATATTGCTTCATCTTTCCATTCTTTTTCTTTACCATATAAGTAGGGAAGAAGTGAGTTTCCATCCATATTCCACTCTTCAGGATTTATACCTACTGCATCTAATATTGTTGCAACTATATCTACATTTGATGTAACTCCTTTCTCCCATCGTCCTTTTGGGATATTGCCCCCACTCCAAGATATTTGTATTGGAACTTTTGCTGATTGTTCGTAAAAGCACATTTTCCTCCAAAGTCCATGCTCCCCAGCCATTTCTCCATGATCTGATGTATGTATGATAATAGTGTTATCTAACTGACCTGTAGATTCCAATGTGTCTATAATACGGCCAATTTTTTCATCGAGAAAACTTACTAGTCCATAATATGCTGCTCTTGCTTTTTTGGTTTGATCATCAGTATAAGGACCACCTGTACCAGTAAATTTTTGTAACCTTTTTGCAGAAGGAGGAAGATTATCTAGATGCCCTGGTGGGATATCTGGTAAATCTGTGTTATTAGGGTAATACTTATTAAAATATTTATCTGGAACTTTTAATGGAAAATGAGGGGATATAAATCCGCAAACTAACGCCCAAGGATTTTTCTTTCTATCATCATCCTTTAAATAACTGTGTGCCGCTTGTTCTACATAATCATCATGTACTGTTACAGGACTTGTCCCTGGTCCAGCCTCCAAAACATCCTCCCATGGTTTTTTTGCTTCAGTCATTTTATCTTTCCATCGGTATACTGGAAGCATATTGTCAGAATGTGGATCAAAAGTTAGTTGTTTATCAAAACCATTAAGAGGTTTCGGTCCCATCATATGCATTTTACCATTTAGAGCAGTTTCATAACCTACAGATTTTAGAAGCCATGGCCAAGTGATTCTTCCTACATATAATGGAGTTGCATTATCCCAACCCTCGCAATGACTTACATATTTTCCAGTCATCATTGATAGTCTAGAAGGTGTGCATAAAGGGGAGTTGCAATATCCATTTTCGAATGTTGTTCCCATTTCAGCTAAACGGTCCATATTTGGGGTTTCTACCAAAGGATGCCCGTATGTTCCACTAAACATAGGTCCATGTTCGTCGGACATTATCATAAGTATATTAGGTAAATCTTTTTTTGACATTTAAATACAGACTATTAGAAATTGTGGATTATTAATAAAATTGTTTTATTGTATGAAGTCTACATTAAATTTATAAAATTAGAAATTATTTGTAGCTTAGAAAATCTTCTTCAGTTAATTTATATGCCCAATGTTGTAAAGTTTGTCGTATTTTTGGACTTATTGATTCGTCATTAAAACTGCCATGTTTTTTAGTAATTAAATTAACTAGTTGTTTAAAAAAACGACCTTTTGGACTAGCAATTCTCGACCATCTATTAATTTGCCTTTTATCATCTTCACATCTTCTACCTAAATAAAAATCACAATACCAATGCACCCAACCATATGGATGAAATTTTGTAATCCATTTTTTAGATTCCCAAAAGGATAAATCTGTACCTACTTTAACTTTATAAAGATTTATATATTTATCATAATCTTCCCAAGAATTTGTAAGATAGTTTTCTGGAATATCATCCCACCATGCTTTAGGGTAGTTATTATGTATATTTTGGTATTTTTTTCCAGTAATAGATGAATGAATTGGTCTCCAGTAAGTACCACCGAAACTACCAAACTTGAATATTTCTGTAGGTGTTAGATTTGGAGTGAAATTTGGAAAATCACTAAAATAAATTTTTTCCATTACTATAATTTATCGTCCATACCAATCATCGCCATCAATTTCATTAAAAGTAATAGATGGATCAGAAAAATTATCTTTTATATTTAGAATATTTTCTTGTGATGAATTCTCCTTCACAATAACTTTTTCGGTAGTTACACTATAAAAACCTAACAAAGAAAAAATCGATAAAGAGAAAGTTACAATAATCAGTAATACCTTAGTCATAATAAACTTCTTTTATATTCACTTACATCATGAGGAAAAAACATTAATTTCTGGCCATTTTCTTTGTTGTTCTTTGTGAAAGCCTTTTGTCTTAGGGAAGTCATTACATAACCAGGCATGATTGTAAATCTTAGGATCAACAGACCTTGTTTCAAAAAAGTGAAAGTTTTCAAGTATTCTTATCATTTATTTATCTCCAAATGAATTTATATATATATTAGTGTAGCATTTACGTAATACGTAATGTTAAGGGAATATTAAATCTTTATCAATAAATTTATATTAACTTTATATATTAATATTACGATATTCGTTTAAATAGTATGTTTTTATGTAAAGATTATTGCAAATTATAATTTGCAATAATCTTTATTAACAAATAATTAAAAATTTATTTATGAAATTCGAATATATGTAAATTAAATATGATTGGGATTTTTAGCGAATAAAATTGTTATACATGCGATAATACATAAAGAAATCATAATTAAGAAAGATGATTCATAAGATCCAGTTTTGTCATAACTCAATCCAACAATCACAGGGGATATCATCATTGATAATGCCATAGGAAATGCTGACAATCCAGAAATGGTACCGAAGTGTTTTTTCCCAAAGTATTCACCTCTAATTGCGTGAAAAATGGGTGTTCGTGAACCAAATCCAATGCCCCATACTACAGAAAAAATACATGCAATTAAAATATTTTCAGCATTCATAATTATTACGAGTGCTATGCCTTGAGTAAGAATAAATAACGGTAATAGTAGCCTCTTATTTAATTTATCACCTAAGGTACCTCCAAGAATTTGAAATGAAAATGCGGATATGGCAGTCAATGACATTACTAAACCAGATTGTTGTGGAGAAAGATTTACTCCATTTACATCCGTTAGATGTAAAAATATATGAGCGGACATTGCTCCTACTGAAAAATTTACAAGAGCATGTGATATTGAAAGAGACCAAAATGCTTTTGTTTTTATGGCTTCAGAAACAGTAAAATCTTTATTTTTGTATATTTTTGTTTTATTTATTTCTGTTTCTTCTATATTTTTAGGAGGTTTTTTCCCTATTATTTTGCTCAGTATTGGAGCAAATATAATACTTATAATTCCGACAAAAAAGAAAGTTGGTCTCCAACCATAAGTTGTGATACCCCAAATTATCAATGGCACTAATAATCCAGATAAAGAGGAACCACCTATTACCATAGCCATACCTGTAGCTTTAAATTTATTCATCCATAAATTTACAGATACTATGGAAGGAACAAAACCACCAATGGAAAATCCGAGAGATAGAATAAAGAATGTTATGTAATATTGAATAGGATTATCAATTTTTGAAAAAAGTAATAATCCTATTCCCCCTAAAATTAGACCAATTAGAACCATTTTGCCTGGTCCAAATTTATCACAAAGCCACCCTTCTAAAGGACCTAATAATGCTCCTCCAAATCTCCCGAAAGATGCAACACCTGAAACCATAGCTCTGGACCATCCAAATTCGTCTTCAATGGCTCTAAACAAGGTACTAGATGCTTGAAAAGTTGGGCCTGAACTTATCACCATATTGAATCCACCTGCCAAAGAAACCCACCAACCGTAACCTACTTTTTTCTTTTTATATATACGCAATGTTAGAAAAAATTTAATTATTAGGTGAATATTCTGTTGAATGTAGCATGGATTCTTCTAAATATTTGTAGGGTGTATATAATCTTATTCCTAAATTTAGATTACTTATAATGTTTATATTTTTATTGTTTAATATTTTCCCGACTATAAGAGTTCCTGACTTAGTCGCAATATAGGCTGAATTATTATTTATTTTATAAATTATTCCTGATTGAAATGGATGGAAAGGTCCATCGTTAAATTCAGAATAGCAATCTTTGAGGTAAACTTTTTCTTTTTGAATAAATGTCATGGCTCCAGTATATGGTTCATCAAAACCGCAAATGAAATTTTCAATTTCGGGAGTATCCCATTTCCAGTCTATATAACCTTGTTTTTCTGTGGATAATCTTGGGAAATATATACTAAAACTTTCTTGAAGATTATTACGTGGTAATTCTTTTTTATTATTAATATCATCAAGAAATTCATAAATGAAATCCAATTCTTTTTTTACTGCAAAATCAAAATAATCACTAGGAGTTCTAGCACTTGGAGGAAAGAAGTATTCTTTAGTTTTAATAATTTCTCCTGAATCAAAAATACCCTGTTTTGTTTCTTCATTTACAATTTGAATATTGCATGCTCCTATTTTATTTTTTCTCAATATTTGCCATGTGTAATGAGCACCACCTCGATATTGAGGTAATCTAACACCCATTAAGTCTACTAATCTTCCTTCAAATTTTTTGATTATACTTTTTGAAAAACTCCATGGTTCACCAAGTCCTATGCCTAAAGTTTGATTGGTTATGAGTGGGATTAATTTTTTTTCAGAATTTATATCTTCAGTAGAAATAAATTTTATTGAATGCTCTCTTAGAACAGTTGCTAATGTTTTACCGTCCAGATAGATCTTTTCATTGATTTGTCTTTGGCAAGTAAAAATATTTACATCATAATCTTTTGATTTTTTCAACTTTACTGCTAATTCAGCACATATTCTTGAACCACCGAAAAGAATTATATTTTTTATTTTATTCATCTTTATCATTCCAATTTATATTCTTTTTTGAAATTAATTCTTGCTTATAATATTTTTCTAGATATTTATAAACATTATTAAAGTCTAAGTTGGTAATTTTACATAAATCAACGACACTTTTTTCCCCGTTTATATTAAACAGTAATTCATTATTGTACTTATTATGGTTTTCTGGATCTTTTAATCTGTCAAAATATAAATCTCTTTTAGATAAATAAGGAGGAAGAAAGTTAGTGAATGATGGTATGTAATCTTTTTCTAATATATTAATGAAATTTAATGAAATAATTATAGCTTCTTCTAGAGATTTTGGGTCAATTCTTTCAGGTGTATCTCCGCTAGTATGATAGTACTCAAAAGGTGATTTTTGTATTGCTACAGAAGGTATTGACATTGTTGGCCATGAATAAATTCTTTCATCGTTCCCATAACCTTCGAAGAATCCAATGTTTTTCTGTTGGATACCTGAAGTTAAAAAACTAAGTTCTAGTGATTTATCAATTTTTGAAGAAGAACTTAAACTATTTTTTAAATTCCATTGATTCCCTGCACCCACTGTTTCTAGATTCAACATAGCAATTGTATTTTTGATTTTTTTCATGTTGTTGCCAGCAAAAAAAATAGTGCCTATTAATTCTGGAGATAAAATTACTTGATAAGAATATTTTCTGTTTTTTATTTCAGATAAAAATTTAATTAGTTCAATTGCCACAACACACCCACTTAGGTCATCGTTACACAGTTCATCGATGTGAGCGCATATGCATATAGTTTGATTAGTTTCTCCTTGTAAAAATATTTCTGCTACCTTCATAGGAGAGTCTTTTCGAATTGTAGAAATTTTTACAAAATATTTATCATCTTTCATGGATATCCATTTTTTGTAAGGTAAAGTAATTCCCCAATCTTTTAGTTGAAAGTTATATGCATTACGATGTTCTAATAAAAATTCATCAGGGTAATTTTTATCAGTAGTAAGATGATTTTCTATTTCTCTTTTATCAAAACAACCTTCAACTTCTTCGCTAAATGGCGCTACAAAGAGAGGTGATTCCGATGATGAAGTTATGATATTGTTATTTAAATCTTTAATATATGCTTCTTTTATTTCCCAACTTTTTGGTACTTCCCAATCTCCACAAATAGAGCCTGAGGGGAATTCATGTATTTCAGTTAAAGGTATTTCTCTTTTTATTATTTCAAATGCTTTATCTAAACCAGGAGAATTGATCATTCTTTGTAAAGGGGATAGTTCATTAATTAAAACCATCGCATTATTTACTGCATTATCTAGATTTTTTTTATGTGGAATTATATTATTTTCTCGCTTAAACTATATGAATTATTTTGCAACATAACTGTCGTTTAATATGGCAACATTCTATCAATATAAATTAAACTATAATAGATAAAATCTGGGTATTAATTGAGATAACATATAGTGTTATTATTTGGTATTGAAAATCCATTTAAGAGATTCTGCGAAAAGGGATCCTCCATGATTGAGACTATGCCCTCCAGCACCAAATTCGAACCTATAACTGTACCCGGCAAATTTTAATGCTGAAGCCATTTCTTTATTTGATAAGCTCCAATTTCCATAAATATTATTTAGATCTAATTTTCCGCTTTGAAGAAATACTTTAATCGGTTTTTTTTCAGTACTGCGAATTAATGAAGGATAATTATGGCCTCCTCTTATATTTGTGAATGAACCACAGTGGCTAATGACATTGCCGAATGAATTAGGATCATGCCAAGCTGCATTGAAAGAACAAATTCCTCCACTCGACATACCTATTAATAATCTTCTAGATGGATCATCAGTAATTTCAATATTAATTTCATTTAATGCAAAAGGTATTAATTCATTTTGTAAAAATTTTAGATATTTATCATCACAACTATCGTACTCTATGCTTCTTTGAAAATGTGCTTCTTTAGTACGTAATGTACCTATTGGATTTTTTTTTACACCTTTAGGTCGACCAGGCATTACGAAAATTGCTATAAAAGGATCAATTTCTTTATTGTGTATAAGGTTGTCAAAAACTGATGTAGCCCTTACAGGACCATTTAGGTTCATATAGGAATCTCCATCCTGCAATATAATTAACCCTAGATCTTCTGTTTTTGATGTTACGGGTACATATATTGATATATCTCGGTTAGTTCCACTAAAGATTTCGGAATGATTCCAATCAGAGAAATGAATAATTTTACCCTCTGGGACATTAAAGTTTTTATTAGAATCTGAACAAGGATAATAATTTACATCACCGGAGACATCTGTAGGTTCATTATTAGAGCGGCCGTTTACAATATCATCTCTTAATAAATAATTATTTAATCCTAATTTTTCGTAAGTAATAAAATCCATATCTAATCCTATAATAAATAAAATACCCAAATTTATTAATAAATTTTAGATTCCTCTAATTGTTCCCCCAGATGATGTAGGTTTTTTTAATGGAGGATGTTTAGCTATTTCGTCTTCATTTAATTCTAGACCTAGTCCTGGTTTATCATTTAGATCGATATAACCGTTTTTTTGTCTTATGAATCCGTCAAGTACAGTGAAATAATGTTCTGAATAAAATTCTGCATGATATTCCTGTATTTCAAAATTAATTATTGATGCATCTAATTGTATTTCGGCTGTTGCCCCTATAGGAGAACATACGTTGTGAGGTGCCATAGTGATATGTTTAGATTCTGCTATATTAGCTATTTTTTTTAATTCGGTAATTCCACCGGCATTAGCTATATCTGGTTGCAATACATCAGCCGCGTGTTTTTCAACAATTTCAGCGAAAGGGAATTTTGTATAAAGTCTTTCGCCTGTTGCAATAGGAATATTGACTTTATTACGTACTTCTAATAATTCAGAAATTCTTTCTTGAGAAACTGGTTCTTCATAAAATAATGGAAGATATTGTTCCATTCGTTTACCTAATTGGATAGCGTTCATTACATTAAATTTAGCATGAGCTTCAATTAGTATATCTATGTTTTGCCCAACAGCTTTTCTTACAGCAGCTACCCTTTCTTCAGCGAGTTGAGCTTCTTTTAGAGAAATCTTGTAATAATTTTTTTGGGCAAAAGGATCAAATTTTAAAGCTGTATAACCCATATCTGCTACCACTTTAGCTTCTTCAGCATTTTGTTTTGGAGTTCCAGGATTTGTATACCAACCATTCGCATAAACTCGAATTTTTTTTCTATGAGCTCCTCCTAATAATTTCCAAACAGGCATATCTAATAAACGGCCTTTTAAGTCCCATAAAGCAATATCAATTCCTGATAATGCAGTTGTTGCTAATCTCCCACCTCTTGCTTGTCTATCTTGATAAATGTTAGTCCAATGTACTTCAGATTCTAAAGGGTCTCTACCTTTAAGATATTTTTCTACAAAATTGGTGGCGAGTGCCTTTACTTGATCATCGTCTTCCATTGGGGAAGCATCTCCAAGACCATAATAATTTGGGTTATCAGTATTTAATTTTAAAATTAACCAATTACGTTGTGCGTTGTGATGATTTGCAGAAAATTGTCTGAATTCAATGTTGGTAATTGCTGGCATGTTTAGATATATCTTTCTTACTAATTATTATTTTCATTATCCTAGCTTAGAAGATAATTAGTTAATTTATAAATATTTTATTGTTTAGTAGCGGGTATGTAATTGAAATCAGAAGCTTTATTAAGAGCTTCAACTGCATCTTTAGGATCAATAAGTACTGTTGTTGAAATATTCGATAATGCACCTGATGAAGCAACCTTCATCAACATAGAAGCAGTAGTAATATTATCTGGAGATTCAACTATGATAACGATATCATCATCACCAAAAGTATAATATCCTTCAATTATTTTACATCCTAGTGCTTCCATTTGCTTTCCTACAATCTCAATTCTATTTTGAGGGTTATCTATCTGTGCAGCCCAGGCTTCTGATGTATAACTAGCTCTTATTAGGTATTTTCCCATTTATATCTCCTTTATTATTATTGATAGTATCCTATAAATTGATCTTAATTAATAAATGTTTCTTACACATTCGATTAGATCAAAATTTATATAAGATTACTTTATTATTTATAAATATTATGGATGTATAACTACTTTAGTATAACCATCTTCTCTACGATCAAATTTAACGTATGCATCAGGAGCTTCTTCAAGTGAAACTTCATGTGATACAACAAAACTAGGTTTAGCTCTTTCAGCGATAATTAAGTCTCTTAAATATGCATTGTAATTTTTCACATTACATTGTCCAGTAGCTAGTTTTAAACCTTTTTCAAATAATCTACCAAAATTAATAGATAGAGCACCTTTTTTAGCATTTTCATCTACTCCACCTGGATCAGAAGGAACGTAAAGGCCTGGAATACCTAAGGCACCCGTAGGATTAACTATTTCAATTAATTGATTAAGTACTATATTAGGAACCTCATCTTGTTCTCCTCCGGCGGCAGAAGAACCTGCACTTGTGGCTTGATATCCTACAGCATCAATTGCTTTATCAACTCCATTTCCTCCCCTAAGATCCTTTATTTGTTTTACAGGATCGGCATTATCATAATTGATTGGAATAGCACCAAATCCAGAAGCCTTATCTAATCTTTCTTTAACATGATCGATGGCATAAACTTCTGCTGCTCCTCTAATTATGCAACTGTAGGCTGCCATTAATCCTACTGGACCGGCTCCAAAAACTGCTACACTTTCTCCTGGTTTTACTCCTGCTAACTCTGCACCATGATATCCGGTAGGGAAGATATCAGCTAGTAAAGAAAAATCCGTTTCATGTTCTTTTCCTTTTGGTAGAGGCAGACAGTTAAAATCAGCAAAAGGAACTTGCAAATATTCTGCTTGACCTCCTACCCATGGACCCATTGCAACATATCCATAAGCCCCACCTGCAAATCCAGGGTTAACTGTTGTACAAAATCCTGTGAAACCTCCTAGACAATTTTTACAAAATCCACAGGCTACATTGAAAGGCATTACAACTCTATCTCCAACCTTCCTTTCTTTTACTGCAGGACCTACTTCTTCAATAATACCCATGTTTTCATGTCCAAAAACTATACCCGGTTCAGCTGAAGTTCTACCTTCATACATATGTAGGTCTGAACCACATATACATGAAGAGGTAATCCTAACTATTGCATCATTGGGATGATTGATCTTTGGGTCATCTACGTTTTCTATTGCAACCTCGAAAGGTTTCTTATATACAACTGCTTTCATTTCTTACTCCTTGAAAAGTTTATTTAATTTTTTCTAATTTGGTGTAACGTCCACCTATTAACCACTCACCTGAATAAATATTTCCTAATTTATCTGTAGCAATACCATGGGGACTATTAAATTTTCCTATTTCTAAAATTTTTGATCGGATAGTATTCCCTTTATCATCTATATTATTAGGCCAACCTGGGACATCTTCTGAACTATTTCGTTCAACTCTGGAAATAGCTTCATTTTCTCCAATATATGTAATAAAAGTATCTTCTATGTCGAATACTGCTAAACGTGCACGTAATTCTGCAACTATCATATATGAATTATCAATTGCAAAAGCACTGGGACTATTTAGTACTTCAGATCCAAAAGATCTTATAAATGATCCCTCTAGATCATAAACTTGAATTCTACGATTAGCTCTGTCAGCAACATATAATTCAGGGCTTGACTTTCTATAATCTATCCATACTCCATGTGGGCAATCGAATCGTCCAGCAGAACCTTCCTCTCCATTTATTGATGATATTAGTTCTCCAGAAGCATTAAATCTATGTACATAACTTTCTCCATAACCGTCAGCTACCCATATATCGTCATTTCCACCTTCTGATTTTTCAAATACTGTGACTGATGTAGGAGCAAATGTTCCATCATTATAAACGGTATGTTTTGGATCAGAAATGGTTTGTATCACATTCCCATCAAGAGAAACACATATAACTTGTCCACCCAAATCTCCTTGTATTTGCTCATAAACTCCATTGATATTTAAATTTTTTCTTCCAGGATCAGCAATCCATAAATTTTGTACATTTTCATTAGTAGAGAGAGCTATTTGATGCCCTTCACGTATTGGGACAGAAAAAGAATTTATCACTTCGCCATCTATATTAAATATAATTACCAAAGGTTCTGTCGGGTGGATAGCAATTATATTTTGTTCTGAAGTTACAGACATTCCATGGTGTGCCCAACCATCGGTTTCCGGTAATTTAGCCCAGTTATCTATCCATTTATAGGAGAATTCTCCATTACCTATTTGCACTATTCGGAACCTCAATTGTAAAAATTAGTAAACTTTCGTAGGCTGATTCTACATTATATTTTACTTAGTTTCTAGTCTATAAGGTTAATTCACATTCTCTTGTTATATATGTAAGGTATGTTACATATATAAATTTGGATTAGAATTATTTTCATAATGAGGATTTTATAAAATCAAACTATCGAAAATCAAACTATCAAAAAGCAATCTAAAAAATAAGAAGTTAATATTTTATTTGGTGTAGATTTTACGAAATAACTATATTGTTACCCAAATGAAGTTGTTTATAAATATAGTTATTTCATGAAAAGTTATTTTGGATTATTAATATGAAAAAACCCAATGTTATTCTTATGGTTGCAGATGATATGGGATATGGAGATTTTGGACTGTATTCTGAAGGAAGAGTACACACCCCAATACTGGATGATCTAGCATCTGAATCTTTGCGTCTTACTCAACATTATGCTGGTTCTGCAGTATGCTCTCCATCTAGAGCGGCTCTTCTTACGGGACGGTATCCGATTCGTACTGGTGCTATTACTCCCCAGGAAGTACTTGGCTACGATCGAATTGGACTAGAAGAGACTACTATTGCCGATTCTTTCAAGTCATCAGGATATTCTACAGGTATGGTTGGTAAATGGCATAACGGAGCTCTTGATCCAAGATTTCACCCGAATGCTCGAGGATTTGATGAATTTATTGGTTTCCGAGGTGGTTGGGCCGACTATTATAAATGGAATCTAGACCGAAACGGATCGTTTGAAAAATCTGATGGTCGATATCTTACCGATGTACTTGCTGATGAAGCCGCTGGGTTTATATCTCGTCATTCCAACGAAGAGTTTTTTCTTATGATCACTTGGAACGCACCTCATAGTCCTTTACAGGCGCCTGAAGATATTACTCAAAAATATCTCGAAGCTGGATTTGAATTAGGAATCGCCGTTATTTACGCAATGATTGAGGTTATGGATAGTGGAATAGGAAAGGTTCGTCAAGCTCTTGATTCAGCTGGTATATCTGACGATACTATCTTGATGTTTACTAGTGATAACGGTCCTGCATTTACACACAGAGAAGATCAAATTTCTGGCGAAATGTCCATAGATGGAAGAAGATTTAATTGTGGTTTTGCTGGTGCGAAATCATCTGTTTATGAAGGTGGAATTCGGGTACCTATGATAGCTAAATGGACGAACGGATTACCTGTGGATATAGATATCAATGAACAGTTTGTCTTTACTGATTGGTTGCCAACTCTACTTTCTTTGGTTGGTGCTAGTCATATAGGAAATAAACCTCTGGACGGATACGATATGACATCTGTATTACGTGGAGAAACAACTAATTTTGAACCGAGACGTTTTTGGCAGTGGAATCATTATTCGCCTATTGGTATAACTAATGCTGCAATCAGAGATGGTTCGTGGAAACTAGTGAGACCAGCATTAAATATCAGTTATGCTACTGATAAAGATCAATCTTTATCAGAACGTTATGTTGAAAAAGATATCGAATATAAGTATCATCCTGAAAATATCAATGAAATCTTTAACTGGAAGGAACCAGAACGACTTATACCTGATCCACCTAATCCAGAACTCTATAATATTGATTCTGATCCTAGGGAAGAAGTTAATCTAGCAGAAACCAATCCAGAAGTAACGAGAAGGCTATTGATTGATCTAGAATCATGGTTTGAAGAAGTCGAAAAAGAACGTCAATCTCTATTTCAGTAATTCCACTTTATATTCTGTTACGATTTATTAATTGAGGAAATCTTAAGCTATATATTGATAGTTTAGGTTGATCACCATTTTCTATTTTGGATTACGGGTAAATAATAACTAAATCAAATTATTTACTTAACTTTATCTTATAATTTGTACATATAATAACGTCGTATAGGGATTTTATATAAAAGATTATTTGAAGAGAAAGGAATTTTGATGTGAGTTCAAATTCAGAAGAATTTAACAAATGGGGGAAACTTGAATTAATCTCATCTCAGGAGATTGAAGCAGGAGAACTTGCTACTATAAAGCTTCAATTCATCGTGGGAAATATTGGTTTAGATCAAGGATCTACATTGACCATATGGACTGATTCTGATTCTGATTGGGCCAAGCCACAGGTTGAAGATTCTTCCGCTGATGGTTATTTGAAAATTATACCTCCTACTGGATGCGCCACATCTGTTCACACACCAGATCACAAATCATTTGTTATAACTTTAATGTCTGGAAAATTATCTGAGGGAGATTGTATAAAGATAATAATTGGTGATCAGAGTGGAGGAGGAGGCGGTTTACGAGCGCAAACATTTTATGAACCTCGTAGAAATTTTCTTTGCGAAGTTAACCTTACAGGATCTAAGTCTATTAATTGGACTCCTATGGGAGCAGATACTAAGCGGGAATATGGTAATGGTTCTTATACTGGCACTGCAACAAAGGCAGTACTTAGAATTACTGGTGGTGAAGCCTCTGAACTGTCTGCAATAGCCCCTTCAGATATTGAAATAGGGTCCGGTTTTGCGCTACAACTAAAGGCTTCAGATATATGGGGTAATCCAGCAGAAAAATATCTTGGGAAGGTAGAAATAAAGGCTCCAGGTTTAGTTCTTCCAGAAGGAAACAACAGTTTAGAGTTTTCTGAAGAGCATGCGGGTATACGAAGAATTGAAGGTGCAGTATTTACAGAAGAGGGTGCTAATTGTATAGAGATAGAAGATATAGATAATGGTCTTGCAGGAAAAAGTAATCAAATACGTATTTATCAAAAATTACCTAAACTAAAGCTTTTTTGGGGTGATCCTCATTCTGGTCAAGTTGGAGATGCATCAAAAATTGGAGATTACTTTAAATATGCTCGAAATATTTCAGGATTAGATTTTGCTGGATATCAGCGTAATGACTCAGCTCATTCTACAGAAGAATATGAAATTCAACAGAGTCAAGAAAAATCATATCATGAACCGGGAAGGTTTGTTCCATTACCTGGTTATGAATGGTCTGCAGCAGTGGAGGTAGGAGGGCACCATAATGTGTATTTCGGAAGATTCGATCAACCGATGAAACGCTGGAAAGGTGCAGATAAATTAGGCAGACCAGATGAGTCTGATTTACCACATGTTAAAGATTTATATAATTATTATCGAGGTACAGATACAGTCATCACACCTCATGTGGGAGGTACTCATGCTAACTTAGAATGGCATGATCCGTCTCTTGAACCTGTTCTAGAGGTTACATCAACTCATGGTTCCTTCGAATGGTTTCTAATGGAATCAATAGAACGAGGATATCAAATGGGATTCGTAGGTGGTAATGACTGCCATACTGGTAGAGCCGGAGATGATCGTCCTGGTTATCAAGAGCGTCGATATTCTAAAGGTGGTTTGACGGGTATTTATGCAGATAAACTTACTCTGAAAAGTATTTTGGAAGCGATGAAGGCAAGACGTGTTTATGCTACTACAGGTGCTCGTATAAGAGCTTTAACATCTGTTGATGATCATTTTATAGGTGAAAAATATTCTTGTGGTAGTGAATGTGAGATAAAGGTCGATGTAGAAGGTACTGGTCCACTTGAAAGAATAGAAGTTTATAGAGGTCAAAAACTTATTCATACTGAGGTAATTTCAGGCTCTCCATCAGGAAATAAAGTTCGTGTTCTTTGGGATGGTGCAAGTCGTTGGTCAAGTTATTCAGGTATTCGATGGGATGGCCATGTGGATGTTGCTGATGGACAAATAGGGGAAGTAAAAACTATTAGATTCGACAGTCCTCGTTCAAATTTTGAACGGATCAGTACTTCCAAATTATCTTTAAATGGTTGGGCTTGCGGTTATCCTAGTGGTATTGTCTTCGATCTATCTAAATCCACCGAGTCAGAAATCACAGTTGCTATGAATTCTTCACTAATAGTTGGGCCAACATTTGCTGCACATGGCGAAAAGGATTCACTTCGACGTATGGCGCATGCTCCCGGTGATTCTGTAAGAGTTAGTGGAACATTAGATCAACTAAAAAAAGGTCCAATGCGAGTTAATTTAGGGCATTCGAATAGAAGTGTTACTCTAGATCTAGCTCCCGAGCCTGTTTCCGATAGGTCTCAATTTACAGTAATTGATAAAGATGTTCAACCTGGAGTTAATTCCTATTGGGTAAAAATCATTCAGCAGGATATGGAAATGGCCTGGATAAGTCCTGTTTTTGCTGATCGTATTGGATAATTAGACATATGAATAAGAATAAAATAACCGTTTTAGGCTCAGGAAATACTGGTATTTCTACTGCAGCAAAATTATCTCATGATGGCTTTGATATTATTCTTGCGGAAATTCCTGAATTCGAATCTTCAATTTTAGATATAAAAGAAAATAAAACTATTTTATTGAAAAATAAATCAACAGAAGTAAAAATTTCGATTAAAGATGTTACTTCAGATTTAAAATTATCTTTGAAAGATGCAGACATTATTTTAATTGCTGCACCAGCATATGCACATAAAAATTTAGCTGAAAAGTGTGCCCCATATTTAAACTCTGATCAAATAATTGTTCTTATGCCTGGAACACTTGGTTCCTTGGAGTGGGCAAAAATTTTATCCGAAAATAATGTTCATAATATTTCTATTGCAGAAACAGATACATCTCCTTATGTATGTAGAAAAACAAATAAAAATGAGGCAACAATTTTTGGAACTGTATCTCAATTAGGTTTAGGAGTATTCCCCTCAATCAATACAAAATCTGTCTATAATTCAATTAAAGATATTTTTCCTGGATTGATAAGTTATCAGGATGTAATTGAATGTGGATTATCATCAATAAATCCTGTTATTCATCCAGCTGGAGTGATAATGAATGCTGGTAGAATCGAAAGGTCAAAAGGTGAATTTTACTTTTATGAAGAAGGCGTTACCCCATCTGTAGTTAGCGTTATAAATTCTTTGGATAAAGAACGTATTAGTATTGGGAAATCCTTAGGTTATGAACTTCAACCAATTGAAAAAGCGATTCATCAATCAGGTCTTGGTCCAAAAGGAAATTTATGGAGTTCTATTAATGGTAGTGAAATTCTAACCCAATTAAAAGCCCCTATTACAGTAAAAAACCGCTGGATATCAGAAGATATCCCATATGGAATTGCAACTTGGTCTATGCTTGGGAATCAAATAGGAATAGAAACACCCGTTATGCAATCATTAACTAACATCGGTTCCATAATTTCTAGTGATGTATCATGGGAAAAATCAAGAAACCTATCAGATTTAGGAATAGAAAAAATGGCAATTGATAATTTAAAAAAATATATAAAGACTGGTTCAAAACAATAAATCACAGAAATTTACTTCGTGAGAATAAAGTTTAGAGCGTAAAAATGGACTTACTAGGGGTCTGAATTTAGTCTTAAGGAGCAATAAAGCAGTTGCGTTTTAAAGTATCAGACCCCATTAAATTTATTTAGGTTGAGGAAAAATCCCTCAACCTAATGTATTCTAGCGATATTTTACACGGAAGCCTATTGTGAAAAAAATTCGCTATAAATACGGTAAATAAGTACGATTTACCCTATTTGCTTTTCAACCTCAGCTACATCCTTGTTACTAAGTATTCTAAAAACCTTAGATGATGGATCTTCTGCCGCTACACCCTGAACAGCCTTTCTACCATTTTTCATAGTTACTATTTTAGGTTCTGCTATTTCTACTACTTTTTTTAATTTAACGCTATAAGCCGTTAATTTCATATTATGAACTCCTTAGGTTATCTTTGAGAATCATTCTCATTTATAATATTATCATATATAAAATATGTCAATATAAATATCAAATAAATAATGATGGAATGGCTTTAATTGGGAGTGTGTACTTGTTCCTGTTACTTCAGTCTCTACCAGTTTTTTTCTTTATGGTGCCTATTGCTTCTTCTTCATTTTTTGTAATCACCTCTTGAATCTGTCCTATGATTTGATTTAGGAGGATAATAAAAATTATGATACCTAGAATCCAGAGTAATAATCTTTTCATAAAAGAATTATATAGACCTTAGGATGAGTTAAGGAGTAGTAATTAAAAATTATGTTAGAGAATATTTTTGTTAAAAAAATTCACTAAATATAGCGAATCAGTTGAATTTGTCCCTGAGGATCTTGGCAGCCATTACTTCATTGATCAACTTTTTGTAAGTGTCATCGATGCTTACTTTAGCGCCTGAACTCGGGGAAAATCCGCAATCCGGATTGAGGGTAATGCGTTGGGGATCAATCTTACAAAATATCAGCGCTTAAATCTGTGTCTTGTTATACGGTTACCCTAACCGAGACACAATCAAATAAACTACTATTGCTATCGCTACATATAGCAATATTCTCTTTGGGCTTTTCATCATGGTTTTGCATTCCTTTTTTGGTTTATATTTAAAAGTTTACAGTATGATCAAAAACAATTCATATTTACCGAATCCGAAACAACCAAATCATTGGTTCAAAACCAATGAATAATTCCACTAAATAAACCTAAAAATCAAGAAAATGTAAGAATGCGTTTTGGATTATGAATTAATATAGTATCTATCTGGCTCTGACTAATCCCCTGCCTTTTCATCCATCCGGTTATAGTCAGTGGAATATGATCAAAACCATGTCCTCCTAATTCTCTTAACCTATGTTTCGTACATACGTCATGAGCTATTACCAATCGTTTGATAAACCCGTCATCAATCAATCCGATAAGTTGTTCAATACGCTGGTAATCTGAAGGCATGTAGGTATCGGGAGCATGGGGAGGAAAAGGTGATTCCAATCCGAAGGTATCATATTGTATATATATGCCCGTAGAGGCCAAATCTCGTAATATCTGTCGATCGTAAACACGAATGTCAACATGTGACATTACTGTTCTCGAAAGGTCACCTCCTTCTCGGTCAATAAAGTTGACAATCTCTAATGGGGCTTTTTCTGTTCGACCTGGATGTATCATTAAAGGTGCTCCGGTTGCTCTTTGAGCGGCTACTGCCGCTGCAACGGATTTTTTTTCTTCTTTTGTCCAAGGCCAGGAACATCCTATCTCACCAATTATCCCGCTTCGTACACCACTATCACCAACACCTATTTGAATGTCTCGCACTATTTCTTCCGTTATATTGTCCACCGTCCTTTGACTAAAATCTTCTGGGAGTGCAGATCCGATATAGTATCCCGATCCCATTACAATATGAACTCCGGTGGCCCGACTTATTTCAACCAATGCTTTGGGATTTCTGTTAATCCCAACGCTGGTAACGTCGACCAAAGTCCCTCCGCCGGCGTCCTTAAAGCGTCCGGCTTCACGGATCGCCAACATTACATCATCCTGTACTAGATTGTCCTTATTTGAAGACCAGTTGAGTCTTATCCACCCAAGGTTATGAAGATTTACGGGTTCATCCGACAGTAAACGGTCAACTTCGCTTGAAGGCTCGACAAAAACTGCACTCAGATCAATGAGTAAATGTTCGTGAGTGAGGGTTACACCTAATCTTGAAGGATCAATTGGTCCCAAAACAGTTTGGGTCTCATCTTTTTTTAATTTTCCTATTTGCATTTATAAGTATTATATAAATTATGAATCAATCAGACTTATTACTCAATTATGGGAATCATTACTTGAGTTTCTACCTTTACTCCAGCTTCTTCGATAACTTTTGCATTTTCTGGATTCTTCATAAACTCTTGTAACTTTTCCATTGATTCAACTTCAATGCAAACATGAATTTTATTATTGTTCTCAGCTTCCATACCTGTAAAAACAGTACTTATACCCCACTCTTTTCTTTTTGACTCATGAGCTAAAAAAGATTTTTTCCAATGCTCGTATCCTTTAGATACTTCGAATGTTCCTAATAATTTCATTTTTTCTCCGTAATTCTTTCAGAATATTATGTACCAATTAAATCAATTATACAAAATCTCAACGCGCAGACGGTTACAAGAATTAAGTACCTAAGCGAATCCATATTTACTGGATAGAGCAGTAGCTAATGTTCTAAGTTCTTTATCAGTCCAAATGTTTTTAGCTCTGTTATACAAAGTTACAACAACCTTACAATTATCTTTCAAATAACCACCTTCATGGTCAACCTTAGTACATGATGTCAGAGTCTGATAGAATCGAAGCTATAATAAAACAGTTATAATTTTTTCATAATCATTTTTATTGAGAGGAACTAATATAAAGATTTTAATTACTGGTGCAACATGTAAACTTCTTGTAAATCAACTACTAGAGAATGGGCATGAAGTTAAAGCATTTGCTCGTAATGAAAAGAAATTTAATAATGAAACTGTAAACCATAAAAATTTAGAAATAATTACTAATACAGTTTTAGATATAAGCGAAGAAGAATTAGAAAAGCATACAAAAGGATGCGATGCGATTGTATCAACTTTAGGGCATAATCTTTCCTTTAAAGGAATGTTTGGAAACCCAAGACTACTTGTTTCAGACTCTATAAAAAGATTAAGCAAAACCATTGAATATAAAAGAATCAATACACCTGTGAAAATAATTTTGATGAATACAGTTGGTTGTAAAAATGAGGACTTAAAAGAGAAGGTCTCTTTTTTTGAAAATTGTGTTTTTTTTCTATTACGCTATCTACTCCCTCCACACTCAGACAATGAAATAGCAGGAAATTATCTGAGGACTTCAGTTGGTCAAAATAATCCAAATATTGAATGGGTAACAGTAAGACCTGACAGCTTAATTAATCAAGAAGAAATAAGTCAATATACAATTCATTCGTCTCCTAAACACACGTTATTCAAGCCTGGGAAAACTAGCAGGATAAATGTGGCTCATTTTATTTCAGAACTAATATCAAATGAAAAGATATGGATTGAATGGAAAGGTAAGATGCCGGTAATTTATAACAAAGAAGATGAGCTAAAAGGATAGAGTTTCAAATATTGTGCAACATAGACCTTAGGAGTACATTAAAATAACTACCATGAACTTGTTGAAAAGAATAGGAATAATACTGATAGGCGTTATGCTTATCCTTTGGGTTATAGCATTGGTTTTACCCCAAAATTGATTTGGTTGTATTGGTGTTAGAGAATATTTTTGTTAAGGAAATGTACAATTAAACTGAT
>CEUY01083065.1_pt1 | contig 30960 bp, 31 predicted proteins | sample 361481 | NCBI WGS metagenome assembly CEUY01 (sample SAMEA2622737, study PRJEB7988) | marine metagenome | isolation source: saline water (ENVO:00002010), including | reverse complement strand
AAAATTCTTCATCTTGGTCTTGAAGATAGTTTCCCAAAACATGGATCTAGAAATGAAATTCTTGAATTAAATGAACTAGATGCAATCTCAATATCAGAAAAAATACTAAATTTTATTAAATAGATGTAAAGGGCTCCCAACCATCTTTGGTATATTCAATTTCTTCATCATTTTCATTTAATACTTTTACTTCTGCGCCCTCCTCTATCTGACCAATTAATCTTATTGACGAATCTAAAGCTAATATTTCATTTTCAAATTCTTCTTTTGCAGTAAAACAAAGTACATAATCATCACCGGCAATTAAATCATCTTTGTCGGTTATATAAATATCTTTATTTAGATTAATTGTTGCTCCTACATTAGATAAGCTACAGATTCTTTTTAGGTCAATCAATAAACCATCTGAAACATCAATGCATGCACTAGCTAAGTTTGTTAATTTAGGAATTAGATTATTAGGAAGCTTAGGTTTGAGATAATGATTTATATCATTATTATTTTCTCTGTAATCAATTAAGCCTTTTTTTCCTCTGCCTAATAAATCTGAAATAAATATTAGATCTCCGATACTTGCTCCCGTTCTTTTAAGTAATCTATCTGGTGCTTGACCAAAAGCAGTCACACTAATATTGAGCTCTCCTTTAGTTAAATCTCCTCCAATTAAATTAACGCTGTAATCATTATTAAAATCACTTAACCCCTTAGAAAAGCTTTTAAACCAATTATCGTTTGGTTCTGGATGTGTTATTCCTAATAAGTATCCTGTTGGTCTACCTCCCATTGCAAAAATATCTGAGATAGCTACTGCAATAGATCTATATGCAATGAAATATGGGTCTAATTCTTTTGGAAAATGAACTCCACTAACAGAAATATCTTTAGAAGTAATTAATTTATCTTTTATTTCTATTATTGCGCAATCATCGCCAATACCCATTGGATATTCTGATGATTTGACAGATAGAGCTTTTAAATATTTATCAATAAAATAGTGTTCTTTTTCCACTAAGAAGGGTATCTTTCTAGCAGACCAGCTGCCCCCATACCTCCACCAACACACATAGTGACAATACCAAACTGCTTATCGCGATTTTCAAGTTCTCTAATCATATGTCCAGTTAATCTTGATCCAGTCATTCCAAATGGATGTCCTATTGAAATAGAACCGCCATCTACATTTAACTTATCCATTGATATACCTAACTCATCTCTACAGTAAACTACTTGAACAGCAAATGCTTCATTAAGCTCCCATAGATCTATATCATCAATATTTAGTTTGTACCTTTCTAAAAGTTTTGGAATCGCAAAAACAGGACCAATCCCCATTTCATCAGGAGCACAACCTACTGTAGTAAAGCCTCTAAAATAAGCTTTTGGTTTTAATCCAAGTTCAAGTGCTTTTTCTTCAGACATTACTAGCGTAACTGAAGCGCCATCAGATAATTGTGAGGAATTTCCAGCTGTAACACTGCCATTTTCTGGATCAAATACAGGATTAAGAGCTGCCAAACCATCTAATGTCGTTGTTGGTCGATTACATTCATCTTTGACACATTCAGCATCAACAACTTTCTGCTCTCCAGTCTCTTTATTAACTAATAACATCTGGGTTTTCATTGGGATAATTTCATCATCATATCTTCCGGCTTCTTGTGCTTCTGCTGTTCTAAGCTGGCTCTGAAGTGAATACTCGTCTTGTGATTCTCTGCTTACGCTATATCTTTTTGCTACAACTTCTGCAGTTTGTCCCATAGGAAAATAAATACCAGGCTCATTTTCATTAATTTTATCGTTAACAAAACCATTCATATTCATAACTGGCTGTACTTGAGTAATTTGTTCAACTCCTCCAGCTATAATCGTGTCGTAACCACCTGCCATAATTTGACCTGCCGCCATTGAAATTGTTTGTAATCCTGATGAGCAATATCTATTAACTGTTGTACCGCTTGTAGTTATTGGTAGCTTCGATAAAACTACTGCGTTTCTACCAATATTATGTCCAGTTGGTCCTTCTGGATTTCCACAACCCATAATAATATCTTCAACTGCATCTACTGGTAGATTTGGATTTCTATCTAATAATGCATCAATACAGTGTGCAACCATATCATCGCCTCTTGTCATATTGAGTGTTCCTCTAAATGATTTAGCTAGGCCTGTTCTTACGCTATCTACTATTACAACATTTTTCATTATTTACCTCCGGAAAAGCTTATTTTAACTTCTTTTCATCATTATTTAAATCAAGTTTTTTATACCATGATGGAATAATATCTATACCGAGCTTCTCAGCTCTTTTAAATAAATAAGGAATTGTAATTGGAGAGAAAGGTAATACCAAAAGAATACCAAAGCCAGCTCCTTTTAAAATTTCTCTTAACTGTTTATTTGCTAACTTAAGATAGAATTTATTATCTGTCTCAAGGTACATAAAAAAGTTATCTAACATTTCTGTGTTAGCTTCATTTTCTTCTCTTAGAGCATTGATTAAATTCTCTAAGTATTTGTTTATAGATTTAAATTCCATTTTTTAGTAAAAAAAACCTCCGCCTAAGCGGAGGTTTTATTTTAATTAATTTCTTATGTTTTAGAAGTTATATTGAATTGATATGCCGCCATTCATTGGTTCTTGCATATAAAGGTTATAACCACCTCCATTAGCTGCAGAACCAACAAATCCACCGACAACAATTTCTTTATCTTCTATATTATGCATATAAAAATCGACCATCCATTTACCGTCGGGAGAACGATAAGTAAGGTCAAAATTCATAAAGTCGAATTCATTAATAAGCTCGTGATCATTCTCGAACACAGTTAGATAGAATTCGCCTCTGTAAATGTAATCAAGTCTTGCAGTAAGCAATCCATTCTCATCATTCATAAGGTCATATTCATAACCCATTGAGTATGATAATTCAGGAACACCTGGCAAACTTCTTCCAGAGAGATCTTGGATAATAAAGCCTGTATTTGGACAATCTGGACCAAGTAACGAATTAAAGTATTGATTACATGTGTTGCCCAATGACCTAAATATTGGCCCGACATCTGTCATAGCCATGACTGTTCCACCTGGATAGGTAGTAAATGTACTTTCATCTACAGAACCAATTCCATACTGATTTCTAGGGTCAAAATCTTGATAACCTTTAAGCTCAGAACTATTAAGTGAACCAACCATATTAAATCTTGAGTGTGCGTTAGGTACTAACAACATTTCCCATTCAAAACCAGTAATATCAACATCAGAGTTAAATGTTTGTGCTGCTAAACCAATAATTTTGCTTAACTGCATACCGCTAACTCTGTTGTAATACCATGAAGTATTCAAAGTTAATGCTCCATCCATGTAACTACCTTTAGTACCAAGTTCAAATACATTGTGAACCTCAGGATCAACTAGTGATGCATTTGGACCTGGCAGTAAGTTTGATGTTGGATTAAATCCACCAGACTTAAGACCTCTATCGAACTTAGCATAAGCAAAAGTATCGCCAAACTTTCTGTCCAGAATTACACGTCCAGTAAACTCAGAAAGATCTATTTCCTGATCTGGAGGAGTTGGATATCCTTGTAAAGTTCCGTTATATCCAGCTAATGATTGAGATATATCTGCTAAACCAGAGAAAACGTTATCAGTCTTAGTGATTTCGTTAAATCTTAAACCAACAGTTAAGTTAGTTACATCATCTATTTCCATAGATGCCTCAGCAAAGATACCGAAAGTATCATTTCTGGATCTGTTCCAAGATTGGAAAACTTGCTGCCACTCAGGTAATGCAGGAAGAACTGGGAAAAGTCCAGCTCCTAATGCTCCAGCTATACCAAGTGATTGAACAAATCTAACTGTATTTGCAGCTTCATCATGTGATGCGCCTACACCAGCAACTGTACCAGCGCCAAGTACGGCAGGCATCTGAGCTGCTTGTCCAACTAAATATTGTTGAGCTAATACAACACAATCTCCTGTAGGATCAGTACACAGTCCTTGTGCAAGAAATCCTGGAATTAGTGCAGCAATCTGTGCTGGAGTTGTAGGATCAGTAGCTACATAATTAATCGCAGCGTTTGTTACTCCAGTAACAATATTTGCTTCAAGATTTGCTCCATATCCTGAGAAGTATGATGCCCAGAATCCTAAACCACCATAACCAGCTAGGTCAGGATACATACCACCAACAGGACCTTTACTTACATCTGAGTAGTATTGGAATCCTGGTGAACCAACACGATAGTTAGTTATACCGTCGATATTAGAATGATATAAACCACCTGTACCATTGATAGGTCCGTCAAGACTTGACTCTACTCTAAATTCAAACTGACTTTCCTTATAATTAGACAATGAAGCATCAGCTGCTACATCGCTATTGAATGTGCCTTCCATGCCAAATACATTAGCTCTAATTGGACCCATTCTGTAATTTCTTGTTGAAGTATAACCATTTAATGATTGTGTATGGTCATACTCTTGTTCGTTATTAGCAGCAACGAAGAAGAATGTATATTCATCACTAAATTCATGCTCTACAACTAAACTATTACTCCAGTCATCTCTCATTTGTTGAGGTTTAAATGGAGTATTAACCTTATCTAATTCTTGATAAAGAATAGCACCATCGTCAACACCTAATGAAAGATCAGGTAATACGATACTACCTGGATAGTTAAGTGTAATGTAATCGATAGATGAAAAAGCTGAAACACCAGTAAATGGTACGCCCATTGTAGGAACGCCATCACCCCACTGGTCACAACCTATAAGTTTATTCTTGTTACATGCCGCTCTTTGCACTCTGACTCTTGAATCATGCTCTTCGTTATGCATCATAGTCAAAGTCATAGATGTTTTATCGTTAACATCCCAGATGGTCTTCAGTCTTACACCCAGATATTTTCTGTCGTCCATATCTGTATTGTCGAAAGTGTTAGTTATGTAACCATCTCGTTCTGTTGATCTAAAAGAAAATCTAGTTCTGAAATTAGAACCAGCACCAAAAGTTGCTGCTCCTGAGTATCTTTGTAGATTTAGATCACCAAATTCTGCTTTAAAGTAAGCATCTTGCTCTTCACCAGGATCTACACTAGTAACAACAAATGTTCCGCCTGGGTTATTACCCCCATAAAGAGTTCCTTGTGGACCCCTTAAGACCTCAAAACTTGCCACATCAAATAACTCATTCATGGCCATTTGGTTCCAGCCAAGATTGACATTATCAAATCTAGGTGTAGAAATAGCAGAGAAGCCACCACCAACAGCATAGTTGGTCATACCTCTAATCTGTATACCTGCACCTGAGAAATTAGTTTTACTAAAAAGTACTCCTGGTACGTTAAATTGAAAGTCATAGAATTCTTTCAAATTCTTAGACTCTATATCATCGCTTGATATAACTGTAACAGCCAAAGCTGTCTCCTGTAGAGCTGTTTCTTTTCTTGTCGCAGATGTTACGACTTCCTCAATATTCGTCAGCTCTTCTGAATCTGACGCTTCCTGAGCAAAAGAAAATGAACTAGCTAACAGTACTAAAAGAAATAGTATGTATCTCATATCTCTCTCCCATAAGAAATTAATCCCTCTATAATATAACAATTGGCGCCTATAGCAAACATTTGAGACATTGAGAAAAAGCGAGAGAAGCGAAAAAATAAGTGAAATATTAGATGAATATTTCCCTAGCCCTGATGTTCCTCTAAAACATTCAGACCCATTTACACTTTTGGTAGCAGTTTTACTCTCAGCACAATGCACAGATGAAAGAGTGAATTCAATCACTCCCAAGCTCTTCAAAAAGGCTAAAACCCCAGAAAAAATGGCATTATTAAAGGAAAGGGAAATTTACAAGATAATAAAACCTTGTGGCTTAGGACCCAAGAAATCAAAAGCAATTAGAGAATTATCTCGTATTCTGGTTAAGGAATATAATTCTAAGGTGCCAAAAAACCTTGAAAAGCTCGAGAAACTACCGGGTGTAGGCCATAAAACTGCATCTGTAGTGATGTCTCAAGCCTTTAATATTCCTGCTTTTCCTGTAGATACACATATACATAGATGTGCCCAAAGATGGGGGCTTTCGTCTGGTAAGAACGTAAAAACAACAGAAAATGATTTAAAGAAGCTTTTTCCTGAGAAAGAATGGAATAAGCTTCATATACAAATTATTATGTATGCTAGAAACTATTGTCCTGCTAGAGGTTGCTTTGGTCTCGAGTGCTCAATATGTAAAACATGCTTTCCAAACAGGAAATCAAAATTTAAACATAAAAAACCATAATGAATGAGTTTAAAAAGACACAAAATCAAAATATTTCAGAATATGATGCAGATCTTGCAACATTCTTAGATAAAGAGCTATTAAGGCAAGAAGAACACATAGAACTAATAGCTTCAGAAAATTATGCTTCAAAAAGAGTTTTAGAGGCTCAAGGCAGCGTATTAACCAACAAATATGCTGAAGGTTATCCTAATAAGAGGTATTACGGGGGTTGCGAGCATGTTGATGGGGCAGAAACACTAGCAATTGAAAGAGCTAAAGAACTTTTTAAGGCTAAATTTGCTAATGTTCAGCCACATTCGGGCGCTTCAGCAAATGCAGCTGTGTTTTTAGCGTTACTTGAACCAGGAGATACATTCCTAGGAATGGCGCTAGATCAAGGAGGTCACTTGACTCATGGAGCAAAAGTAAATTTTTCTGGTCGAAATTTTAATGCTATTCAATATGGACTACATCCAGAAACAGGTGAAATAGACTATGAAGCTGTTAATGAGCTTGCATTAAAGCATAAACCTAAGCTTATATTGGCTGGTTTTTCAGCCTATATGGGTGTTGTTGATTGGAAAAAATTTAGAGAAATAGCAGATAGTATCGGGGCTTATCTGATGGTAGATATGGCTCATGTTTCAGGGTTAGTTGCTGCTGGAATATACCCAAATCCCATTGAATATGCGCATGTAGTAACAAGTACAACACACAAATCATTAAGAGGTCCTAGATCTGGAATCATACTTTCTAATGAAGATGAAGATTTTCAGAAAAAATTAAATTTTGCAGTATTTCCTGGTTCACAAGGTGGCCCTTTAATGCATGTTATAGCAGCTAAAGCTGTATGTTTTAAAGAAGCTATGACTAATGATTTTAAGGATTATTCGAAACAAATAATTAAGAATGCTCAAGCTATGTGTAAAAAATTTATAGCTAGAGGGTATGATTTAGTGCACCCGATGACAGAGAACCACTTATTATTACTTGATTTACAGAAAAAAGAGGTAAATGGAAAGGAGGCAGAAGAGCTTTTAGGAACAGTCAATATAACAGTTAATAAAAATTCTATTCCCAATGATCCAGAATCTCCATTTATTACATCAGGTATTAGGATTGGAACTCCAGCAATAACAACTAGGGGTTTTAAAGAAGAGGAAGCTGAACAAGTAGTAGATTTAATGTGTGATGCTATTGAAAATAGAAATGATCAAGCCTCACTTGATAGAATTAAAGATGAGGTAAAAGAACTTTGTAATAATTTTCCGGTTTATAAATAATGTTTTGTCCATTTTGCTCCAGCGAAGAAACTAAAGTTGTTGATTCTCGATTAGTTGCTGGCGGTTCACAAATAAAACGAAGAAGAGAATGCATTGATTGTGGTGAAAGATTTTCAACTTATGAAGAAGCTGAGCTAGTTATGCCAAAAGTAGTGAAATCAAATGAAAGAAGAGAACCATTTGATGAAGATAAATTAATCGCATCACTTAATGTAGCCTTGGAGAAAAGGCCAGTATCATCAGAACAAATTGAGAATGCAATACAAAATATAAAAGACTACATTAGAAAAATAGGTGAAAGAGAAATTCCATCTCAAATAATTGGCAAACAAGTAATGAGTCAACTGAAAGAATTAGATCAAGTTGCTTATGTTCGATATGCATCTGTATATGAAGATTTCCAAGATATAAAAGATTTTGCTGATGAAGTATCTGAATTATCTAAAAAATAAAGCTTAATATTCCTAATTATGAAAAATCTAAGTAAACACAAAGACAAAGTAAATGCGAGAGAACTTTTAGTCCAGGCATTGTATGAATTCTCATTTGGACATAATGATGCTAAATCAATTGAAGAATCATTTCGAAAAGATTTTACTAAGACCAAGGTAGATTATATTTTTTTCAGAAATATATTTAGTCATGTAACTTCAAACTTTGAAAGATTAAAAGATTTGGTGCATCAATCTGCAGAATTAGAACTATTTGGAATAAAAAATATAGAAACTATGGAAGAAAATATACTTTTACTTAGCTTAGCAGAAAGCGAACTAGAAAATACACATAGAAATATACTTATTGATGAAGGAGTAAGATTGAGTAAAAAATTTGGAGCAGATAACTCTTATAAATTCATTAACGCAACATTAGAAAAAATATTAGAATCTAATTAATGAAAACACTTGGTTTTATTGGTTGTGGTCACATTGCCAAATCTCTAATCACAGGACTCAAACGGGATTCCAATTACGAAATTATTGGTTATGACAAAATGCAAGATAGCTTAGACTGGCTAAAAATAAATAATTGCACTCCCCTTTCGTTAGATGAATGCTGTAATAATGCAGATATTCTTTTCTTATGTGTTAAACCTCAAGATATGCCTACATTATGCAAAGAATTGTCTGCAATAGTTAACAAGAACCAGAGCATAGTCAGTGTTGCTGCAGGGATAAAATATGAGAGCTTAAAAAATTCCCTACCTACAGACAAAATATTTAGAGCAATGCCAAATGTAGGTGCTAAAGATAATTTAGGAATTACAGCTATCTTTTCTCATTCTGATAACTCAGAGATATTGCGAATATTTAAATTTTTGGGTGAAGCATATGAAGTTGAAAATGAAGACCAAATTGATCTTCATACTGTCCTAATTGGTAGTGGTCCTGCGTTTTTCTATGAACTTCTAAGTGAATTTGAAAGAAGAATGGATATCTTAGTCCAAGATAAAGATATTAAACGACTTATATCAATTATCTTTCTTTCAAGTTTGATTACTTCAATAAAGAATGGGGAAAATCTTGATGATTTAATTGAAAGCGTTGCGTCAAAGGGAGGCACAACAGAAGCTGGATTAAACTTTTTATATAAAGAAAAATTTAATGAGATCTTCTCTGGTGCAGTCGATGCTGGTGTTAAAAGAGCTAAAGAATTATCTATGGATTAAATCAGATCTATTTGGACCATTCGAAATTAAAGTTACCTTTACTCCAACATAATCTTCAACGTAGCTTATAAAAGCTTTAGTTTCTTCTGGCAAACTATCAAAATCCTTGCAGTTATTTAATGAAGTATTCCACCCCTTGAGATTATCATAGACTGGTTCAACTTTATGTAGGAGCCTAGATTTAAATGAAGTATCAACTCCATCTATTTTGTAACTATGGCAAACTCTTATGGTTTCAAAGCCATCTAAGACATCTAGTTTAGTGATACAAAGTTCAGTTAGATTATTGAGTTTAGCTGAATACTTTAAAGCAACAAGATCGAGCCAACCACACCTTCTTGGTCTTCCTGTAGTTGCTCCAAATTCATGTCCTAACTCTGCTAACTTCTCACCTTCTTCACAAAAAAGTTCAGTTGGAAATGGGCCTGAGCCAACTCTAGTCGTATAAGCTTTTGTAACACCTAAAACATCAGAATATATACTTTTTGGAAACCCAGATCCTACACCAACTGACGTGGCCAGTGTATTTGATGAAGTAACATATGGGTAAGTTCCATAATCAACATCAAGTAGAGTTCCTTGAGCTCCTTCATAGAGTATATTGCCTCCACCATCATAAATTTCTTCTAATGAATCTGTAACATCGCCAAAATATTTTGATGCTTTTTGATAGGATTCTTTAAGATTGTTTAAGACTTCCTCATAATCGAAAGTATCAGATGCATGAATTGTCTCTATTTGAAAATTATAATAATCAACTAAATTTTTTAACTTCTGCTCTAGTAATTCATTGTCCTCTAGATCAAATGCTTTGATACTTCTTCTAGCAGTCTTATCTTCATAAGCTGGGCCGATACCTCTTCTAGTTGTACCTATTGCATTCTTTTTATCTTCTCTTAACTGATCAATTTTTGCATGAATTGGTAAAAGCAAACTGCAATAACGACTGATGCGTAATTTTCCTTCCAGTTTTATACCTTTTGATTCTAGTTGCTCTATTTCCTCTAGTAATGAATCAAGAGAGAGTATTACTCCCTGACCAATGAAACAAGAAACATGGTCATAAAATACACCGGATGGAATTAAATGTAATACAAATTTTTCTTCTTCGTTATAAATGGTATGACCTGCGTTATGGCCTCCTTGAAAACGACAGACAGCATCAAATTTTTTGGAAAAGTAATCTACAATCTTCCCTTTACCTTCATCACCCCATTGAGTTCCTACAAGGATAAGGGACTTTTTCATTGATTAGCGTTTTTCTGACTTATTAAGGTATTTGAAATAATCGCTATCAGGATCTATTAATAAAATGTCACCTTCATCATTGAAAGTTTGCTTATAAGCTTTAAGACTTCTGGTGAAGTCATAGAATTCAGGATCTTCATTATATGCACTTGCATATGTTGCTGTTGCTATTGCATCGCCCTCACCTCTAGTTTTTTCAGCTTCTTTTGTTGCATTAGCAAGGATAATAGTTCTCTGTTTATCTGCATCAGCTCTTATTCTTTCAGCTGTTTCTCTTCCTTCCGCTCTTAACTCTTCTGCTATTCTATTTCTTTCAGTTTTCATTCTTTCAAAAACTGAAGCCCTAATTTCTCTTTCAAAATCTATTCTTTTAACTCTAAAATCTATAATTTCTACACCTAGTTCATTTGAGTCTTCACCAAGAGAATTTTTTAAAGCAAGCATAAGTCCATCTCTGTCTCCAGAAACAACTTCATTTAAAGTTCTTTTACCAAATTCGTTTCTTAACTTATCTTTTACCCTTCTTTGCAGAGTATCTTCAGCAACTCTGTCCTGGCCACCATTAGTTGAAGTGTAATAAGTTTCAGCATCAACAATCTTGTATTTAACAAATGAGTCAACACTTAGAGGTTTAGCTTCGCTTGACAATACTCTATCTGGAGGAGTGTCTAAAGTTCTAATCCTGCCTTCAAATTTAATTACACTATCTATAAAAGGAACTTTAAAGTTGAGTCCTGGGTCTAAAGTTCTTTCAAAAGCTCCAAGCTTTAATAAAATCGCTTTTTCTGTATCTCTTACAACAATTACCGACTGAAAGATAATTGTAATTACTAAAAGAACAAGAAGAGTAATAAAACCATTTCTAGTCATCATCTTCCTCCTGTTTTTTTATTAATTGATCAAGCGGTAAATAAAGTAGATTATTTCCACCCTCTACATCGATCATTACTTTAGTGCTTGATGATAAAACTTCTTCTACAGCATCTAGATATAATCTTTGTCTTGTTACTTCAGGTGCTTTCTTATACTCAACAAGAAGTGCTGAGAATCTGTCAGCTTCACCTTCAGCAACTGCAATTACTTTTTGCTTATAAGCTTCAGCATCTTGCAATTGTCTTTGAGCCTCCCCTCTTGCTTGAGGCACTATTGAGAGAGAATATTTTTCTGCTTCATTTCTTAATCTTTCTTTATCTTCTCTAGCAGCAACAACATCCCTGAATGAATCTATAACTTCTGTTGGAGGTTGTCTTTGTTCAATGTTAACCTGCTGTACTGATATTCCTGCATCATATATATCAAGATATTCTTCAAGCCTTAATAAAATTCCAGAACTTATAGCAGCTGCACCTGAAGTTAAAAGATCATCCATGTTATTTTCTCCAATAACATGACGAAGTGCACTTTCAGTTGCTTGTCTTATGGTTATTTCTGGATCTTCTACATTAAGAGCATATTTCTTTAAATCACTTAGGGTATATTGCACATTAAGCTCAACATCTACTATATTTTCATCTTTTGTAAGCATATTTGTTGGTAAAACAAAGGTTCTGATTTTAGAAATATTTTCTGCAGAATATATTTCTTCTACGATAGGGAAATGAAACACCAAACCAGGGCCTAATACTCTGTTGTACTTACCAAGAGTTAGGACAACTAATCTATCAGCTTCATTAACTATCCTTACTCCTAAGAATACATAAAGAGTTAATAAACCAATAAGGAGATATGACAAGAGTTTAAAACTAAATTTAAAACTTGGGCCTTTCTCACCGCCCCCACTTGAAGAAAACATTTTTCTTAGTTGCTTAATAGCATCATCTAAATCCGGAGGGCTATTTTTTCTGCCCCAAGGATCATTTTCATTTGGATTCCAATTCATTTATCAAAGCTCCCTAGATAAGTGTTTATTGTATCAGAAAATATTTCTGAATCATTTATATCTGCTGTATTCACACAACGATTTAGTTCAAATTTTTTCATCCAATTTAACTGAGTTTTAATTAATTGTTTAGTAGCGTCAAAAGCATCGTTAAATGCTCGATCTAATGAAATAACACCACTTATATGTGGTAAAAACTGTTTATAGTTTATTGAATTCATACTTTGTAACTCAGGAGATAATCTATATTCCTTTTTTAAATTTTCAAGCTCATTTATCAAACCTTTTTCAATCATCTCTGAAAGTCTAAGCTTTGCTAAAGCTTCTAATTTACTTTTTTGATCTAATATTCCTAATAGTAAACAATTATTTTGATCAAAAAACATAACTTTTGGTTCAGTTTTTAACTCTGATAATTTTTTGCCTGATATTCTAATAATCTCCAGAGCTCTTTCTACTCTTCGAGCATTTTTAATGTCAATTGATTGATGAGTCTCTGGGTCAGAGTTCTTTAATTCTTGAACCAGAACATCTAATCCTTTTGATTTTTTAAGAGCTTCAATATCTTTGCGAATATTTAAATCACTTGGGAAATTATGAATGCCTTCTAAAAGAGTTTTATGAAACAACATTGACCCTCCAACAAATAATGGAAATTTATTCTTTTCTCTAATAGTTTTAACTGCTCTATCTGTTTCTTCTAGAAATAGACCTAAATCAAAATCTTGCTCTGGAGAGATTATATCTATCAAATGATGGGGAAATGACTCTCTCATATCTTTTGAAGGCTTAGAAGTTCCTATGTCCATACCTTTAAAGACCATGGCGCTATCAACACTAATAATTTCAACCGGAAACTTTTTAGTTATAGAAAATGATTGTTCTGTTTTGCCACTAGCTGTTGGCCCAATCAAGAATATTGCTGGAAAATTAAACTTACAGTTCATCTAGAGCTCTTAATACAGAATCATAAGAGCCAGCTATTTGTTTTAAAGCTTCTTTTTGCTCATTTAGTTTATTTATTCTGTAATGATCTTCTTTATATTTATCTAATAGTTGAGCAAGATCCTTCTCATTATCAAATGTTTCAAAAATATTTGTATCACAAAGCTCTTTTTTAAGTTCCTTGTAGTTATCTAATTTTGAACCTGTAATTGAAGGAGTGTTTGCATAAACTGGCTCCATAAAATTATGCCCTTTATTGAATATTATGCTTCCTGCAACAATAGCAAGATCGGCTATCGCATATAGATGAAATAAATCGCCAACCTGATCAAAAATTACTACATTAGGAACAGATTCAAAAGTTTTTTTAACATTAGCAATTCTTTCTGGATGTCTAGGAGCAATAATTAATAAAGAATTTGGCATACTGTTCCAAGCATTGAAGACAAAATCTTCTTCTTGATCATGAGAACTGCCTAAAACGATTTTAAAAGTATTTGAATCAGATAGAGTCGAAGCAAATTTTGCTTTTTTATTTAAATCAACTTCATAATTCTCAGCATTAATCTTTATATTTCCTAGAAGTCTTATATTCTTTGCTCCAAAAAATTCTAATCTATCAATTGTGTTTTGTGATTGAGCTAAAAATAAATCAATTCTTTTAATCATATTTTTTGCAATACTTTTAAAAGACTTTAATCGTGAGAAAGTTGTATCAGATATTGAGGTATTCAGAGACATTATTTTTATACTTCTAGGAGTAGAGCTTAATAAATTAGGCCAAAATTCACTTTCAAATAAAACTATTTTTTTAACCTGATAGTTATTAATAATTTTGTTATAAGCAAAGCCCAAGTCATAAGGGAAAGTTATAGATTCAATAGCTATATTGCCAAAACTCTGTTCTATTTCGTTTCTGCCAGTATTTGTTGTGGTACTTACTAAAACTTTATGTCCTTTGGCTACAAGCTTTTTTGCCAATGGTGCTATTATTTTTATTTCTCCTAAACTTACTCCATGTAACCAAATAGTTGATTCTGTAGATCTAGATAGGCAAAACCCCATTTTCTGACAAATAGTCTTCAATTTATTCTTCTCTAGAACGAATAAATCTCTAACAATAAGTAAGGGCAACAATAAAAAGTAAATGAAGTTATATACAATAAGCATTACATGAATAATATCATTCTTACATTGATAATCACGTTTACGAAGTTTATTAGCTTTTTACCAAGATCACTATTTAAAAGAAATTCTCTTATGTGGAAAGTGCTGGGTAACTTAATGAAAAAAAGGAGAAGAATTGTTGAAGCTAACATTAATCATTGTTTTAAAGATAAAAGTGCCGAATGGCGCGATAATTTAATTGAAAAAATCTGGAAAGAGACTCATTTAGCTCTGTATGAAAATAATTTTGCTTGGAATGCAGATAAAAGGATAAAAAAAATTGATGTAAGTTTTGAAAATTCTGATCTCTTGCAATCAGCACAAAACGATAAAAAAGGTGTTCTTCTACTATTTAGGCATAATATTTTTCTTGAGCTATCTGCTCGACTTATAAGTGAAAAATTTGAAATTTATGGGATGGAGCGCCCCAATAATAGTGCTTTGATACAAAAATTACAGCAAAGAGGAAGATTAAAAGGAATGAGAGGACTAATACCAAATTCTAATGTAAAAGATTGTATTGAAATGCTTAGAAAAGGTAAGACTATCCTCTATGGGCCTGATCAAGACTATAGAAATAAAAGTTCTGTTGTGTCGACCTTTTTTAATCAAAAGTGTTTAACCACAACTGCTCCATTCAGAATAAAAGAAATAACAAACTGCAAATTAATATATGTAGACTCCATTAGACAAGGAGATAGTTATAAATTTGTGCTTGAAGATGTAAGTGATTATGCAGAAACAGGACAAATTTTTGCTGATAAAATTAATAATAAAATAGAAAGAAGTATACTGCAGGCTCCAGAACAATATCTTTGGCATCACAGAAGGTTTAAATCTCAGAATCCAGAAATATATGATTGAGAATTTTAAAGAAATTAAGGGATTTCTAGATCATGAAGAAGGAAAAGCTCTCTACTTATATTGTAAAAAATATTGTGTAGAAGGCATTACTGCAGAAATTGGTTCATATTGTGGTAAATCTGCTTGTTATTTAGGTCAAGCTTGTAAGGAGAGTAATTCTTATCTTTATTCAGTAGATCATCATAGAGGATCAGAGGAACAGCAATTTGGGCAAGAGTATTTTGATGAAGAAATCTATAATCATGAAAAAGGAAGAGTTGATACACTTCCCCTCTTCCTCAAGAATATTGCCATACATAACCTAGAAGAATCTATTAAACCCTTAGTTATGGATTCTGAATCAGCATCTAAAATAGTAGAGGATAATATTGATATGGTTTTCATAGATGGTAGTCATACTTTTGAATCAGCAAGAAATGACTATAAATGCTGGAAAGATAAAATTAAAAATGGAGGCATACTTGCGATTCATGATATATATGATTCGGAATTAGCAGGTGGGCAAGCTCCAAAAGAAATTTACTTAAAATCATTGAAAGAAGGTTTTAAGCTTATCGAAAGAGTTAAGAGTTTAGTTATCTTAGAAAAATCAAATTAATATTGCTTTTTCTTTTCCTGTAAGATCAAAAAGGCAATCTGCAGCCATTATTACTGCAGCATTAGTCCATGTTGAATTCTCCTCTGGCCAAAATATGTCTAACTTATATTGATATCCTGTAGGGAAAATCCCATCTTTATTTTTTAATTTCATTATGTCGGAGAATATTTTGTGAGCTGCTTCTACTTCTCCTGATTTTATTAAAGCAATAACAGATTCTGATGACTCAGCTAAAGTTACCCAAGGCTCTTCTATAACACATTTAATTCCAAGCTCTTCAATGTAAAAATCTTTTAGTAATCTTGTAACATCTAATTTATTTCCATATCCACAAAGCAAAGGATAGTAAGAATCCATAGAGAATCTCGATCTATCAATGCCATCTCTATTAAATCTTTCTGAAGCTAACATCTCTCTATTAAGAAAATCATCATTATCAGAAAAACTATCGCCTATAACTTCAGAAATACATTCATATGCTCTTCTAGAAAGCTCGATAGAACACGAAGCAGTTATTAGAGAATTATCAGCATAACCTTCACTATTTTTTGCCCAATAGAAATACCCATCATTATCTTTAAATGATTTCATGCCTCTATATATTGTTTTTAATTGATTAGATCTTTTTTTTAAATACTCTTTTTTTCCATCTATTAAGTATCTTTGTAACAGAGGTAAAAAAATATAAGCAGCATGATGTGCTTCAAAAAAATCTTTTGAAGGCTTATTAAAACTAAATTCTGAATAAATAAGACCTTCACTATTTACATTATTAAGGACCCAATCTATTCCTTTATCAAAAGCTTCCCATTCTTCAAAGATTGCCAGAGCAATTAAACATTCACAATGATCCCATGCATCACATTTACCTTTCTCATCCCAATATATTGCACCATCGGAACTTTGGTTTGAAATAATCCAATTCTTTGCACTTTCTAAATCTTTTTTATTCATTTTCTTAAATAGAAACACTCAGATTTGCCAAAAAGTGGATTTAATAACTTTTCGAGAGCTAGAGATAATTTTGCTTGGCCAAACATTTGCTTAACCAAAAGATTATGGAATGACTTCAAGAAATCATTTTCTTCCATATTATTTCTAGCTCTTAAAATCCAATAGATTGAATGAAGCGCATGTTCTCTATGTTGTTTAAATAATTTTAGATTTAATGCTTCAAATCTCTCTTTAAGAAAATTTTTCTTAAATATTCTTATATGACCTCCTGGCGTTTGCATGTATTTTTTAGAATACTTCCAACAAAGACTCTCTGGAAAGTAGGAAGGTACACTTACCAATATTACAGAGCCAGGTTTTAGAATTCTGTAACATTCTTCTAATACAGCTTCAAAATTAGGAACATGCTCCAAGACTTCAGAACATACCACTAAATCTTGAGAATTGTCAGGTATTTCCATCTCTCTTATATCGCCTGTTATAAATCTATAAGTATTGCCATTCTTACAAATACTATCGCTAAATTCTTCATTGAGTTTTGTAATTTCTGGTACAGATTGATCAATACCTATAATTTCAGAGTCTGTTAGCCTAAAGCCTAATGATTTTAAATGCCTGCCATTACCACAACCAACGTCAATGACTTTTTTTATTTTTTTAAGGTTTAGTGAATTAAAGTTAAATGTTTCCACGAATTATATTTTGGTATACGATTTCAAGCCTTTTAGCATACTCGTCCCAACCAAAAAAATCATCTCTTCTATTTCTAGCATTATTAATTAATTTTTGCCTAAGATCATTTTGTTTAATAAGATTTTTTATCTTATCTGCAAGATCTGAAGAGCTGGTTGCTTCAAATATTAGACCAGCATCACTTGCTAACTCAGGCAATGAACCTTTATTGGAAGTTATTACTGGCAATCCACTTGATATCATCTCCACAAGAGGAAACCCAAAACCTTCATACAAAGATCCTGAGATTCCAATATCAGAATTATTCAATGTTTCTATTAAATCTGGTCTAGAAAGTTTATTTTTAAAATTTATATTTCTTTGTAAATCTAAATTTTTAATTAATTTTTTATTTTCTTCTCTTAAATCTCCAATAATTGTTAATTTAATATCAGGCACATCATTTCTAACTAAAGCTACTGCTTTAATGATCGTCTTAAGATTCTTCATCGGAACGTCAGAACTAATTATTGTTACTAAATTATTGGTGTGTCCTTCTTTTATATTGAATTGATGATCGCTTAAATCAATACCATTCCAGATAACCTCTATCTTTTCTTCCGGGCAATTAAAATACTTTTGAATATCTAATTTAGATGACTCTGACGGAGAAATTACTGCTTTAATATTTTTTATATTTCTTTTTTGAAAACTAAGGAATGAATACCAGCGTCGTATAGCTAGTCTCATAAAGAAATCTTTTTCATTATCTAAATCAATGTCTCTGTCTATTTGTATTGGATGATGTAGTGTAGTTACAAGTCTTTTGTTAATAATTTTAGGGTAATTACTAAGTGACTGATTATCGTGAAATATATCAAAAGTATGAGCTTCTTCAGCAAATACTTTATTTAACGAAAGTCTCTCGCCAAAAAAGATAGGCTCAGTAAATGTTCCTGTACATGTCTCAAAGAAATCAAAATAATCCATTCTGCTTTTATTTTGTTCTTTAAAAATTTTTAATCTTTCTCTAAATGAAAAGGTCTCAAAATAACCAGGTGTCTCAACTTTTATAAGTCTTATATTTTTAGGAACATCAGGTAAAGGGCTTCCTGAAAAAATTGTTATATCATGATTTCGCTTAACCAAAGCTTCACATAGATTCTTTAGATAAATTCCTTGGCCGCCGGAAAATGGATCACTTCGATAGCTTAAAAAAGCAATTTTGAGTTTAGACATTAAACTCTAGATAACCAATGGTCGTATTCTTTTACTTCTCCTCTTACTATTGCTGAATATGTCTCTTGTATAACTGTAGTTATTTCTCCTCGTTTACCTGGACCAATTGCAACTTTATCAACAGATCTGATTGGAGTTATCTCAACTGCTGTACCTGAAAAGAATATTTCATCCGCTGTATACAACTCATCTCTAGTAATCTGTCTTTCTTGTATATCTATACCCTTATCTTTTGCTATCTGCATAACTGATCTTCTAGTTATGCCATTTAAACAGCAAGTCAGTTCAGGTGTTAAGAGATTTCCATCTTTAACAATAAATATATTCTGACCGCTACCTTCAGCAACAAATCCATTAGTATCTAAAAGTATGGCTTCTTGATAGCCATTATTTTTAGCTTGATCATGTGCCATTACTCCATTTACATAACCGCCTGAAATTTTTGATTTTGTCATTAAGCTATTTGGAAATTGTCGTGTAAAAGATGAGACCATTACGTCTATACCCTGCTCTATTGATTCAGCACCAAAATAAGTTGGCCAATCCCAACAAGATATCATCAAATGAGAGCTCATTCCTACAATATCAAGACCTAAACGTTCATCATTTAAATAAAGAAGAGGTCTAATATACGCATCTTTTAGGTTTGATTTTGAAATTACACCTATCTGAGCTTCCATAACCTCATCAATGTTGTGATTAATTGAAACATTTATTATTTTAGCTGATTCAAAAAGACGTTCAGTATGTTCTTTTAATCTAAAAATATTTACATTATCGCCATTAGAAGATCCATAGGATCTTACTCCCTCAAATGCACCCAAACCATAATGCAGGGTATGTGTTAGAGGGCTTAAGTATGCATCCTCTTTATTAATATATTTTCCGTTTAACCAATAAGTATTAGACATATGGAGTAGTATAATTTAATTGCTAATTTATTTGAAACAATGAATACAAACATATTTAGAGCCTATGACATAAGAGGCCATGCTGAAAAAGATCTTAATAGCTCAACTATAGAAAAAATAGGTTATGCGCTTGGTTTAAAGATTAAAGAAAATAATTCTAATTCTGTTTATATAGGTTATGACAGCAGATTGTCTTGTGAAGAAATAAAAAGCAATCTTATTAGAGGAATCAATGCTGCAGGAGTAAAAGTACTTAATTTGGGTCTAGTTCCTACACCTATAGTCTATTATGCGACTAAAGTTGGAGATACTTCGAATGGAATAATGATTACTGGCAGTCATAACCCTAAAGATGATAACGGTCTAAAAATGGTAATAAACGATAATGCTATTTCTGGAATTGAAATCAAAGAATCGGTCGAAAATTTAGATGAAATACCAACAAACGATATAGAGATGGTAGAAAATTCAGATCTTGAAAAAAAATATATAGAAGAAGTAGCAAATAAAGTAAAAATAAATAAAAAACTAAAGGTTGTGTTGGATGCAGGTAATGGAGCAGCAGGGATCTTAGCGGAAAAAATGTTTACTGCTCTTGGCCATGAAGTGATATCGATAAATAAAGAACCTGATGGAAATTTCCCTAATCATCACCCAGATCCAAGCAAAGAAAAGAATCTTATAGAAATAAAAAGAGAGATAGATTTAACAAATGCTGACATAGGTTTTGCATTTGATGGTGATGGAGATCGAATAGGCTTAATAACCAATAAGGGAGAATCAGTTATTGCGGACCAGATAATTATGCTAATGGCAGAGTTTTATTTAGGTCAAGTAAAGGGTCCAATAGTATTTGATGTTAAATGTTCTAATCAATTACCCCTACTAATAGAGAATTTTGGAGGAGAACCAGTAATGGAAAAAACTGGACACTTTAATATTAAAAAAAGAATTAGACAAACAAATGCTGTTATGGGTGGAGAAATGTCAGGACATATATTCATTAATCATGATTGGTATGGTTTTGATGATGCTATTTTTTCAGCTGTAATACTTACTAAAATTATTACTGATTTAGATGTTAGTATTTCTGAATTAGTGAATAAAATTCCTTCGACACATTCAACTCCTGAACTAAATTTAAATGTTAAAGATGAAGAGAAATTCAATATGGTTGAAAAATTTAAATCTGAAATGGAATTTCCAAACGCAGACATCAATACAATTGATGGAGTAAGAATAAGCATTGATAATTCTTGGGCTTTATTAAGAGCATCAAATACTAGTCCAAAATTAGTTCTAAGATTTGAAGGTGATACAGAGGATAATTTAAATCAAATAAAAAGCTTGTTTGAAAATAATTTCTTAAGAATATTTCCAGATATTAAGCTCGACTACCATTAATTTAATATTTCTTTTAAATCTGAGCCTCTATTATCAGAGTTTAATAGATCATTAACATTTTCTTCTAAAAAATATTCAAAGACACTATTCTCAAAAGATTGTGATACTTGTCCTGATTCTTTGTCTATTCTTATCGCGGCAATACCTTCAGGAACATCAATAGAATAATCTGAAAGCTTATCTTTAGAATAACTCATAAAATCGATCCAAATAGGCAAGGCATTAGTGCTTCCAAATTCATTATCACCAAGAGAACTTCCATCATCTTTGCCTACCCATGCTGAAGCAACAACATGTGATGCATAACCTGAAAACCAAGTGCTAGTTGCATCATTTGTTGTTCCAGTCTTTCCTCCCATATTGGTGATGGGCATTTTAAGACCTCTTCTTTTTACATTTTGAATTAATGCTTCATTAAGAATATCTGTAACCATGAAGGCCACTCTTGGATCAATTGATATATTTGGCTCATCATCTCTTGCTTTAATCATTGGTATATCGAGATAATCTAATTTTTCTGCACTTAACCATGGAAAACTAACTTCACTAAAACTATTAACTTTTTTGGCATATCTCTTTTCAGGATCAAAAATTATGTTTCCATCAATATCTTCAACTCTATCAATGTAGAAAATTTTATTAGACTGTCCTTCATTTATTAAAATTGAATAATTCTCAGCTGCTTTAAGGGGATTTATAGTGCCTGTTCCAAGAGCTATAGAAAGATCATTAATAAGCATTTGGTCATCAAAATTATATTTTTTGAAACAATCTAAAACTTTCTCTAAACCAAGTGATTGAACTATTTTAATTGAAACTATATTAAGAGATTGTATTAATGCTTCACGTAATCTTATTGGGCCTAAGAATTCTCCTGAATTATTTCTTGGTCTCCATATTCCTTCCAATTTTTTATCTTCAAAAATAATTGGTCCATCTATAAAGATTGATGATGGATTTAATTCATTTTCAAAAGCACATCCATATATAAAAGGCTTAATGCTTGAACCTGGTAAAAGTTTAGAATTGCCAGCTCTATCAAATTTTGATTTCTCAAAATCAAATCCGCCAACATAAGCTTTTAGAGAACCAGTTAAACCGTCTATTGCTACAAACGCAGCTTCTGCTTCTGGAACCTGTGATATCTGAAGCATTCCATCTTTATTGTGGATATAAACTAGGCTTCCTATTTCTATGAAATCTGAAAATTTTTCTGGTTTTGAAGATCTAGTTCCATCTGGATTATTTTGTCTTGCCCAAGCATAAAGATCTTCTGACCAATTTACCTTATTGAGTTTTAGTTTTGAATCTAAAGTCTGTACCGAACTGTCATCCATACTTATTACTAGACTTGGAATTAATCCATCAGGCTCTGTTCTTGCATCTAGCAAATTCTGTAATTTTTCTAAATTTTCTTCTTTTGCTTCTTCATAATTTATTCTTGCAGGTAGTATAAAAAGGCCTTCTTCTTGAAAAGCACTTTTTAGTATTGAGAAATTAAAATCTTTATAAACTTCTTCATCTCTCCAACCATATTTTTTATCGTAACTATATAAATTATCTCTTAAAGATTTAACCGCATTAGTCTGCATGTCTGAGTCAAGAGTTGTATAGATATTCATTCCTTCTTCATAAGCTCTAGGGCCGAACTTGTTTATTATTTCAGCACGAATTTTTTCAGCTATATATTCAGCTTCAATATTTATTTTTGGACCAAAGCTCTGACCTGTAACAATCTCTGCTTTTGCCTCTTGAAATTGGCTTTCATTAATAAAATCTCTTGAGAGCATTCTTCGCAAGATTAAATCTCGTCTTGATTTTGATGCAGCTGGACTCCTCACAGGATTAACTCTGGAGGGCCTTTGCAAAATACCAGCTAATAAAGCTGATTCAGAAATAGTGGCTTCACTAAAATCTTTTCCGAAATAATATTGATATGCAGCTGCAAAACCATAATTACGATTACCTAAAAATGCTTTATTAAAGTAAAGTTCAAATATTTCCTCTTTATTAAGGTAGTCTTCCAGTCTCCAAGCTAAAAATATCTCCTTAAGCTTTCTTTCATATGTTCTTTCAAAAGATAAAACATAATTTCTAACCACTTGCATGGTTATAGTTCCTCCTCCTCCCAAAGATCTTCCAGATATTTCTCCATAAAGAGCTCGAATCAAGCTAGTTATCTCTACACCAGAATGTTCAAAGAAATCGCCATCTTCTGCAGCAATAATTGCATTCTTTAAATTATCTGGAATTTCATCAAATTTAACTATTTGTCTCTTTTCTGTTCCAAATAGACCTATTAATTCATTATCAGAAGCATATATTCTCATTGGATTTGTTAGTTTAATTTCTGTAATTGTCTCTATCTTTGGTAGATCTCTGGAAAAAATAAAATAAATTATTCCTATAAACAGAAATGCAAACTGCAGTAAAAGTAAGAATAATCTTAGAATAGACATAATTTATATATTATTATTCACTTTCAAATTTTTTATACAAATGAATATTTTTTTAATAGGCATGATGGGTTCCGGAAAATCATCCGTTGGACATTCCTTATCAAAACACCTAACTAATACATTTTATGATTTAGACAAAGAGGTTGAAAAGAGGTTCAACCTATCTATTAAGGATATTTTTATTGAGTATGGTGAAGATTTATTCAGAAAAGAAGAAAATAAAGTGCTAAAAGAATTCGAAATATCATCTGGCTTTATTGTTTCTACTGGTGGAGGAATAGTCTTATCAGAAGAGAATCGTACAATTCTTAAGAAGAATAAAACTTACTTTTTAGAAGCTGACATAGAAGATATGTATGAACGTGCAATAAAAAGAGAAAATGATAGGCCTTTATTAAAAGGAATGGATATTACAGAATTTAAAGATCTATATATGAAAAGAAGAGATCTATATATAGAAAGTGCAACTGCAACAATTAATGTAGGTAAGAAATCAATAGAAGATTTAACAATTGAGATAATAAATAATGAAAAAAATATTATTTGAAGCAACGCAAGAAGAAGTGTTACTAATTTCATCTGAAAGTATAGATAATCTATTTGATTCAATACCAACAGATACTAAGTGCTGTGTATTAGCTGATAAAAAAGTTTTAGATACGCATGATTCACTCAGAAAACAGATAGAAAATAAAAATTTCATAATCTATGAGATTTCAAACCCTGAAGAAGAAAAAAGTATCAATTCATATACTGAGATTATTAATTTTCTTAGCTCTAAATCTTTTAAAAGGAACGATCGCATTGTGGGTCTTGGAGGTGGTGCTATAACAGATTTAGCTGGTTTCGTATCTTCAACCTATATGAGAGGTCTAGATTACATACAAATACCTACTTCTTTGCTTGCTCAAGTTGATGCTTCAATTGGAGGCAAGACTGCTATTAACTATGGAAAAATAAAGAACTTCATTGGCACATTCTATAATCCGTCAAAAATTATAATATGCTCAAAATTTTTAAAAACTTTAAATGAACAAGAATTTTTAAATGGGCTTGCGGAAGTTTTAAAACATGCCTTAATAACATCAGATAACGCTGTCGATGAATTAATTAAAAAACATGAACAAATAAGTAATAGAGAAACAGCGACTTTATTAGAAATAATAGAAGAATCTATTCAAATAAAGGCCAATATTGTTACAGAAGATTTTACTGAAACAGGTAAAAGAAAATTTTTAAATTTTGGGCATACTTTTGCGCATGGAATTGAATCTGCAAACTTAAGCAAACCTATACTACATGGGCATGCTGTAATAATCGGAATGATGATGGCATTAGATTATGCAAAACATATTGAATCAATTGATGTTGATGCTCACCAGAATTCTATGAAACTGTTAAAAAGTTTTAACTTTGATTTTTCAAATATAAAGCTTGATGCAGACGAAATTATTGAAGCAATGAAAAGTGACAAAAAGAATACAAATACAATCAATCTGGTTTTATTGAAAGATATTGGTTCGCCATATATTCTTGAAGAAACTAATGAAGAAAAATTAGCTAATTTTATTAGAAACTTTATAGAAAATTTTGAAAAATAATCACTACCTCAACGCATTGCATCAGAAAAATGAAGCACTAAATGTGCCAGTCTGGTTACTACGACAAGCAGGTAGATATTTACCAGAATACATGGAAATTAGATCAAAATTTCCTGATTTTTTTGCAATGATTAAAACTCCTGAAATTTGCAAAGAACTAACTTTACAACCTTTAAGAAGATTTCCTTTAGATGCAGCCATAACATTTACTGATATTTTGACAATTCCTGAAGCAATGGGCGTGGATATTGAATTTATAAAAGGTCAAGGACCAATATTTGCTGACTCGATCAGTAATAATTCAAAACTTAAATTAAATGAATCTAACTTCTTAGAAAGACTAGACTATGTATTCGAAGCTACACAATTAATAAAAAGTGAAATTGATGTTCCTTTAATAGGTTTCTCAGGAAGCCCTTGGACATTATTTGTGTACCTTTTTTATGGCAGATCACCTAGAAATTATGAAATCATTAATTCATATATAGAGAATGAGCCTGAGAATACGCATGCTATTTTGAGTATCTTATCTAATGCAATTAAAGAATATATTTCTGCACAAATTAAATCTGGGGCTGACTGTATACAAATATTTGATTCGTGGGGAGGGATACTTGAAGAACAATATAATGAATACTCATTAAAATATATAAATGATATAAGGAATAGTTTGAATAAAGATATTCCTATGATTCTCTATGCAAAAGGTACTAAGGTAAGCACCTTATTACCACATACTGAGATAAACTGCTTCAATCTTGATTGTGAAGAAAATATTGATAACTACATTAATAAACCATTAACTATACAAGGCAATTTTGATCCAAAAGATTTCCATAAAGATGATTCAGAATTAATAGATCTTGCTGATTCTATTTTTGAAAAATATCACACAAAGAAAAACTATATATTTAACGTTGGTAGCGGCATAACACCCGATATAGATCCAGATAAAGTTGGTTTATTTCTTGAGAGATTACGTCTTTTTAATTCTGAATAATCCTTCTTGCGTAACTGATGCAATCACTTCACCATTTCTGCTGAAGAAAGTTCCTCTTCCTAGACCTCTTGCATTACCTGTATAAGGACTATCAGTAGCGTACAGAATCCAATCATCCCAAAGAAAATCAGTTTTATGAAACCACATTGCATGATCCAAGCTAGCCATCATTAAATTAGGAGACATAAAGCTCATACCATGAGGATAAAGACAAGGAGCTAATAAGCCAGAATCTGAAACATAAGCTAGAAATGCGTATTGTTTTGATCTATCGCTAGGTATTTTACCATTTGGTTTAAGCCAAATATTTCTTATTGGAGGCAGCTTCTTTGGATTTAAAATATCATTCCATTCAACCCATTTAATTGAATATTCTCTTTTTGAAAGTAAAAACGGTCTTAACTCTTCCGGAACTTTATCTATATTCTCTTCTCTTAACTGAATCTCATCTTTTAGATCTTCAGGTGGAGGCACTTTTGGCATCTCAATACTATGAGATATACCCTCTTCATCTTTCTGAAAAGAAACACTCATCGTAAAAATGACCTCATTATTTTGTATTGCTTTAACAGTTCTTGTTGAAAAACTTCTTCCATTTCTTACTGGATCAACACTAAAAAGAACTGGTTGTTTCAATACGCCTGGTCTTAAAAAATAAGCATGTAAGGAATGGAGGTGTTTATCTTCTTCAATAGTTGCATCAGCAGCAACATAAGCTTGAGCTATTACTTGGCCTCCATAAATTCTCTGAATACCTGCATTTTTTCCTTTAAACCTGAATAAATAAGTGTCTATCTGCTCTAGAGTCAGTCTCTTCATTACACTTTCAAAAGAATTATCAGATTTTATCATTGAGCGGAAAGACCTCCGTCTATTACAATTTCTGTTCCTGTAATCATTTTTGATTCATCTGATGCTAAAAATAATATTGCATTAGCAATATCATCTACTTCAGCTAATTTCCTTACAGGTATCTGGCGCTCTAACTTGCTTAACATATCATTTGAAGTATCACTCAATAAAGCCTCAAGTATTTCTGTTCTTGCGAACACAGGGTGCACACTATTACATCTAACTAAATCAGTAGTTCTGGCACAATGAAGAGCTACAGATTTAGATAAATGTCTAACTGCTGCTTTTGCACTGTTATAAGCCGTGAAATTATGTCCGGCAACAATTCCTGAGATTGATGAAATATTAATTATTGATCCATTGCCTGAATCTCTCATTAATGGAAGTGCGTACTTACAGCCATAAAATACTGAATCAAGATCTACTTTATGGACCATATCCCAAGCTTCATTAGTTGTTGCTTCAACATCTCCCATATAGCCAATGCCAGCATTATTTACAAGGACATTTAGCTTGCCTTCTTTATTCTTTATTTCGTTAATTACTCTTTCCCAGTCATCTGTATTTGTTACATCCTGCTGTAGAAAATTTACATTAAAGTCTTTTGCAACTTTTTCTCCACCTTCAACATTAATGTCTGAGATGTAGACTACTGCGCCTTCTGCTTTTAGCGTTTCAGCGGTTTTTTTACCGAATCCTGCGGCTCCTCCTGTGATGAGAGCAACTTTTCCTTTTAATCGATTAGCCATAATTTTAAGAAATTGTTAAAATCCTAAGATTAATTATAACTTCATGAAATCGAAAAAAGTTAATAATCAACCTCAAGAGATAACAGATTATCCTGAGATTGACCCAAAAGACCAAAATGCAGTTGAATGCATTAATGAAATATTTATGTCTCCTTTAACTGGAAGTTACAATTGGGACTACATAGTTGTAGAAGATAGAATCAAAAAACTTTACGAATTAGGGAAAGAATTGAATTGGAATGTTTCATCTGATCTTGATTGGTCAGAAAACTATCCAAAAGATAAGTTAATGATAAATTATGATCTATTTCAGACTCCTGAGAGTGTTCTTAAAGGTTACGATGATTTATCAGATGAAAAAAAAGTTGAGATGGATAGGCATAGAGTTTCTTGGAACATTAGTCAGTTTCTACATGGTGAACAAGGAGCATTATTAGTAGCATCACAGCTCGTTTCATGTGCACCTACTTTTAATGCAAAGATGTATGCCGCTTCACAAACTTTTGATGAGGCTAGGCATGTTGAAGGTTTTAATAGGTACCTTAAGGAAAAAATTGGATTTCAGTATCCTGCAACAAATGGCCTTAAGTCATTAATGGATAAAATACTCACTGACGAAAGATGGGATCTTAAATTTATTGGTATGCAAATAATTATTGAGGGACTAGCTCTTGCTGCTTTTAATAACATGAAATTTATATTAAATGATGGATTACTAAAACAACTTTTACATTATGTTATTAGAGATGAAGCTAGACATGTAACTTTTGGTGTGAACTATCTAGAAGATTACTTAAAAACATTATCGAAAAGTGAGATTGATGATAGGGCTGAATTTGCTTTTGAAGCCTGCGTAGTCATGAGAAATAGGCTCATCTCCGGGGATGTTATAGCAAGATTTCTTGATTACACGCCAGAAGAAGCACAAGCAGCTGCAGAGAATACAGAACAAGGACAAAATTTTAGAACTCTTCTATTTACTAAGATTATTCCAAACCTGAAAAGAATTGGTCTATTAAATGACAAGGTAATGCCAAAGTATGAAAAGTTGGGAGTATTGAGTTATGCAGAATTAGAAGATAATTTTGATATTGATTGGGCAGACATGTCAAAACCTTATGAGACTCAAGAAGAGATTGAAAGATTTATTAGCAACCCTCACCACTAATTATGATAAAAACTCAACAGAATTCAGATAAGATTGCGATGACACTATCAGTGATATGCGTCATACACTGTTTTTTTGTTCCATCGTTTCTTATTTTAGGTGCGGGTTATCTTTCGCTCACAATAGATAACGAATTTGTGCATAAAGCTATAGTTCTTTTAGCTATTCCAATTAGTATTTTTGCTCTAAGTATTGGATACAAGAACCATAAAACTAAATCTTTTATACCTATGGCTGTTTTTGGATTAGCTTTGCTTATTTTGGCAGTAGTTCTAGGTGAAAGTGTATTGGGAGAGGCAGGAGAACGGATATTAACCTTGCTGGGTTCAATTTCTTTAGCTTATGCTCATTACAAAAATTACGAAACTTGCAAAGAGTTAGATTGTACTTGTCACGATGACGTGAAAATCTCTTAATTTACTACTTCCGTTTTTAAAACCGTTATTGCTTCAACTGGTACATCTTGATAAGGCCCAACAGAACCTGTTTCTACATCAGCAATCTTATCAACTACTTCCATACCTTCAATGACTTGACCAAATACTGCATAACCCCAACCTTCGTCTACCTGATTGGTTCTAAAGTTTAGAAAAGCATTATCGGCATGATTAATAAAGAATTGAGATGAAGCTGAATGTGGATTAGCTGTTCTAGCCATTGCTATTGTGCCTCTATTATTCTTTAGGCCATTATTTGCTTCATTCTGTATAGGGTCTAACTTTTCATCTTTAGGTGTCATATCTGCAAGATGGCCTCCACCCTGAATCATGAATCCGGATATTACGCGATGAAAGACTGTTTCATTATAAAAACCGCTTTCAACATAACTTAAAAAATTTTCAGTTGTGATTGGAGCATTTTCTTTATCTAATTCGATAACAATTTCTCCATACGATGTCGTCATTTTAACTTTTGGCATAGCTTCTTCCTTATTTAATAAAAAATATACTCCCATTACTAACAAAAAACCTGCAAGTACGTAGACTAAATTTTTCATACTCAACATTATACTTTCTAAACTTCAATAGTTCCTCTTAGATACAGAACTGCATGACCAGTTATTTCTACAGTATCCTCTTTAACTGAACAGTATAGTGAGCCTTCTCTTTTTGAAAGTTGTCTAGCAGTTAAATCATTTTTACCAAGTATTGATGCCCAATAAGTAGCTAATAAAGCATGAGCTGAACCAGTGACTGGATCTTCATCTACACCAACATTCGGACCAAATACTCTTGAAACAAAATCAACCTCTTTTCCTTTTGCAGACACTATTAATCCACGTGAAGGCATCTTAGCTATCTTATCGATATCAGGAATAAGATTCTTTACAGTATCTTCATCTTTAAGAATAGCTAAATAATCATCAATACCCCTATATGCTTCTTTAACATCACAACCTAAAGCATCGATAAACATATCAAGATCTGATTCTCTTTCAGGTTGATCTTTAGGCAAGGACATAACAATTGCATCGTCTTTTCTTGTTGCAACTAATTTACCTCTGTTGGAATTAAAAATGATTTCATTTGCTTCTTCATTTATAAAATTAAAATACACAAATGCTGAAGCTAAAGTAGCATGTCCACATAGGTCTACTTCTACTTCAGGACTATAGAACTTAATTTCATTACTTTTATTTGTATCTACAAAAGCTGTTTCAGAAAGATTATTTTCAAATGCAATATTTTGCATAGTAGAAGCTCTTAGCTCACCAGAATGAAAAACTACTCCGGCGGCATTGCCAGAAAAAACTTTCTTAGTAAAAGAGTCAACAAAATAAACTTCTAGATTCATATCTAATAAATGGTGGAGCTAAGGAGATTCGAACTCCTGACCCCCTGCGTGCAAAGCAGGTGCTCTCCCAGCTGAGCTATAGCCCCACAAGAAAACAAATAATAAATATGTATGATACAAATTACAACTACTTAAATAAAAAGTAGAGTGACATGGCTAAAAGAGATAATTGATATTTAACGTCTAATATGCCCTCTCCCTTAACACCAAAATGAAAAACAAAAATTATAATGAGCAT
>CEUY01488333.1_pt1 | contig 31098 bp, 36 predicted proteins | sample 361481 | NCBI WGS metagenome assembly CEUY01 (sample SAMEA2622737, study PRJEB7988) | marine metagenome | isolation source: saline water (ENVO:00002010), including | reverse complement strand
GCGGTGCGCTTTACTGGGTAGCGTACTGTAAACCGTTACAACACACCGTACGGACATCTAAACGGCTAAACGGCTAAACGTCTGGACGTCCGTATACCGTTCTGTAAAAAGATATACCGTACAGCGTATTGTGGCATGTTATTTGCTTTAGCAAGAGTCGTGCCAGTTTAGGTGGACAGCATAAAATCCTGTCAAAATTCTATGCACAAAGTTATCCACAGAGCAGCATAAAGCACTGGCTCTAGATCGCGCTGTATGGCAATTGTGTATAAGTTATCCCCAGAAAACACCTGTATAAATATACAGTACTTATGTTCTAGCATATCATTCCGAATACCGTTTCTAGCCCCTGTAAGCCATTCTAAGCGACTTTTTTGCGCCCCCTTTACTACAAAGCCCCCTAAACCGCCTGACAGACACGTAACACCTGAGCTATACCGTACACCATGCCGGACGGGCGCGGTTTTGGTATGGCGTACGGTAAAAAGTCGAAAAGTTACCCCATACGTGACGGGGTAACATTTTTAATCTATACGGAAATCTGATACTACCATAAGAAACTCACTAATCATAAGACCATCACAACGGATCTCTTCATCGTTGGTCTGTAGCATACGGAGCACGAATTTATCGTACTCCACTTGTTCGATTGACTCCACTAATTCGTTTCGGTAGTATAGGGGACGGAATCCCGATTCCTGCAAGTGTATCAAGAATGATACTAGCATTTCACTAGGTCTTATCTTCATGTTAAAAGCTCCAAAAGTACGGAATATCACACGCTGTAAGCATAAGGATAACAAAGGCAATATCAAGGCGTTCGATGTTCATACAGCCCCCTAAAATTTATATCCAACAGATAGCATATGTGTGCTATCGGTATCATTGATATTGATAGAGTAGTCAGCAATGATACTGCTATCGAATGTATAGCGAACACCGCCACCATATACGAAACTGGTTTCACTGTAGCTCTTGCCCTTGTTATCGTGGTAGGTGAAGAAACCACCACCGATTAGAGGATACACCTCTAGGGTATCAACCAACGTGACCTTATACCCTATAGCTATATCCGTACGGTCTAGGGTATAGTGCGCCCCCTTGTCGGTTGTGCCGTCTTGAGTAGTAAAAGCGAATCCGCCTAGTAGGTTATCACTACCCAACTGAATGCTAAACCCGTCACGGTCGCCAGATACCGCATAACCTACGGATAAATCAGCCGCTTGGCTAGACGCTGCGAATAGAGCTAATAGGATAATTGACTTTTTCATATTGCCTCACTTAATCACTAGTATGATCTTATTGTGGTTTATGCGTACCGTATAAAACGGCTTCCCTATTTGTGCCGCGCGTATCAGGGCGGCAGGGTATGATTTAAATTCCATAGAACATAGCGTCCGGTGTACCGTTTACCGCCTTATCGAAAACGCAATCCGTACGACGTCTGTTAAGCATAGCGTCTTGGTTGGTTTCCACCACTGGCTCACTGGTTAGGTCAATGCGATCTAATCCTAGTAGCCTTTCGTTTGCGTCCTCATCGTGATACATGAATACACCGAATTTGATGCCAAGCTGAAAGCGCAAGGTACGCCCCTGAGCCTCCGTGATCATATCTAGCTCATAAGCATCCGTGATCATATTAGCGGTTTTGTAATGTCCGTATTCCTCTATTAGATCATCCATTTTTTCTGTAAGTGCTTGAAAGTTAACTGCTGTGTTCATAATGTGACCTCTGTCAAGTTTTCGTTTTTTAGAGTGGTTTTCCTGTCCACCCCTTAATAATAGCAAACCTGACAGATTACACAAGTGATCTAGATCACATTTCATCAATTTCTTCGATGTCTACCTCATCACTGCAAGTTAGTGATACATCGTGATGATCAACCCCAACCAGTTTATCAAAACCACCGTTACCCGCGAAACCGGATGGCGTTCCAATATCTCTGGCAAGTTCTTCCGCCTCTTCGGGTGAATCCGCTTCCACGTTTGCTATGATGAACAATTTTGCGCTTAACTCTACTCTATATTTTGGCATGGTACTTGCTTCCTACTCTATTCAAAAAAGTGCGTATTTATGCACTAAAACCCAATTTAGTGCATAAACGTTTTACTAATACTAGCGGTAGGGTTAGACCTAAAACCGCTTAGAATCGCTTACAGGGGCTTTAAACGGTATACGGTTAAATCTCTAGATACTGATCCCCGTCCTTAATACCTACACCGACATACTCACCCATTTTTTCATGGATGATATCCCAACGGTCTGATTCTGATAGTAATTCCCATTCGCCCCTAGAGTAGCCAGTATCAAAGCTCTTTTCTGTACCAACGTAGGACGTACTTAACTCTATAACTACATTACTCATTTCGCCCCCTTATACATGGTTCGATTTTCCGTACACTGTTCACAATCACAGCACCCTATACAAATGGAACCCACACATTCCGAACACTGTTCGGTACAGGAATCACACCCCTCGCAGCTATCACATTGCCATGCAGGATCAAGCGAATCACATTGCGGGCAGGCGTGAGGTAAATATTCATCCGCTTCTAGTTTAATCATTGTATAAACCTTTTCCATTCAGTTGATTGAACGCTACAAGTTGCCTTTTCCAAATGTGGGGCTGTCTCGATAGCATGAATCACAGCTTCACGGCATTTTTCCATGCTTGGCATAGAAACCGCTACGGGTTCACCCCCGTTAAAAACTAATACTAAATAAATCCACATGTTACACTCCTTTGTATAAGGGATAAAAGCCGACAGCTAGATTAGCAAAAAATGCTATACTAACAATAATCTCAATAATCATGCTGTCGCCCTCTTCTTTACTCGTGAATTAAGTATAGGCTAGGCTATGCCTAGCGTCAAGTGACCTAGCTCACAGTTTATCACAATCCCAATACATTTTGGCATTGTGCGGCACTTGCCCACCTTTTTTAGTTACCCAAACAGTAACACAAGGGATTAGGTTTATACAATAGCGTTTTGTATAGTCGCTGTAGTGACAACCGATCCACATTGAACCTTTATTAACTAAAACACCAATTTTCATTTTATCTCGCCCTCATATATATAGCGGTTTATGTCTGAGTCGTAAATATAAGCCCATACCCTAGCCAATGCAAATAACCTTTTGTTATATCCACCAGCATTTTGGTTATAAGCCCTGTAAGCCATTCTAAGCGGCTTTAGGCAAAACCCTTATTAAAGTGCATACCCCTTGTGGATAACTCAATACAGAGCCATTTAGACCCCTTTACTTTGATTCAATCGCAAATTAAGGCATTTTTAGGCATGAAAAAACGTTGCCTAACCCCTACTTATCCACAGAAGGCTATACGGTAATGTGGATAAGTCATTCGCAATATGCAATGAAAGTTTATAACGTATGCTGTGCGGTATGGTATGGAGTACGTTATAAAGCAACAAAAAACTTGGCACGATCCTTGCTTGTCGGGCTATTCAAAAAAGTGCGTATTTATGCACGAAAATGCGAATTGGTGCATAAACGATTTAAATGACCTCGACTACAGCTATCGACTAAAATCGCTTAGAATGCCTTACAGGAGCTTCTAGCGGTACTGGTTATTTATACAGTTAGTTGCAATCTATATAAAAGTGTGCTACGCGTGCGCCCGTTCTTTTATATTTAGGGCAAAATTCCATGATAGGCAAAACCTATCAAAAACGAAATAAGTATAGATTTAAACGATTAGACTGTTTGTGGGGATTCGCTATTATATACACATACCGCAGCGACAGGGCGGCAAGGAAAAGAAACTTAAAAAAGTTCTTGACCTACTAGACGAAAAGAACTATTCTTTAAGTCAAGCAAGAAAGCAGCGAAACAAACGCTTAAAAATAAAGTTGAAAAAAGTGTTTGACAAGGGGTTTTACTTCCTTATAATGAACACCAGAAACAACGAAACGCTCTTTAACAATTTGGAACTGGTCATACGGTTAGCGGATGAATTCACGTATAAGGTATTGTAACACAGTGCCTTATTAGGGAATAATCCCATATTAATCAGGGTGTTCATAGCATCCGGCAAACCTCAAAGGGGAAAAAATTATGGCTAACAACACTAAAGCTTTTGAATGGAACGCAGAAACTACTTCTAAAGCAACTGAGCTTTACCAAGCTTTGATTGAAGAGAAAGGCGTTGAAGCGGCTAATAGCAAAATTGAGCTTGACGCAGTGGCGGAGCAAATCGGTGCTAAATCTGGTGCGGCTGTCCGTTCTAAACTGTCTAGCGAAAAGGTTTACCAAAAACCTACTACTAAGCGCAAAGTTGGCGGCTCTACTAAAGTGCCGAAAATGAGCTACATTCGTGCGCTACAGGACGTCGCAGTCGAGAATGGCGTTGAACTAAACGCACGTAATCTAGAAAGTCTAGAAAGTGCGACAGTGGCGGATATTCAAGACGTTATCAAGCTGGTTGAAGCGACCACAGGCAAGGCGGTTAAGGTCGCAGGTCTTGAAGTCGAAGAGAAACCAAAAGGTGTAACGGCTCGCGCTTAATTTACAGTGTAAATAGTTAACTAAAAAGGCATTCTAACGAGTGCCTTTTATTAACTAACAACCGCCCAAAGTAGGGCAAACAATGGGACAAAAAACCATGAAAGAAGTAAATAAAGTAATCACTGCAAACGCTGACAAAATCATCAAAGCGGCTAAAGAGTTAAATTTCTGGCAAAAACGCCTTGGAACTGTTCGTCGTGAGACTGCAATTACAATCCGTGATGATCTTAACCTATCGGTTAAAAGTGCCGACCTTATCGACTGGTTAGATGATAATAAGCCCGTTAAAAAGCCAATGGCTAAAAAGTCACACAGCCAAGAAGCGCAAGAAGAACTAGAACCGACTTTCGCAGGTTCTATAAATGGTCGTGATTTTTCAGAGCTTCCAGATGGTTCTTATATCATCACAGCAGCCCAGAACAACACCACACCGCACCCAGTGTTTAACACGCTTGAAATGCTAGCAGCACACTACAACGCTAGGCTGTGCGTAATGCCTATTAAGTACACGACCGTTTTACAAGGTCGTGAGCGTAAAGAGCCAAAATACAACTCTGATATTCAGCCGTATATGCTAGAAGCCACCGATACATGGTTAGGGGGTGAAGGTTGTGTTTTAATGGCTAATAGTGCTCAAATCCTACCGACTGCAAAGCAACCAATTAACGCAGCGGAGCGTCTAAACATGGGCGAATCTATGACGGTTGTTGCATCCCCTAGACGACAAATGAAGACCCTAGCACGACAGAAAAATGGTGCGCATCGTTGGGTATATACAACGGGTGTATGTACTATGATGCACTACACTGATTCACGTGCAGGAGCAGAAGCGGAAGCGGAGCACTGTTTAGGGGCTGTACTCGTGGAAGTACACGACGGCATGATTAACCACCGTCGTCTAACCGCTGACAGTTCAGGCGTAATTATTGACATGGGTAATGTTTTTTACCCTGATGGTACTATCAAGCCATACACAGACGTATTCGAGCAGCGACCAACCCTAGTGTTAGGTGATTTACACTGTGAAAAAATGTGCCTAGATTCTTGGTATCGTGCGGTAGACCAAGCGCAAGAAATCGCGCCACGTCTAATCGTTGTTCATGATTCGCTTGACTTTATGAGCCGCAACCACCACAACCGCGAAGACTGGACGTTCTTATACCAAATGCAAGACCGTGCAGTGATTGATGACCTTACAGATGTGATTCACAAGTTGAATGAGCTTGCAGAAATCGCCCCACTATTTGTAGTAGAATCGAACCATGATTTAGCCATTGATTCATGGGTACGTGATAACAAGTTTGATGTGCGTAAAGACCCTAAAAACGCCCGTACATATCACGCCCTTATGCTTGCTTACATAGAAGCAATGGACAATGATTCTTTTAACGATCTCGCCAAAATGGATCTCGCATTTCGTGGGCTTGCTGATAAGCTGCCGGAACTATCCGATAATATTACATTCGGTAAAATCGACAGCCAACAGCTAGAATACGGCTATGATTGCGGTATGCATGGACATGTTGGTACTGGTGGCGCTCGTGGCTCGGCTGTGAGCTTCAAGAAGATGCGAATTAAGACCGTAACAGGTCACACCCATTCACCATTCGAAGACTTCAACACCGTAGTAGTGGGCGTTACCGGCTCTATGGAAATGGGCTACAACAAGGGCGGCACAACGTGGGATCGTGCAAACGCGGTTATTTACCCTAACAGCACGCACCAACTACTGCCAACGTATCTAATCGGTGAACAGCAAAACTAATTTACAGTGTAAATCATAGGCGGCTAGGTAGTCGCCTAATCCCTTAATAACTTGGAGTGTAAAACTATGGCTAAAGAGCTAAACACACAGCAAAAACAAGCTAAACTTGCAAATGTCCTCGCTAGTTACTACGGCATGAAGACGGGCAACAAAGGCACAGCAAAAGCCCACCTAGTGCGCTTTATGAAGCATCACGGATTAACAAACGATGATGTTATCCTTGCCACTCCAAAAGCTAAACAAATCATTGTTAACAGAACAACGCGCTTTTTAAACAATGAAACTACTACACAGCTAAAATAAACTAATCCTAAATTAACGGGGCAAAAGCCCCGTATACCTCAAATAAGAGAGAAAAGCCATGAACTATCAAAACCGTAAAACATTCGCTAAAGGTCGCATCTTTGATTTAGATGGGACAGTAATCGACAGCTTCCACCGTGTTGCTCCATGCCTTGATTCAAAAGGCGATTTAAATTTACAGAAATACATTGATGAAGCTTGCACCCCTGAAAAGGTTATGAAAGATTCTCTGTTGCCTCTAGTTGGCTTGATGAAACAAGCAATGGAAAACGGGGAGCTTGTTATTATCTGTACCGCCCGCCACATGTTAAAGCATGATTATGTTTTTCTACGTCAGAACGGTATTAAAACCCCTCTAGTGTGTAGCCGTGATACAGTTGCAAAATGGTTTCCACAAAAGCACGTTAACCGTATATACAAATCAGGTGACGCGGATTACAAAGCACACTGGTTTAACCTAATCAAAGCAATCTACCCCAATACAGAATTTACAATGTACGATGATCATCAGGGCGTACTTGACGCGGCACGGGGCGCAGGGTTCAAGGCTGTAGATGCAGTGGTTTTGAATGAGGCTCTAAGCCTTACCACTGAATCGGTAATAGATGATATATTCTCGGAAATGATGGAAGACAACGAAGAATATATGGAAGTGCTAGAACGCTGTATGCTAGGAGCTTAACACAAGCCCCACAAACTACACAAACCACACAAGGCAAGGCTAACCCCTTGCCTTTTCCCTTTCGGCTCATACAGAGCCATACAGGAGCAAATAGCTATGCTAATTAATCTGTTAGAGAAACAACCTCGACCTATTGAGCGTCGTTTATGTGATGTCCTCGAAGACTATCAAGCCTTCTACATTGAGGATCACCATTTGATAGTGATAGAGCAGTCAGACGACACACTGGCAGTAATCGCGCCACGCGAGGAAATTACATTCACCTCTTACGGCAGCCTTACCGCGCTAAGTAGTGATTTTGATTTAGATAATAATACCCCAGTTACCCCTATTTCGGATATCGGAATAGAATATACTAAAGCAGGGGAATAGCGTGTTGTTTAAATTCAATATACCATATCGTATAAGATACATTATCATTGGAATAGCGTATTGTTTATTCATGATATATTGTACGGTAAAGGTTAGCGAGTTATGAGAATAGCATACGGTATGTTATGAGAATAGCGTACCGTATATCATCCTAGCTTATAAGAATAGCGTACCGTATAGGGCGGTTATAAGACACGGCGTATGGTATACCCCCCTCACACCCCTCCGCATGTAACTACTATGAGAATTTCAATGGAAAAGGACTTTAGGTGCTAACGTGGCTTCGCCACTAAAAACTCACAAGCCACACAAAACTCACACTAACTCACAAGCCACACAAGTCTCACAAAAAACACACTAACACACAAGTCTCACAAAAAACAGACTACCACACAGAACGCGCATGGCACACGTTTTCTGAAAAAATTATTATTAAAAAATACGCGCAAAAAAGCCCCGCATACCACAAGGGCACACGGGGCTCACACTACTTAGGGGGTGTTTATACTAAAGTCATTGTCCGTAGCAGATAGCACATATATGGATACTCGACACTCCGGAATCGAGTATCTTATTTCTCCATTACTATAGGCGTATACTTTCGAGTTTAGCCATTTATTATAGGAGAAGAATCTCCAAGCGAAATTCCCCGACTGCGCAGTCCACGTGCGGCGAATAACAAATCTCTCGTTATCCCAATCCGCATAGAGACTATAAGTACAGCTAACACCTTCCATCTTATTGGATGAACTGTTACTAGGGAAAGTCGTAGCGCCTTCACTAGATAATGCTATCTCCGAGGAGAGGAAGTCATAGTCGGCTAAGTCCATAACCTTAGTAAGAACTCCAGGAGTCCTAAACATACGGAATACATTCATTGGGGAATGGGTAATCTTATGGTCTATATTTTGATAAGAATCGTATCCTCGACCACTTACTCGTAAAAGACCAGAACCCCACTTGTAATCTAAAATGAGTCTACAAGAGTCTACCCCACCTTTTATCGATGGAGGAAACGGAGCATATCCAATATTCTCAGTCCTAGTCCATAGAGTTTGGGAGTCACCTAGATTTTGCCAAGTGTCATTTGGGGCCGTGTAGGTATATGAAGCGTACATTCCACTGCGTATGGAGTTGTAGTCTATATTGGTTACTGCCGGGGCTACCACCAACACGGGATCCGCAGGCACCTGTAGCAATTCCGTAGTAGGACTAGCAATGGTTAGTTGTTTTCCGGAAGTACCATACATCTTTATAGTATCATTAGTAAGTTCCACACCAGAACCGGTTCCTAGTAACCTAGCCGGATCTATCGTTACTAGACAATCCTCGTATGAAGGTTTTATTTGCCAGCCTACTATCGTATTAGCGTCATTAACAAATATCCACATGTCCCTCATTATGTGGGCTACTTCATCCATTTGTGGTGTGTACGTAGTACCCACTTTAAATACATCATTAAAGAAGTTCCACAGAGGGGAGTTAGCTATCGGCACGTTGCTTCTCATATAATCTACACTAAGGTAGTACTTACCTTGGCTGGAGTTCCAGTATATTAAACCTTGACCTGTTCCTAGGTCCGCTAGCATAGGCGTATTTCTCATTGAATAATTACTGCCTACAGTAATATCATTTTTATTAATCAGAATGCCTGCGGAGCCGGGGTCATTGTTTTGATTGGTATATTGATATGTTGATCCGGACTTCTTTATATTTAGTATCATAAAGTCGTAATGCGCGCCATCCGTTTTAGAACCTGTCCAAGGGTTGTACCTAGGTGACTGAGTATTTAGCGAATTGTAATCAGGATCTGTTCCCCGGATAGTCGCGGAGCCCCTATCGTCCCTACCAGACATACCGCTTAGTAACTCTATGTGACCGAAAGAATCTTGTCCTTGCGTGTACGATCCACTGTATCCTACGGAGAAGTCTATATACGAGTTTTTACCCTCAGTCCATAAGTAACTACCTTTCTGTGATCCCGGACTATTTGCAGGTCCCCACGCTGTAGGTCCAAAGTCACGATTACCTCCATACGCCCCGTAGGCTGGGTTTATCTGGGTAAAGCACCTAAAGTTAGTAACTCTATCCGTGGGTGGCGCTGTGTTACTAACCGTAGTTCGAAACACGGCAGTAGAGCCCGGCATCCAAGATTCGCCCCCTCTAGCATATATCTTGAGTATTCGCTTTACTACGTACCCCTGATCTATGTAGCTTTTTGCCAAGTTTCTACGGGAGGAACTTTCCCAAGTATGTATGGTATCTAGTACCGTAATATAGGGAAGATCAGAATGGAACGTAGTACCTTGCCTAGGCCCACCCTTCATAGTGCTTAGGCTAAAATTTGAATCGGTAAGGTGTAGCTGCTTTCTACCAGAGTTACCTGTACCTATATAAGTGCTCATATTAGTCTCCTATTAAAAAATTATAATCTATTGCTATATTATATAATAGTGTGACCGTTTCGACAACTAATATTTTTAAAAATATTTGACACGGTTGCGTTTATAGAATATAATTGCTAATATTATATAGGAGAACCGATATGGATGAAGATAGAATATTACCTACCACTGGTAGCCCCGAAGGTCTTGAGCTTGCAGAGTCATATCTAGCACATGGGAACGCTACCGGAGTTAGTAAAGAATTAGGCATACCGATGGAAGTCGTTGCCAAAGAGTTACAAAAACCAGAGATACGTAGTTATATTAATCAAGTATTTCTAGAGAGCGGATTCCGTAACAGAACAAAGTTCTTCGGTCTCCTAGATCAAATGATAAACCAGAAAATAATGGAAGCTGAAGAAACTGGAATGGTAACAGACGAAGACCTATTAACCGTTCTGGAGAAAGTCCATAAGATGAAGATGGCTGAGATGCAGATGGAAATTAAGATGATGGAAGCGCAAGCTAAGGTGAACGGAGCAGTGAAGCCCGTGCAACAAACCAACATCCAAAATAACTTCGGTGGGTCTGAGGGCATGGCATCTCTAATGGGTCAGCTGTTAGGAGACAGTAATTAATGTTAGTATCTAGAGAAGTAGACTGCGAAAAACTAATAGACTTCAGCGTGGAAGAACGCTTTCTTAAGATGCCTATCGACAAATACCTACAAGTTTCCGGCGTAGAACCTATAGCACCTCAAATTGGCATGGTGAATGCCATAAACGATCCAAAATATCGTTTCGTCACTGCGGTACTTAGTAGGCGTACGGGAAAAACTTTCATGGGGAACATTATTGCGTTCATGAAATTACTGGAGCCAGGTAGTCAAGTTCTTATTATAGCTCCTAACTATTCATTAGCGAATATATCCTGGTTAGAACAATTAAAGATGGTGAAATCTCACAATCTCAAAATGGAAAGATGTAATGCCAAGGATAAAGAGCTTGTGCTAGAGAATGGTTCTCTTCTTAAGCTTGCGTCGGTTGGTAATGCGGACAGTGCGGTAGGTCGTTCTTACGATTTGGTACTATTCGATGAGGCGGCTATCGATGATAGAGGTGGTGATGCATTCAACGTTGTATTGATGCCTACACTAGATAAGCCAAACTCTAAAGCTATATTCATCTCAACACCTCGTGGTTCTAACTGGATGAAAGAATTCTATGACCATGGCTTCGATGACGCTATGGGTAACTGGTGTTCATTATTTGGAACATACAAAGATAACCCTCGTGTTAGTGAAGATGTAATCGAATCTGCTAGAAGAACCATGAGTAAGGCTCAGTTTGCCCAAGAATTCGAATGCTCCTTCGTTACTCGTGAAGGTGTTATATACGAGGACTTTGACTTCGATGAACATACATTCATTATGGAAGACTCTGAGATCGATTTCGACGACCCGAACCATTTTGAGTCTATTATGGGAATTGACCCGGGGTATAAAGATCCTACTGCTGTATGTGTTATTAAGTATGATTTTGAAAATGACATATTCTATATTATCGACGAGTATCAGAGAGCTATGGCTTCGACGGCAGTACATGCGCAGACCATTGTTGAACTCACTGATAGGCACGAAATAGATATGTGCTTCATAGATTCCGCAGCTGCACAGTTTGCAGCCGATTTAGTATACGAGTTCGATATAAGTTCTAGTCCTGCTAAGAAATCAGTCCTAGATGGAATAGCTTACGTACAAATGCTAGTACAAACTGGACGCCTCCGTGTAGCCAGTCACTGCGATCATACAAAGGAGATGTTTATAAACTACCGTTGGAAAATGGATGGTACAGCGCAATCGGTCAAAGAACGACCGCTTCATGACCAATATTCACACATGGCAGATGCAATCCGCTACGCCCTTTATAGCTACGACCGTTTATAAGCTAATTGGTTGGGGTTCATTACGCCTCAATAAAATCTCTACTTTACAGCTTTACAATCTGCGTATATACTATATACATATTTTGAAATGGAGAACAATTTTATGGCTGCAAATACAAATAATAAAAAACGAACACCTATCAGGTATATTCGCGACGGTATTAAGCAGCAGTACAAAAAAGAGAGTTGCTGCGAGATATGTGGAGTCAGTGAGGACTTAGAGCTTCACCACTACCATACTGTAGCATTTCTGCTAGAGAAGCATGTTAAAATCCATAATATCCCTATGGATACTGAAGAGCAAATCCTTGCTATGCGGGACAAGTTTTACCAAGAATACTGGCATGAACTAGTAGAGGACGCTGTTACTCTTTGTAACTCTCACCATGTTAAACTCCATGGCATCTATGGACAAAAGCCCCTGTTAACTACAGCTGAGAAGCAGAAGCTATGGGTTCTTAAACAAAAAGACAGAGCAAACGGTATCATCCCAGAGCAGTCCAGATCCTCAGGGATAGGACAGTACGCTGATTATACTCCTAAGTCTCTGCTGGACTTTATGGTATGAATATAAAAGATTGGATCATTGAAAAACTGAATCCTAGTCAACAAGACATAGCAGCTAGTGAGTCTGATGCCCGTAGGAATAACACAAAACCCTTCTCTACTAAGAAGGCGTTTCAGGAAATGGCGATTTTCAATCGCTCTGTTAACATGCTAATTGACTCAGCTGCCGAGGTAGCTTTCGATGTCAAGGAACCTCGTAGAAACACATCTTATGGTTCTGGCATTAAGGGTAAGACATTAACTAAGATGCTTACTCACAGACCAAACATGTTTATGGATTCAGGAACTTTCTGGAGACTTATTTATACAGATATGGTTTTAGAGGGTTGGGCGTTCATCTACTACGATGAAAACGAAGGCTCACTATATCACATTCCTGCATCAGAAATGACTGTTTACGCAGACAAGAAATACTACATTAATAAATTCGTACATGACGGCGGAATAGAGTATCGCCCGGACGAAATTATATTCATAAAAGATAACTCTTTCCATGTTAGTGGTACTTCACAAATAAGTGGCTTCTCTAGAGCCATGTCTGCACTGAAACCTATAATGCGAAAAGAGAAGCTTGAGCATTTCAAAGAGAAATTCTTCGATAATGGTACAGTTATTGGTATCACTATTGAAACAGATCAAAACCTTAGCGCAAGAGCTAAGGAAAGAAAACGCGAAGAGATCAGATTAGATCACAACCCTAGAAATGGTAAGTCAAATGTTCTTATCCTGGATGGTGGTGCTAAAGCTAAGTCTATGCAAAGTACATCATTAAATGATTTAGGTATAGATTCTGATATGGAACGCTTCGATGCAGAGGTTAATACTGCATTAGGTATTCCACAAGTATTGATTGATGGTGGTAACAATGCTAACATCCGTCCAAATATAGAGCTCTTCTATTATATGACTATCTTGCCAATGGCTAAGAAAGTCGAAAAGGCTTTAGAATTTTTCTTCGCCTTTGACATTAAGTTAGACGTTACGGACGTTCTAGCTCTTAGTCCCGATAAAGAGGCACAGGCTAAACAACTTACTAGCAAAGTTAACAATGGTATTATCACTGGTGACGAAGCGCGTACAGAGTTAAGACTAGAGCCAATGGGTACTCCAGAAATGACGGAGATACGCATCCCTCAGAACGTTGCAGGGTCTAACACGGGAGTTGCAGGACAAGAAGGTGGAAAGCCACCTACGGAAGAGAACAAAGAATGATAGACCTTAAAAAGCTACACGATTTGTTTGGTAAAGAATTACCTTCTATGGAAGTGTTCCTAGCGAACAACGATGGACACCACATTGGTATGCGAGCTATTCGCCTACATATGGGTGTTCGTAAGAACCATAGCTTCAGCACGGTATGGGATCTTTTTGTTGCAGAGTATAACGAGTTCGTTAAGACTCTAGAACCAAAGAAACCCGTTGCTAAACAGGTAGTTAAGCCAGTTGCTGAGGCGAAGGCAGATGACCAAACAGACGCTTAAAGAATTTTGGCTGGATTCCAGTTTCAAGATTAAAGAGATGCCAAATGACTCTGATAACGGTAAACTAACTGTTGCGGGTTACGCTAGTACAATCTCAGAAGACCGCGCAGGCGATATTATCCCTATGTCGGCATGGGCAGACAAAGGTGCATTAGATAACTACCTTAAAAACCCAATTATTCTGTTTCAACATGACCACGACGAGCCAATCGGCAAGATGGTTGACTACCAAGTAGATGAGACAGGACTATTTGTAGAAATCGAAATCTTTGACGTAGACGAACGAGTTTACAAGCTAGTCAAGGAAGGAGTGCTAAAAGCATTCTCCGTAGGTTTCCGTATGAAAGACTACAAGTATGATCAAGACAAGGGCGTGTTCATCATTACAGAACTAGAACTGTTCGAGATCTCCGTAGTATCTATTCCATGCAACCAAGATTCTACATTTAGCTTAAAGAAATCAATGAAAGATTCCGATTTTGCAGCACTTCGAGAAGAAGCTATTACCAAAGCAACTGCGGAAGCAGAATCGACTAAACCACAAACCCCCGCTTTTAACAGCGAACTAGAAAAACTAGCGTACTTGCTAGCTAATCAATAAGGATTAAATAAAATGACTGATAAAGTTAACATTGAAAACCTGCGCAAAGAACTAGGCGCTGACAAAATCGACAAGCTTCTAAGCATCTACGAAGAGCAGGAAAAGCAAGCTCAAAAAGACGCTGAAGAACAACTTATGAATGACCGCATGAAGTCTTTCGTAGCAGAAGCAACAGGTGAGCAACGTGAAGCGCTAGAAAAAGCTGCTGAAATGATTACCATGCTAGACGAAACTTCTAAGAAGTCTGCGGAGCTTTTCGCTAATACCGTTGAGAAGCTACAAGAGCAAATCGCCGAGCAAGCTACAGAAATCAAAACTCTTATGGCTCGCCGTGAAGGTCGTGATCTAATCTCGACAGCTGTAGGTAAGACACTACGTTCTGAGAACGACATCGAGCAACTAATGGAAGAAGCTGCTTTCGTTAAAGCACTAACTCGTTCTGAGAATATCGAAGATACTAAGTTCGGTGCAGAAGTTGTTAAAGCGGTAAACGACGCGTCTTCTATCGAAGTATCCAGCGAATCTTACGAGACAGTATTCTCTTCTCGTATCCTTCGTGACATCCAAGCTCGCTTAGTAGTTGGTAACCTATTCACAGAACTACCGATGGAATCTAAGTTGCTAACAATGCAAATCGAAGCTGACCGCTCTGACTCTGGTGCTACATGGGTAGAAGCAGGTGGTAACGTATTCGGTACTGACGCATCTACTGGTAACGAGCACTCTACAGCTCTAACAGACGTGACGTTCAAAACGTTCAAACTAGCATGTAACGCACACATGACTGACGAAACATCTGAAGATGCAATCACTCCTCTTCTAGGTATTATCCGTCGTCGTCTAGTTGAAGCTCACGCTGAAGCTATCGAAAAAGCATTCCTAAACGGTGCTGGTACAACTGGTGTTCCAATGGGTCTAACAGTTCTTGCTAACGCATCGAATGATAACACTGTTCTAGAATCTGCAGCATCTGGTGCTACAGCAACTTCTAAAGTTACTGCTCTAGAGCTACACAAACTACGTCGCCTAATGGGTCGTAAAGGTACTCGTATCTCTGATCTAGTGCTAATCGTTTCTCTAGATGTTTATTACGACATCATGGAAGACGAAGCATTCGCTGATATGGACCAAGTTGGTGCATCAGCTATGAAACTTCAAGGTCAAGTAGGTCGTATCTACGGTATGCCTGTGGTAGTTTCTGAGTACTTCGCTGACAAAGCTGCTTCTGCTCCTTGTGCAGTTATGGTTTACACAGCTGACTTCGTAGTTCCACGTCAACGTGGTGTTACAACTGAATACGAGCGTATTCAGAAGCAACAAAAAGATGTTTACTACGTAACACAACGTCTGAACCTACAACGTTACTTCGGTAAGGGTACAGACCACGCTAACGTAGCTATGCTGACTTACGCAGCATAAGAGACAAACCTTTAAGGGTAGGGCTTACGCTCTACCCTTTTTTCGTTTAGGGAGAAATACATGTCAATAATCACATTAGAAGAGTACAAGACATACGCTGGTATCTCTTCTCCTAACAAAGACACGGAAATTAACGTGTTACTACAGCCTGCAACGGAAATGATAGAGGGTTACCTAAAATACACCTTTACTTCTGAAGACCTTAATACTCCGGTGCCTGTTCGCAAGACCGAAGTCTTCTTAACCAGCCCGTTCAGACAAGAATACCTACTAGACGAAGTAGATACTACAGTAGCTAATGTAAGTTTTGAGGGTATACGTGGCCAAGGAGCTCCGGATATTACTACAGAGGACTGGTTTGCAGATACCAGACTAGGAAAGATAACATTATTCTATCCTCTAGAAAGTATTATATATAAATGTACTGTAGAATACGACGTTACGAAAACACCTACAGAGAGTATTAAGCTTGCAGCATGTATGCTAATAGACTACTGGAACCAGAAGGACTTCAAGAGTGCCATAGCCGAGGGTGGACAATCTGTAACCTACACGCCTGTAAGAACCATGCCTAGACACATAGAAAATATTCTAAATAACTATAGGACTATGTAATGGCTTTTTCTGCACAGGCTGACTTAATAGTCGAAATAGCTAAGGGGTTATTCGAGGATAAGGGTGCAGAGGGTAAAAATACTATATCATATAAAGCAGAGTTCCGAGACAATCGAAAAGATACTAATCTTATGACCTTGACGTATAAGCTTAAGAAGCCTATAACTGAAGAGGAATTGGATAAGGACTTCGCCACCTTCTTTGATAAGATATCTAAGGAGTTAGGGGGTAGCGGATCGGATCTCATAGCCTCTACTCTCTTAGCAAGGCAGGGGTTCTCTAAAGAGGATATTAAGCTATCTACAAAAAATGGGGTAATAGACGTAGACTTCAATGAAGAGATAAGTGATATAGCAGATTCTGGAGTTAACGTAGGTATACAGCCTAAGAAGGGCAGACTAGTATCGCAGTTAACTATGCGTAATCTGCTAGAGACTGTTATGAAAGAGAATATGTTGTCGGCGATGACAGCGCCCTCAGCTGGTAAGGGGCGCGATACAACCCTTCGTAATAGAACAGGAAGATTCATTAATACTACTAACTTAGATAAGCTTACAGTTAGGAACAATGGTGCTGGTGAAAAGCAGACACTATCTCTGTACTACAAATACATGGTTTATCCTTACCAAGTATTTGACCCTCTGCATACACAATCACCACAGATGAACTTAGCGTCACGAGCTAGGAACCCACAAAGAATAATCCACACAGCACTAGCTAAGGCAGCGAAGACCCTACTAGGGGATCGCTACACAATTTCCATAAGGCAGGTATCTTAATGGCAACAAACAGAACATCTATAGTCAACGCATTCGTTGACTTAATAAAATCAGAGCTAGTCGAAGATAATACGCTTAACGGAACCTACTACACACAAATATATAATAACGTGAGCGCAAGAATATTGCACTTCGATCAGGTAAAGGACTTCCCTTTTATAAGTGTAGCTAAGGGCTCAGAGTATACCGAGTACCATCCGGGAGGATTCCGATGGGCTTTCCTCGACGTATACCTGAGAATCTACGTTAGCGGATACGACGACTATGATGAACAACTAGAGAAAGTCATAACAGACCTAAAAACTTTAGTTGACACTCATGAATCATTCGACTATACTATAACTAAGCCTAACGGTGACCCAATCACCAACGAGGTAACTGAAATAACATGGGAAAGCATTACTACAGACGAAGGTCTATTAGCACCCAATGCTTTCGGTGAAGTAAAACTACGTGTAAGATACGAAGATATGTCCGCGTTGAACCGTATGTAACACTGAGGAGATAAAATAATGGCAAAACAATTACTCCGTAACGTCCGTCTATGGGCGAGTACGGTTGATGCAGGTTTTACGTCTGAGAACTGTTTCGAGGTTCAAGTACAAGATGACCTGAGCTGGAGCCAAGGGACATCTACATCTACCGTAGAACTTTCTGAGGCAGGGGCTACTCCTGACCGCGGCTCAGCAGAATTTAACGATTCCCTAGATCCAGTAGAGTGGAACTTTTCAACGTATATCCGTACTTACGTTAAAGAGTATTCTGACGAGGACCACAAATTAACTACTGACTCAATTCTTTGGCAAGGACTATCTTCTGGTTCCGCCTATGCCCCACATACTGGGACTAAGGGTGTAACGACTGACGAAACAGAGATGAAGGTTGACTTCCTTGACAACGCACACCACGAACTACTTAAACTAAACTTCTTCATCCTAGCGGATAAGGTTTGGTACAAAATTTCTGGGGTTCAAGTTGGTGAAGCGGTTCTTTCAAACGATATTACAGCTATTGGCTCTACAGCATGGTCTGGTCAAGGTACTACATTCGAGCGCCTAACTTCAGAACCTACTGATCTTATTAATAACGCTACTAATATCGACTGTGCACTATCTGCACCGTACATTAAGAATAAACTAACTGTTATCCAAGTAGAAGACAATGACACAAATACAGTGTATAAGGTGCCAATTACGGGTGGTTCTGTTACTATTAGTAATAACATTACTTACCTAACTCCATCTACACTTTCTTGTCTCGACGTACCAATTGGTTCATTCACTGGAGCTTTCTCTGTTGAGGGTGAGTTCACAGCGTACTTAGATGACCAAGTTGGTGGTACAGCTGACCTGATGGATGACCTGGTTACAGCGCGTAAAGTTACTAACTCATTCACTATTTCAGTGATCATGGGTGGTAAATACTCTGAAGGTGCTCCTGCTGCAGTATTAGTTCTTAAGAACGCTCAGATGCGTATCCCTACACCAACCACAGAAGACGTACTTTCTGTTGCTCTTGGGTTCAAGGGTATCCCAACTAACTTTGGTTCGGCGGTGAGTGATGAGCTAGTATTAGGTTTTTCTGACAACTACAACGCAACCCAAATTGACGCGTTCATTACAGCGAATACCTAATGTCTAAACAACTACTTAGGAACTCCCGAGTAGTTATCCAGTACGATGAGAGAGTGTATACATTAAATGCACTCTCTCAATTCTCTGCGTCAACCTCTCTTGGGGAGGTTACAAAGAAAAGAAAAACACTATTTTCAAATACAGCGCGACAACATACACATACAGATAGAATAAACTCCACCACTACATCACTAGAGGTGTACTTAACGGACAACTACCTAGAGAGTCTATTCTTTGAGTTAGTTGGCTTAGATAGTGCGTATGGACAGAGAGCAAATCTCCCATCCTCCGTTAATACAAACACAAGACTATTCTCTATGTACATAATTAATGAAGATAGTATAATGTATTCGGAAAATAACTACGTACAGACTGTTGATATATCTTTTTCTAAGGCATCAATACTTTCCTTATCGGTAGATATAAGCAGTGCGAATTTAAAACGAGTGCAGCTTAACCAGTTGCTAGAGGCTCCAACAGCCCCCTTGACTCAGGGAGCCATATTGCCTCCGTCACCAATACTTTTGAAAACTGGTGGCGTTACTTGGAACACTATAACGTCTGCAACGATTTCGTTACAGCAAGAGGCAGAGTGGATAAATAATAAATCACTATTCGACATGGCATCTCCTAATATCTATGAGCTTACCCGTGCCGCCACATCTGACATTATAATTAGTGCCACTATCCAAACCAATTACGATACAGAATCTAGCATATTTAACGAAGCGACATTCCAAGACTTGGTCTTGGGGACAAAAGACTTTGGACTCCTTGTAGAGAACGCTAGAATAATTCATAACCTAGACATGCAGCCCGTATACGGGAACAGATTAGACGTATCCATAGCGGAAGAGTCTAACGATACTTATTTTTATTTTGGAGAATAAAATGACAGCATTAAACATCGCTAGCCTAGTGCTAGACCACAAATCAATGGAATTCCCTTTCTCTGACGATGACGGATTCGTTGTAGAGTTAACATATACTACGGCTGAAAAGTACGCAGAAATTCGTAAAGGGTGTACCACTACTAAACTAGACCCACAGTCCGGTTACCCTGTAGAGACTATTGACCAAGATAAATGGAACACTGAGTTCTGTAAGCAAACGATTACAGGATGGAAGGGGTTAACTTATGGTACACTAGCTACTCTTATGTTAATTGATGAATCAAAGATCGAAGACCCGGACGCAGAAGTGGAGTACACTGTGGATAACGCGGAACTTTTACTGAAGCATAGTAAGGTATTTGATCAGTGGGTAAACTCTAAAATCTCTAACCTACAGTTGTTTCGAGACTGAAGCTTTCACCGAGTTAAAGCGACTTCTCGATAAATATATTAGAGAAGAGAGTATTCAGGGACTTGACAACGCAGCATACATTATGATGTGTGAACAAATGGGTGTTGAGCCAGATCCTAAGCGGATGATGCTGAAATTCTCCGACCTACCCCTCATAGTACAAACAGGAATGCGGGTATACTCCAAACTACCAGACATATATATTAGTCTGGGTATGGAGGGAAGCTCCTTCGCTGGAAAAGATTATACGGGATTCCTCAGTATATGTGAAGTATACGGCGTATCTTATGATAGGGACAAGAACACGGTATTACAAGTGTGTGAGTACATAGAGTCGAAATACGTCGCTAAAGCTCACGCTCGATTAGAAAAAGATAATAAGTAGATTTTCTCCAATTAGCCCCGCTATTTTGGGGCGATTTTTTAAAGGAAATTTAAATGACAGATACAAATAAAAGTATTACTATAGAAGATAGTGACAAAACGGCAGTTGTAGGGCTTCGCGAAGCGGTTCTAGCTATCTCTCCACTATTAACTACAGTATTCGATAGAGTAGACTGGGATGCTGGTATCTTACTTTGTCCCTATACAAAAGTTCCGGAAGATGGAGATACAAGCCACGTTATCTCTGGTATGGAGCTAGTAAAGAACTCAGATACCACGCAGAAATTAATCGTTAAAGAAACGATTGAAGATGCTAACCCAAACACTAAGATATATTCTGCACTAGAAAACATCATGGTACAAGAAACAGCTCAGAAGATTGAAAAATCAATGTTAGGTAGTATCCTAGCAGATACAACAATCGACCCAGTAGCTGGAGCAAGTGCTGACTGGACAGGTATCTCAAGCTGCATTACTCACATGGGAACTCATGTATTCAATACAGTTGGCTCCTTTTACGCAGCAGTATCTCTTGATGACTACCTAGTGCTAATCCAAGACACTGACTACAAACGAGCTAAAGAAAACCTAGGCAATAAGGTAATTGTAGTAGTGTCTACAAGCCTATCTGCCGGAGAAATGGTAATCATGCATGAGCATGGTGTTGCTGGTAGTGTAATGGTTAAAGAAATGGAAATCGACTCTGCACCTTCTAAGGATGCAGCTACCTTAGTACTTCCATACCGTACAGGCTTAAAGTACGATGTAGACTTCGTAAGAGTAGTAAAACCATAAATAATAAGGCAGCCTAGAGATGGGCTGCCTTTTTTGCTATAGGAGGTAACATGGCAGGAAAAAGCATTCGCGAACTGGTTATTAAGGTAACTCAGAAGAACGCGATAAAGGTATCGAAAGATATCGACAGAATTTCCGACTCCTTACTTGAAGCCACAGAGTACGCTGAGTTATTTAATCAGACTCTGGAAGAGGTTAGTGCAACGCCGTTTGGTTCTCTAGTGAAGTCATTAGACAATATAGAGAAACACCTGGAGGATATATCTAGGGAGACGAGACAAACTAAGAACTCTATTGGTGCTTTAAGGAACGAATCGAGAGACGCTACAGAAGAGATGATAAACGGGTTTGATGACTTCGGACAAACACTGGTTAGAATATCTGATGATATTACGGACTTAGGTACTGACACGGTAAGGGCGAGTCAGAAAGCCGAAAAAGGAATGGCAGGACTTACGGAGGCTACCATAAAATCCAAAGGGGCTACTAAGTCCTACACAAAAGAACAGGGTAGGTTGGGCAACGCCATGAAAGATACTAATAGACAAGGTACCAACCAGACTAGACAGTTCTCCAAAATGGCACAACAAGCCGGTGGATTAGCATCTACTTACGCAGTTGTAGCAGCTAACGTGTTCGCACTATCTGAAGCATTTAGATTACTAAGTGACGCGTCAGCAGTAGACCGTTTAGAAGATGTAAGTACAGTTATTAGTGCTGGGATCGGGGTATCCATAGCAGGTACCGCAGATGCTATGAAAGAAGCAACGGACGGGGCTATCAGCTACCAAGCTGCTTTAAGACAGGCTGCCGCGGCTACGGCATTTGGATTTGATACTCAACAGATAGAGGATTTTACTCAAGTAGCCCGTAGGGCTTCCGTAGTTCTTGGCGTTGAGATGACAGATGCACTTAACCGTGTAATCCGTGGTATCTCTAAAGCAGAAGTGGAACTATTGGATGAACTTGGTGTTACGGTAAGGCTAAATGAGGCTTTCGCTAGATACGCGGCAGAGCACAACATAGCAGCTAATTCCTTGAACTCCTTCCAGAGACAACAAGCATTGGCTAACGAAGTTATATTAAAATCCGAGCAAAACCTAGGTGCAGCGGATGAGGCTTTACAGTCTACAGCATGGGAACAATTTGGTGCTAATATAAGTTCCGCAACTAATCAACTACTAAGGTTCCTATCTACGTCAGATAGTGTGGTTTCGTTCCTAAACAGCTTTAATATGGCGTTTGAAGAAATAACACAACTAGCGAGAAGCGATGCTACCTTTACCCCCTTCACTAAGACATTAGATGAAGCTGACGGGGCGTTACAGAAAATAGTGGCGTATAATAACCTTATTAAGGAAACTATTAGGCTACAGAAAGAAGGTAATATAGCCCGTGAGAAATCTGCAGAGCTAGTTGGTAAGGGAATAGATGGCACAGTAACCGCTGAGGGACTAGCTATGCATGGGAAGGAATTATTTGCTCTTAACGACAAATATAATACTTTCCAGGCACAACTTACAGGTGTGCAGCATGAGTTAGATCTTTCTACCGAGTCTATGACTAAGTTCGCTGACTCTATGGGTATCTCTGTAGAGGAAGTAGCTCTAGTATCAGATTCTATACAGAACCTAGGTCTCCTGTCCCGTAGTCTAGGCTCAGACCTTACCACTTTCAACAACGAGGTAATGGGTAAAGACTCTAACCCATATCGCGGTCTATCTAGTAGTATTAAAGAAGCTTCTAAGGACATTGATCTATTATTAAGTAAGAACCTCTCATTAGAAGATGCGTTAGCTAAGTTAAAGATTGACAAGGATCAGTTCAAGCAGTTCGGTAACATACAGAGCTACATTGGACTACTAGACGTTCAGCTAGAAAAAGAGTTCGAGATACAGAAAGTTGCAGATGCACATGGTGATGCCGTGCAAGGGCAGCTGTACTTAGCACAAGAACAGTTAGTTCTGCTACAGCAACGTCATCAGTTCCAGCAAGCAGCAATAGGATCTGAAGCACTAACTCTCGATCAGAAAAAAGAGCAATACGCTCTAGAACAAAAGATCGTAGGATTAGAAGAACGCAGTCAGGCTATCGCATACCGAAACCTACAGGCTCAGTATGCTATAAGCACAGCTATTCATGATGCTAGCTCAGCTAGGGAAACGGCACTAGGTGCTGCTATGCGAGAAAAGGAGACGCAGGAAGCTATTCTTCAAGCTATGCGTGACCAAAACGCAGCGGCAGCAGCAAGGGGTGACCGTCCTATTTATGGACCGGATCAATTAAATGCTCAGAACGCGGCTGCGGCAGGTGCAGACAACGGCTTAGATTCCGCACTGAATCAGGCAAACGTGGCAGCGCAACAGCAAGCTTTACAGACCCTGAGCCCAGACCTGGCCTCAGCAACAAGCAGTGTATATGCACTGGCCGACGCTTGGGAAGTGATGGGATCCTCATCTGCTACAGCAGCACAGACAGCGGCAGCAGCGGCAAGCGCAATGAGTTCAACACTATCTGGAATTAGTAGCCTCGTTAGTGCAGCAGCAGGCGCATCTGCATCCGCTATTGACCTAGAAATTGCAGCGTTGAAGAACTCTGGCTTGACTCAGGAAGAGCAAGAACAGAAATCAAAAGAACTTAATAAGAAGAAGATTAAAGAGCAAGAGAAATTTGCAAAAGCATCTATCCTTATTAGTACAGCGCAAGGTATGATGTTAGCTATTGCGACATCAGGCAACATCTATGCAGGTCTTGCATTAGCGGCAGTTACTGCGGCAGCGGGTGCTCTAGCATACCAACAAGCATCTAACTCGGCTTCATCTCAGTTAGCTTCTCTTGAGGGTGCTACTTCCGCTTCCACACCATCTACCCTAACAGTCGGTGAGTCTTCACAGCAGAGTGTAGACGTTAGTACACAAGCTACTCAGGCAGAGCGTCAACAAAACCTAGGGGAAGCAGGGGTGTATGGTCGTGCATCTTACGGTAGTATGTCAGCAGGTAAGAGTTACTTAGTTGGTGAACACGGTAAGGAGCTGATAACTCCTAAGGGTGATGCCTCCGTAACGAGGGTCGCAGAAACCTCGAAAGGCAAGTCAGGACAAGGTTCCGGTAATGCTACGGTATTCAACATACAGGCACTAGATGCGCAGTCCTTCGCGGACAGAATGTACGAACTAGCACCTGTGATGGAAGAATATTACGAGACTCAGGGACGTCATTTAGCCAGTACATAAGAAAAAAGCCCAGCTGAGATGCTGGGTTTTATTTTGTCTATAAAAAGTTGTTGTAGTATAAATTTTTATGAAGTATAATAAAACTATTATATAGTTTTAGAGGAGACCACTATTATGAGATTACCAGATCCGTTTACGAGTGCAGTAGCCCCAGGATTTAACAGCGCTGTACTGGGTGACGTAGACCCACAAATTCAAGACCCTATGTCAGATGGTTCTGTACTTAGAGTCAACACTGCAACACAATATTGGACATTGTCTTTGACATACCCGGACCTAACTAGAGATGAGTTTGACTTCCTAGTTGGTACGTTGGCCGAGGCAAAACGTCTTAGAGAAGATATACAAATTCTACTTCCACAGTACGAGAACTTCTCAGTAGGCGGAGAGCCAAATAACACAACCATAGCGAGTGGGCAATCGGGCTCCACTATCACTATTGGCAATGCTTCTGCATTAACTGGACGTCCACGACTAAATTCATTATTTAAGATGTCCGGATGCAGCAAGGTATATAAAATAACATCCATAGACATCAATGGCAGCACTTGGACTCTGGGTCTTTATCCAGACTTAGTGGAAATCACTGATGGATCAGAGAAGCCACAATTTAATACTATTCTATTTAACATGGTTCTAGAGGAAGCCAGGCTACCTGACGAAGACCCTAGTGTTGAGGATGGACTGTACAGAGGGGTGTCTCTAGACTTAAGAGAGAACGTACAACATGGCATTTGATATCTTACCAGCAGCACAACAATACCTGGACGAGACAGATTCGATAGATTTAGCTACTCTAGTATCTATCGAACTGCCTGGGGGTGACGGTGCTTTTTTAAACCTGACTAACTACAAGAGGGAGTTAGTATATAAAGGCGTTGTATACACGCCGGGTAGGCTAAAAAGAGTTACTGGAATTACCCGTACCCACGAACTTACGGCAAGTCCTGTATCTATTGTAGTTACGGGGGCTGCGCAGGAAGAAGTAGATAGGGCGGTAAACTCAGCCTCCTACCTTGAGAAAAAGATTAGAGTATGGCAGGCGGTAATAAAACCGGACGGGTCTATGTTAGATTTCTATGGGGATAACACGACCCTGTTACTCTTCGAAGGTAATATATCAGAAGTATCTATTAAAGAAACAGCAACTGTAGGTAACAGCGTAGGTACTAGTGATATTACTTGGAAGTGTGCTTCTGAGTTCTACGAACTGGATAGGGTTAACGGCAGAATTACAGATGATGATACTCACCGTGGTATTATCGTAGATGACGACGGAAATGAGGTTCCTTCTACGGCAGCTAAGAAGCCTGAATACCAAGACGACCTAGGATTCTTCCACTCCAACCAATCGATAGATGTGCTAGCTACTTACCAAACAGAAGAAAAACGTACGAAGATGGTCAAGAAGAGTAAGGGCTTATTTGGACTCCGTACAGACTACAATATGGTAGAATACTATGAGACTGTTACTAAAGAAGTAGATATTAGATTCAACCTAGCTGCTAAATTCATACCTGTAGTTTACGGTGTTCAAAAGGTTCAAGGCATCCCAGTATTTGCGGACACTCTTGCTAATGACACAAGTACAGCTTACGTTGTATACGCGTTCTGTGAGGGAGAGATTGAGGGCTACTTAGACTTCTTCCTTAATGGTCAGCCTATAATCTGTTACAACGCAGAAGACAGCGAGGGAAGAGCCTGTATGGGGAGTAAGCAGTTATACGGTGACACTATAGCCTCTACTGCAATTGAAGGCGGGGAGGGACCTAATGCATGTACGGTTCACGGTACTGAGTACATATGGGATGACGGCAATGGTCCTATCTCACTATGGGCTTACCATGGTAAGAATGACCAAACGGCAAGCGACCTACTAGTAGATATAGCTGCCCAGAATGGGTTCTTACTACAGGGAGACGCAGGACCAAGCTACTGGGATTCTAACTTTAAACTGACGGATACAGCGTATGTAGTTATGGAAGTTAAAATGACGGATACTCGATCAGATATCCCGACACTAGATGCAGAAGTACGTGGTAGAAAGATACTGACATATAATAATAATCACCAAAGTTCTGGTGACTTTACATCATTAAATCCTGCTTGGCAGATGCTAGACTACTTACGTAGTCCTATCTACGGGGTGGGTGTTGATCTGGATAGAATAGACCTAGAATCCTTTGTTAGAGTGGCAGAAATATTTGAAGGGTTAGATGAGTCTTACTTTGCATCTTGGGCTTCCTATTGGAGATACCTAGGGTGGACAGACATGGTTGACTCAGAGAAAAAGGTCATGCAAACCAATGTTACCTTGGATACCGATAGTACATTATTTAAGAACATGGATATAATGCTTAAACAAGTAATGTGTTCCTTGAATATAATTAACGGTAGATATACCCTTACTGTAGAATCTGAGGGTAAAGAGCCAATAGTAATACCAGAGAAGCATATCATGGGAGGAGAGCTTTCTTTATCTGATGTAACTTCCAAGAATAAATTCAATACGGTATCCGCATCTATATACGATCCCGGAACTGCATGGCAGAACAATACTGTGGTTTTCTTCAATGGAGAATTCCTAGAGGAAGATCAGGGAGTTGAGAAGAAGCTAAACTTAGCGTTCCCATTTATTACTAATTACTACACCGCACGTTCTCTAGCAGAACGAGAACTGAAGAAATCAAGGTATAGTAGAGAAGTAGAGATTACGCTGCCATTTAAGTACGTAGACTTACCAATTAACCAGCCAGTAGAGCTTACAAAAGAGCGTTTTGGCTGGGAGAATAAAGAGTTCTTACTTAGAAAAGTAGCCTTTATAGAGAATGGTAAGGTACGAGTTACGCTCAGAGAGTATTCAGAAGGCGTGTTTATTAACTCCGGTCAGTCAGATAAGACTACCCCCAACCCACCACCAATTGTTAACCTAATTAAGCCACCAAGGGACCTAGAATATGTACCTACTCCAACAGATATTGGGGCTCAGGTAGGCGAGAACGGTATATTAAGATGGAAGCCGAGCCTTTCTCCTGATGTAACGTACTACACTATACGCATCACTGGTGAATTAGACCCTATCACAGTTCCCGTAGATGGATTAGATCCAAATGCAGAGTATATTACTACTTCCTTGCGTGGGTTCTCCGCTGGTAATTATACTATTGAGTGTCGAGCAGTATCCTCAAGCAGAGGACTATCCTCTACGCCAACAACAATTGTTGTTGACATGAATCCTGCTAAGAACCTCCCAATTGTAACCGGATTTAGGTTAGATAATCCAGCTCTAGGTGATAATTATACTTGGATAGGTGACGCCCCAATCTTCGTATGGGACAGAATATCAGATGAGTATCTGGGTGAAGGTAACGAAACGTACTTGATAGAGATATTAGACCCAGTAGATGATGAGGTAATTACTCAGTACACTACAAAGGGAACTACCGTGGACTACCCATTTGCATCCAATAAGGCGGATTACGCAGCTGACGGATACGGGGTAGGTGTTTACAGAACAATAAAAGCCAGAATCGTTGCCACAGGAGACCTAGGCGAACGATCTGTAGATTGGGCTAATTTATGATTACAAATAAGCAGCCTGTGCGCTTGGCGTTTCAGGCTTCAACCTTAGGGTATACAAAAGGAGTATTCTACCATAGTAGTTACTCCGACCAAGACGTTGAGGGTAAGGCAATATGGATAGATTCCGTATTGCAACCCGTTGATACTAATCTTGATTATTTATACTTCTCAACTGTAGGCATGACGCCAAATACCTCTTACAGTTTTGAAGCAGCATTCTATGATGCTATGGTAGACGTTTCTATGCTAGAAGCTAGGACTATGGTTAGTATTTCGGAACCTCTATCCGTTACTACAGCAAAAGAGCCTACAATAACAGGATACTCGATTGAAGCAGACCCTGTGGATGTCGGTGTTAGTCCCCCTATAGTTGTATTAGACGTCGAGGGAGACGCTGACAGTGTAGAGATACAGTATGCACCTGCAGGGACGACTGAGTGGGCCTCTGTATATATAGGACCTATAGATAGCGCTATTAGGGTATCCAATATCCCAGTAGGGACAGTAGACATTAGAATGCAGGGAAGAATATCTTTGACGGATGTGGATTCCACAATAGATAAAAGTGCCTGGTCAACTATTACCAACGTAGAAGTTGACTGGGTATACGCACCACCCTCTGCACCTACCAATGTGGGCTTTACTGTGGCGCTCTTAGCGGAACCTACAGAGAGATATGACGTACTGGTCTCTTGGGACTGGGAGCAATCTGGAGGAGCTAGCCTAAGGGAATTTGTGGTATATAGTATTCCGCAATCCTTGTACGATAGTAACCCATCAAATAACAAGTGGGAGGGCGCGACTCTAATTAATACAGGTGTTTCTAAGAACGCAGTTATTATAAATCATCCGTACAAGACAGAAGTAAGATACCGAGTAGCGGCAGTATCTTGGGGGCCTGTAAACTCTAACAGTCAATTTAGTGCAGAAACCACCTTGACTATTGATGAGAACACTGACATAGACAATGACTTCACTACCCAAACAGGTATTGAAATGACGTACGCACATATTAAAGGCCTGCTAAACGATGAAGGTACCTGGAAGCAAACGTTCCTAATTGATGCCGCAACAGGTGCAGTAAGTATTGGATTACTTGATCAGTACGGAGAAGCTCCTATTAGTTTCGATCCTGTTGGCGGTAACGTGAACGTAAAGGGTGGTGTTGTCTCAGAAACCATAACAGCAGCAAGTTATGTTCTAGCTAACCTGTCAGGTACAGACAGCCCTAGTTTCCGTAGTGCAGCAAAGTCTGAGTACGGTGACGCTTCCGACGGTATATGGATGGGTCATGATAGCGACGGAGGTTACGATTTTAAGTTCGACCTTGGTAACGATACTCAGTATATTCGTTGGGATGGTGGAGTATTACGTATCTCTGGGGATGTTGTCATAGGCACGCCGGACGGGGATGTTCCCATCCAAAACGGCTCTGCCTTCACGGCATTCATATACAAATTAGACACCTCGCCACCAGATACTAGTGGGCTGGGGCCTGAGTTCCCTCCAGCAGGTTGGTCAGACGTGCCACCGATTAGAACCGTGGGCACGAATGTTTATGTTGCTACTGGTCTAGTTAGTAGAGCTACAGGGGAATTAGTGGCAGGGGAGTCCTGGTCTACCTCTTCACAGTTCACAGGTACCGAAGGTACTCGTGGTCCTTCATTCTACACAGAGGCTATTACAGGGTTCACATCCTTTAATACCACAGCAGCTAACAATTTCTTCATAGACTTATATGGGGCAGAGGGAGCTCCAGTGCAGTATGACGTCATGACTCAATATAATCCATCTAACCCTTCCGTGCTGGAAACTAGAGAGTGGAATGGCAGTGCTTGGGTAGGCTCCACATTAGCTATCAATGGTAATGTTATAGTGGACGGCTCTATTAGAGCAGAATCTATAGTGGCAACGGATGCATTCTTCCAAGAAGTTGGGGCTAACTATATTTACGATAATGCAGCGTTCAACAATGGAAACCCTGCGGCAGATTACTCTATGAGAATAAGCCTGATAGACGGGTCAATCCATATTAGATAAAAATAGGTTTGACAAAGTACACTATCCTATGTATAGTGTACTTAATAACGAAAATGATTCATACGATAGCTACCGCTAAAGTTTTTAGGAGGACTATTAATGTCGTATTTAGACAACAAGACCCTAGACATTGTTCTAGAGGAAAATACGGACTTTGGTTTTAGATTAACGTTCACCGAAGTCAATACTGAGTGCGACACGCATCCAGTAACTGGAGAAGAAACGAATTGTAAAGAGGTTAGGTCCACTATCGACGTAAGTGGCTTGACCTTCGCAGGAAGCATTTCCGACAGTCTAGGAGACGACGCCAATGAATTAGCGTCCTTTAGCTTCAGCACTCTCGGTGCTGCGGACGGATTAGTAGAAATGCTTTTAGACATATCTGTTATTAACAGCATCGCAGGTGGTAGACCTAACATGGCCCCTTCGGAAAGAAAGAGGCTAATTGGCTACTACGATGTTATATCAGTAGACACTAACTCAAACACAACCACTAGAATCCTTCAAGGTAAGGTTTATATGAGTGACGGGGTAACTAATTAATGTCAACAGAAATTAAAGTAAGTAATCTTTACGGAACGACACTAACTCCTGGAGGGGTGGAAAGCGTAGAGATTCATCTAACACCTACATTAGGTCTAGATACTAGCCTGATACAAGATGCAATCGACCAGACCTCACAGAG
>CEUY01205013.1_pt1 | contig 31114 bp, 37 predicted proteins | sample 361481 | NCBI WGS metagenome assembly CEUY01 (sample SAMEA2622737, study PRJEB7988) | marine metagenome | isolation source: saline water (ENVO:00002010), including | reverse complement strand
GTGCTACTTCAACTGGTGGTGTAAATGTTACAAGTGCTACTTGTGAAAGAACAACTTGTAATAGCAGAACAATGACTTGGACAACTAATGGTAATACTTGTTCTGGTACAATTGCAACAACAAATAATGGTTCTCGAAACACAGCAGAAGATGCTGCAATAAATAACCTACGTGGTTTTGCAACTTACGAATGTAATAATGGTAATTTCTCATTAGTAAGTGGTACTGCAAGTTGTGATAGATCTTGTGCTGGTGGTGAAGTATCTTGGGGTGGAAATTGTACTGATACTGTTTCAGCTACTTATTATGCTACAAGAAGTTTAACAAATGATGCTGCTGGTTATACAGGTAGTGGTACAGCAACTTGTAATAATAGAACAGGTCAATGGTCAGTAAGTGGTACTTGTGAAGCTGATACTCCACCAGGTGGTGGTGGTGGTGGACCACTTCTTTGTAATCCAGATACAAAACCTTCTAGACCTCCAAGAGATGGTGGATATTGGATTTGTAGATGTAACAGATGGCAAAGTAGCAATAAAGCAGTTTACGAATGTTAATATAAAAAAACAAAAACCGCTATGATTTATAGCGGTTTTTTATTTTATATATTTTATAAATTCATAAAATAAAAGAATTAAATTTTAAATCTAATGCAAAATTAATATTAAAGCTTAATAAATTAATTGATTTTTATTTTTTCAATGATAATATATCCAATAATTTTAAATCGAGGTTTATATGAAAAAAAAAGTTGCAAATAAAGGCTATACATTAGAAATTCAATCTATGGAAGGTAGAAAAGAAAATAAAACTAAACAACAATATACAGTACAAACAGAAAAGGAAGCTTTATTATTAAAAAAGCTTTCTTTAGAATTGTTTTCTAATTCTTTTGATAATGAATATGGAATTGGTAATATTTTAGAACATGAATGTGATATTGCTGAATCAAGAATTGTAAAATATTTAGTTAATAATCCTGAAATTTTAGAACTTAATAAAATATCATTTTTACCAGAAGATTTAGAAAACCAAGTTAAAATATTTTTTATTGAGCAAGATATTAATGAAAATTGGATTGATTATATTGAAGAGTATTTAGATTTAGAAGATAATATTGATTTAATTCAAGATTGGATAACTCTTATTATGGATTTAAATATTAAACTTCTTGGGGAAGCAAAAGATTATTTTTCTAAAATAACTCAAAATTGTGATATTTTTTATTCTGAAAAAGATCTTTTTGTTAGTTATATTAATTAAAAAAAACGAGATGTCACCATCTCGTTTAAAATTTTTGTTGAGGTATTAAATCATCAATATCTAATGATTCAAGAAACTTTCTTTCTTCCTCTTTTTTTAATTCTTCTTCTGTTTTTTCTCTATCATCTTCAATAACTTCTTCAATTATTTCAGATTCTTTTTCTTCTACTTTACTTGCTTCTTCATTTTCTTCATTTTCTTTTGATTTTTTATTTACTATTAGAGCTTTATTTGCTGAAATAACATTTTTTATTACTCCAATTAATATTTTTTGATCTTCTTCTTTAAATGTTTGTTTTATTTCATTTGATATATAATCAAAATTATCTTCTAATGTTTCAAGATTACTTGTTTTTATAGCTCTTAAATAAATATTTAATAATAAACCCTCTTTTGTTCTTTTATTACTAAAAAAATTAAAATTATTTACATAATATAATTCTTCTTCTGCAAGTTCTTTTTCTAATTTATTTAATTTTGCATAAAATAAAGGATTTCTAACCAAATTAATACCCAATCTATCTTGATTAACAGAATCAAATTTCACATTATATTGATTAATTACTTGTTGATTATATATATATGTAATTATTCTTGATAAACCCATATTGGCAACAATTGCAGAAAGAAAACTACCTACTAAAATTAAGATAGCGAATACAATACTTAATATACTTGTGTAATCTTTTATATAGAAAGCAACAAGACTACAAAAAAATATTAAAAATAATGAAATAAGACCTATAACATCTCTTATTCTTTGTTTTTTTAAATATTCTTTATAATCTCTTCTCATTTCAATTTGGAAATTTTGAATTCTTTCATAAAGAGCGAGGATTAGTCTTTTATCTCTTATAGCTTGTAATATGTTATTTGATTGCATATTTTACCCTTTACACTTAACTACCTGCATATTACTACATTATAAAAAATAATTCAACAACTAATTTCTACATAGGAGGCATTAAATAATTAAAATCAACATTTTCTTTTTCAATTAAAAAATATAAATTTTGATAATTAACTAAATGCATTATAATAGAATTATCAACAAGCAAGAATGCTTCAAACTCTTTTCCATTCATAATAGTTAATATATCTGTTAATGTTTTTAAATTTTTATATTCTGGTTTTTTGGATACAAAATTGTTATTTACTTTTTTTAGTTGTTTAATTATGACTTCTTCTTTAATATCTATATTAAATATGTATGAATTATTTTCAATATTAATAAGTTCATTCTGATAATCCTTTATATTTTCTAAAACAATCATTTTAATTAAGTTTGTTTAACTTAATATTAACATTTATAATTTATATGTCAAAATTTAATCTTTTTCTTTCATAGTTAATAATTTTATTTTTATTTGATTTATTTCTGAAACCTCTTTTTTATACTTTTCTTGATCTATACTATAATAAGTCCAAATAACATCAGCAAAGTCACAAGCTATTTCTATATTATTTTTTACAAAGTCTTTTTCTTCTTTAATAAATTTTTTTAATATTTTGATTTTTATTTTTTTAGGATTTATTATAATTCTATTATTTATAAGTTTATCTAATTCTTTTTTATTTAAATTATATAAAAAACAATTTATTGATTCTTCTATTTGATTATAATTTAATTTTTTATATCTTCCTGTTTCTATATAATAATCCTTTAATATTAAATTATAAGTTTCATCTTTTTTATATTTAGGTTTGAAAATTATGTTTTTTATATAATTTAACTTTCTATTGTCTTTTTTTATTAAATTTAAATACTTATTTTCTTTTTTTAATATATCTATAATTTCTTTATCAAATAAATTTTTTATATTCATAATTCTCCACTTATTGTTATTATTTTCTATAACTAAAAAAGATTTTTTTTAACTTCAAAACATTTTATAAAGTCTATATCAAAAAAAGTAAAATAAAAGTATTAAAAAATATAAGTAAATATTCGTTTTTAAAAAAACTTGAAATATATGAAATATTATTTAAATTATAAAAAAATAAATTATTTATGAGTTAAAAAAAGTATCTTCTTTTCTGAAAATGAAATAGAGAGGAAGAGAAATAGATGTTGTTTAATTTTTATTGATAATTTTTTATAAGTATGCTATAATTACGGAATGTTTTGAGGTAACTTATGAAAATTCCACTTTTTGAAAAATATCAAGAAAAAATACAAGAAATAACTGCACATTACACTGACATTACCGTGGTTTCAACTTGGGAAGATATTACTCCTTTTGGTGAAGTAGAATTCATTAATGCATTATTCTTTGCAAAATTTAATAATAAACCAGTTTGTATTTATTTAGAAAATAAAGTATTTTTTGAACATAATCAAAACAATATTAAAAAAGAAGAATACTATACATTAACACCTTGGATTGAAAAAAGAATTTTTAAATCTTTTGGATATCACTTTAAACTTGAAAACTATATTACACAAAACTCAATAAAAAACTTTTAAGGAATATATATATATGAATATAATTATTATTGGCGGTACTTTTGATGATCAAGGCGGCAAACCTTCAGGATTAATTAACAAAATATCAAATTCTTTCAAAGATAAAAATGTTAATGTCACTCTTCATAATGGTGGATATTTTAAAGAATTAAAAAATATTATGAATAATATTACAGAAGATGTTATTTTTTGGATGGTTAATGTACCAAATGATAAAGAAAAAATTAGAGATATAAAAACACTTTATCCTAAAAAATATCTTATCATGTCAAAAAGAAACAATAACGAATATTCATTTCAGGAATTAATTAATAGAGCACTTTCTCAAAAAGCTAACTTAATGCTTGAATTTCAAAAAAATGAATCTAAATTTGAAATGCGTGTTTTTGATCCTCTAGGTTCTGTTTGGTGTGATTATACTACTGATATAAATAATGTAGTTACTTCTATCATTGATAGACTTAATTACATCATGTCTATTTCAAGACAAGGTACAACCCACATTGATAATGAAGTAACACCAGAAACTCCTAATGAAGAAGAATTTTTTAAACTTATAAAGAAATATGCTGAAACATTTCATGAGTTAATTAGTCCTGCACAAGAAGTCACTCGTTTTCTTGGCAATTCTTCTTTTCGTTGTCAAAGAGGTTTTCCTTCTTTTAGAAAAGATAATATCATGTTTGTTTCAAGACGTAATATTGATAAAAGATATATAGGTCAAGAAGGCTTTGTTCCTACTAAATTAGAGGATAATAAAGTTATGTATTGGGGTGATTATAAACCAAGCGTTGATACACCTATACAAATTAGATTATATAAAGAACTACCTAATATTAATTATATGATTCATGCTCATGTATACCTTGACAATGCACCCTACACAGAACATGCTGTTCCTTGTGGTGGACTTGAAGAAGTTGAAGAAATCTTATCCAAGATTAAAGATAAAAATACTGAATATTTTGAGTTAAATCTTATCGGTCATGGCTGTATTGTTTTTGCTAATAATGTAGAACAATTAAAAAATCTACAATATAAAAAACGACCTGCTCCTGAGATTATAAAATAAAAGAGGCGAAGCCTCTTTTTTTATTAACTTTATTTTTTTAATACTTTTCTCATTATTTTTTTAGATACATTATCAAGAGAATTCTCAGAACCATCATATTTTTTTATCGCTGACTTTATATATTCTTCAATATCTAATTTTTCTTCTTCTAAACTCTCTAAATATTCTCTTGTAATATAAGTTACATTTTCTGGATTTCTTTTATTTATTTCTTCTTCTATTAATTTTTCACCACCAAAATCTAAATTTTCTGTTGAAAGTATAGACCAACTACTATTAAACTCATGAATCTCCTCAAAATCAGAATGCTTATTTATAGCACTCATATCTTTATTCCAGTTCCATTCATCAAAAGAAGCTTCTTCATCTAACCAAATTAACCACTTTTTATTTATTTTCATTAAAAAGTTACCAGTTTTAAACATTTTATCATTATAAATCCTTGAATAAGAAGTATCAGGATAATTTTCAATTAATGTGGTTAAACTTTCAATTGACAATTTTTCTTCAAAATCTGGATTAATTAATTCTGATTTTTTGTTATTTGATTTTTGTAATTCGTTTTTCATTAATAAACCTTTTTATTTTATTATATCATATTTTTTCATTGCTTTAAATATTGCTATTTGTTATAATAATTAAAAATTAAAGAGGATAATACATGACTAAAATTAATTCAAAATATATTAAAGACAACGTAAAATGTGTACATTGTGGAGAAGGTGGCAAAAAATTAAAAAGAACACACAAACAATCATTTAAATCCCCTATGAATTCAGATCTCGAACTTAAACCTGAAAAATTTGAATGGAGACAATTTAGTTGCGATTGCGGATACACAACAAATGTTCTCAATACAGAAAATAAACTATTATCTGTAACAGAAGAAGCTGTTACGCCTTTCTCTGCTTTTAATTTTTATTTTACTGTAGAAGAAGAATTCTCTCTTTATTTGTTTTATAAAGACTCTATTAAAGGAGAAGTTATTGAAGATGATGTTAGAGATGAAATGATTTTTAATTTTAATGAATTTTTTGCAAAACATCATATGGCTGCTGATAATTTAATGGAAAATTGTTGGGAAATCACTTTTGATAAATTTTATTATAATTTCAAAGATGTAAAAGAAGCTATTGCCGTTGCTAAAAACGTTTTACTAAAATCAGGGGCAAAATATGATTTAGAAATGGCAATGGAAATGGAAGATGAATATTCAGAAGAAGAATTTGATCTTGAAAATGCTTACATTCCAGAAACAGAAGAAAGAATTATACAAAGAAAAGTGGATTCATTTTAATTGAAATATCTTGGACTAGTTATTATTCAAAATAAAGATATACTACAAAGTTTGATAAACTCAAAAGTGGTAGAAACTTCTATTTCTGTTTTTGGGAATATTCCTTCTTTAAATTTGAATGATAACTTTTCTGTTTCCTTTAATTCTTCTTTTTGCAAATCAAATATTAGAAATGAATTGTTAAATGGTTCAAAGTATATTGTTATTAATAATTTAAATCTTGATAAGAAGCATATTGATTTAATTAAAATTATATTAAACTTTAATGCTTCTTGTTTTCTCTTAAATTGTCAGTATGATCGCAAAATATTATATTCTACAATTGATCAAAAATATTTTTGTAAAGAAAAAAATATCATATTTCAAAATAAAATAGATAACTTCTGAAGTTATCTATTTATTAATTTTAATTAGGTCTTAAATGTTTTTTTATATTTTCATTATTTAATGACTTGAAATCTTTAAATTCGAAAACAAATACCTTTTCATCTTCATCTATATCTTCAATATCTAAAACTTCATATTCATTAATATCATCTTCATATTGGTTTTTAAAATTAGGATCTATTAATATTTTAACATCTACCAATTTATCAATCCTATTAACATTGTATATTTCTTTTAATTCTTTTGTTTCTTTATCTATTATTGTTAACATACCATTGCTTCTTAATACAAAATAATGGGTTTCGGTTTCTAATGACATTCTTATTTTTGATTGAATTTCATAATTTGAAATAGGATTATTTAAATATGTTGAATCATATAAGATCACTTGTTCAGCATTTTCAAGTAGAATATTACCATTATATTTTGTTTTTATAATATTTTTTGATTCAGTTATAAAATAAGTATTATAATCATAAGAATATTTTTCTGGTAAATAACTTTCTTTCATATAATAACCATCAAATAGTTTATTATTTTCTACTGAATTTCTATAATGAATTGATTCAACATCATAAAAATTAAATAAACCATTACTAATTTTTATTTTATTATCAATTATATTAACTTTAAAATCTTTATTTAATAGCAAATCACTCTTTAAAATAAACTTTTTTTCATTGAATTCATTTTCTATTATTTTAATTTTTGAGCTTTCGTTAAATAAACTTTTCATAACATATTCTTTGTAATCTTTTTCTTTTATTTGGTTTTTATATAAAGATTCTTCAATATCTATATTCATTAACTCTAACTTACTTAATTCTCCTTTATCTTCACCAAAATAAATACCTGACTTTGATACAATATAAATCAATCCTTCTTCTGTATATTCAAAATCATATATATTTTTTATATCTAATTTTAACCATTCATTATTTGATTTCTTCCATAAAGCATTATCTTTATCTAAAACGTAAAGATTATATCTTGAAGTTATCTTTTTAGGATTCTTTATTTCTTCAATTTTAAATTCTTCTATTTCATTATTTTCTATTTCTAAATAATGTCCATTTTCTTGAATATACCCCACCCTTGTTGTATATAAATCACCTTCGTCAGTTGTTATTATTGCTAAACCTCTTTGATTTTCGAAATTTATATTTTTTTCAAATAATTCTTTAGATATATTTTTTATTTCTTGAACTCTTTCATGTTGTTTATTACTTTCTTCATAGTTGTAATAATTTAATACCTCTTTTATGTAATAATCTTCATTTTTTATTAAACAAAAATGTGATTCATTTTTATTTAATTCTGATGCTGTACAATTCACTTTTTCTTCTAATGCTAAAACATTAAAACTTGATAAAATAAGTGTTGATAATAATATTTTTTTCATAATTAACTCCTTTTTTATTAATATAAACAAATAGGATTTGAATATTCTAAGTTTATATTATTTAATGTATCAATATCTTTAAATTTAACAACAAATACTTTTTCTTCTTTTACCAATTTCATTATTGCTTGTAAATCATCACCATCTATAATTTTATATTTATTTATATTCTCTTTAAGTTGGTTATTAAATTGGGGATCTATTAATATTTTTACATCATTTTTTTCTTTTTCAATTCTATTCACATTTAGTATTTCTTTTAAATTATTTGTTTCTTTATCTATTACTGTCAATTTACCTGTATTTCTTAATACAAAATAATGAGTTTCGTTTTCTAGTGATTTTATTATGGATGATGATTTAGTTTTATAAAATGAAGTTTTATTTTCTAAATATTTAGCATTATATTGTATTTCTTTTTCTTGATTAACAAATAATATATTTCCATTATACTTTGTTTCTATAATATTTTTATAATCTGCTATAAAATATTTATTATATTTCAAAGAATATTTTTCTGGTAAATTTTTACTTTTATCTTCTCTGTAATTAATGTCGTATAAATTCAATTTATTAGCGCTTTTCACACAACTATCTAAATCATAATAACCATTATATTTCTTTTTATTTTCACCTTTCTTTATTACTCTTAATTCACCACCCCACATATAAACTTCAAAATCTTTATCTTTTAATTTTATTTTAACTTCTATTAATTTATCATCTGGAAAAAGATCAAGATTCAATATTTCAAAATTTAATTTTTCATTTATTATGCTTTTTATAACATATTCTTCATAATCTTCTTTCTTTATTTTATCTTTATACAGCGATTCTTCAATATTTATATTCATTAACTCTAATTCTAAGTCACTTAATTCCTTTTTGTCTTCACCAAAATAAATACCTGACTTTGATACTACATAAACCAATCCATTTTCTGTATATTCAAAATCATATACATTTTTTATATCTACCTTTGACCATTCATTATTTGATTTCTTCCATAGAGTATTATCTTTATCTAAAACGTAAAGATTATATCTTGAAATTATCTTTTTAGGATTCTTTATTTCTTCAAGTTGAAACTCTTCTATTTCATTATTTTCTATTTCTAAATAATGCCCATTTTTTTGAATATACCCCACCCTTGTTGTATATAAATCACCTTCGTCAGTTGTTATTATTGCCAAGCCTCTTTGATTTTCGAAATTTATATTTTTTTCAAATAATTCTTTTGATATATTTTTTATTTTTTTTACTTTTTTTATTTGATTATATCTTTTATTATACGAATTAGAAAATAAATCAATCTCTTGATTTTCTTTAATATCATTTAATACTTCTTTTATATAATAATCTTCATTTTTTATTAAACAAAAATGTGATTTATCTTTATTCAATTCCGATACTGTACAGTTTGATTTTTCTTCTAATGCTAAAACATTAAAACTTGATAAAATAAATGTTGATAATAATATTTTTTTCATAATTAATTCCTTTCTATATATTGTTTTAATCTTTATATTTATAATTGTCAATGACTATTTTTTGTTGATTATATTTTTTAAGATTGCTATAATAAGTTATTACTTACAACAAAGGGTTCAAATTTATGATAAAAGACATATATAAAAAAGATATTGAGCATATCTCTACTATTAAAGAAGAAGATATTAATGAGAATCTTATCGGTGAAACAATCGTTAAACGCTCTTGTAAACCTTTTAAATCTGGAAGTAAATTAGCTATCGTTAAAGGATTATCAACACATGAGGTAACGGGTAAACCTTCTTTTGTATTAGAAGATGATTCTATTATTGAAGCAAACATGTGTAAAATTTTTAAGGAAGATTAATTTTGGAATACACAGAACTTTTTCAAGCGGTTAAGAAAAATGATATTTATACAGTTAAAAAATTTTTAAATTCTGATTTTGATATTGCTCAAAAAAATAATCAAATTTTTATTATTGCTTGTTATAATTGCTGTATTGATATTGTTAAACTTTTAATTGAAGATGATCGTATTGATCCTAATGCAAGAAACTCTACTGCTTTAATTAATATTATTGATAAAAGAAATAAAAAATTAATTGATTTTGTTATTAATCATCATAAGGTTGATTTTAAAAATCTTGAACATAAAACTTTAAATTCAATATTACTTATCGCAAGTTTAAATGATAATGGAAAACTTATTGATAAAATTTTAAATATTGATTTTAAAATTGATCATAAAAAAAATATTTTATTTAAAGCTATTAAACAAAATAAATTAAATTCTGTTAAAGCACTATTAAAAGATGAAAGATTCAATGAAGAGAAAATTTTAACTGATAATATTTATCGCTTTTTGTTGGATTATGAGTATGATGATTTTATGAATTTAGACTTAGAAATTTTTAAAGCTTTTTTTGAAAATAACACCATTGATATATCAAGCTATAAAGGAAGACTTATCATTAAATGTTTCATTAAATGTTCTTGTAACTTTAAAGAAAATGATATTGAAATTTTTAAAATTTTAATGAATCTACCTAATTTTGATATTAAATCGGTATTAAAATTTTTATTTTTACATCCAAGCACAAGATTATTAGAGCTTGTTTATAATGAGAAAAAAATTAACTTTTTAGAAACTGAAGATTTTCTACTCAGTTTTGATGAAAAAAATTTTGATAATATTGAATACCTTCTAAAATTACCTGAATTTTCTTTTATTAAAGAAGATATTGGTTATTTTTCTTCTAAAAACAAACAATATTTAACAATTTGTCAAAATAATAATTTAAATATTCCACAACCAATTTTTTATTTATTTAAATATAAAAAAATTCAAAAACATCTTATAAAATTTGTTAGAAATAAGTATTCAGAAAATACATACTATATTCTTGAGCAATACATTCTTAAAGAAAAAATTAAAAGCTTCTAATTATTTTTCCTTATTCTTTCCAATAGTTAAATGAGGGGCTTTAATATTTCCTAAATTTAATTCACATCTTAATTTATTAATAAAACTACATTCAATAGTCAAAAACCAAAACCTACCAGAAGCAGCACCATATTTTTGATCTGTATCTCCACTATATCTTGGAAATGGATAATATAATACTTCTATTTCTTTGCCTTCATATTTTTTCCATAATGTATTTTTTTCTGATAATAGGGCTTCTTCTCCTTGTATTATTGAAATATGTGGATTCCAATTTGGTTTAATTAAATTAATTCCATAATACTTATTAACACAACACCTGTAATAATCAGTTATTCCAGAATCTAACTCAACAATACAACAGGTAGCATTTGATTTTAATCCTTTTCTTTCAGGATTATACCTTATAATACCTTTTGTTTTTAATAATGGAGTAGAATATAATTTTTCTCTATATTCTTCTACATTTTTTATTTTTATATCTCTTAAAAACATATTAAAATTCCTTAATTACGCACCTATTTAGGTAATGCTTCATTTCTTCTTTCATGATAAAAGAAGTACCATATTCTGCTTTATCTAAATATTTCATAAATTCTAAATTTTTTATTTCTTTTTCTCTTGTTATTATTTTATTATTTACAACTAATACATTTGTTAAAAGACTTCTTAATAATAATGCGGCTTTTTTTGAATCTATATTTTTCAAATGTTTAAATACTTCCTCATTTATCGTTCTTGTTATAAAAAGTATTTCTTCTGAATCTTTAAATTTTTTTACACTTGGATAATAAAGAGTAAACTCTTTTTCTTTTTTCATTTTCTCTTTTAGTTCTTTATAACCTATATTTTTTGCAAACAATTTTAAAAATTTTTCTTTTTCTTTTAATTTTTTTTTATAAATCAAATTATTCAATGCAAATAAAAATCCATTGACTTTGCGTTCTTGATAAAATGCGTCAACATATTTTTTTACTTTTTTATTTTCGCTAAAAAGAATCTCTTCTATAGTATCCATTATATAAATAAAAAATTTCATCCTTTTTCTATATATTCTTGTTGCTGAATATAAACTAAGATTTTCTTCTTTCTCATTTCTATAAAATTTATAGTTTATCTCTTTTGAATTTCTTTGGTAAGTTAATTCAAAACTCACTACTATTTCTTCTTCCAAATTTTCATTTATAAACAAAAAATTAAAAACAGGATTTTGGTATAATAGTTTTTCCTCAAATTTATTTCTGTCTTGTTTAATTTCTTTTTTATAATGTTCTATTTTTATATCTTCACTACTTTTAGATACAATTAAATTTATTATATTTTCAATCAATTTAGAATTTTTTAATACTTTTTTTAATTTTTTAAGCTTAATCTGTTCTTTTTCTTGTTTCTTTTCTAAATAATTCATTTAAATACCTTTATATCTTTTAAAAAATATATTAAAATTCGTTAACTAAACACTTATTTAAATAATTTTTCATTTCTTTTTTAATTAAAAAAACCGTGCCAAATTGATTTTTTTCTAAATAGTTCATAAATTTTAAATTTTCCATTTCTTTTTCTTTTGTTATTATTTTACTATCAACAACCAATACATTTGTTAAAATATCTCTTAATAACAGTGCGGCCTTTCTTAGATCTTTACTTTTTATTTTATTAATTACTTCTTTATTTATATGTTTTCTTATAAAAATAATTCCGTCTTTACCATTATATTCAATCTTACTTGGATAATAAAAATAAAAATCTTTTTCTTTTTCTATTTTTTCTTTAAAATCCTTATAATTTATATTTTTCGTAAATAACTTAAGAAACTTTTCTTTTTCTTTCGACTCTTTTTTATTAATTAATGTATTTATTACAAATAAAATTTTATTACTCTTAACTTCTTGATAAAAAGCTTCCATATATTTTTTTACTTTTTTATTTTCACCAAAAATAATTTCCTCTACAACTTCCATTATGTAGTTAAAAAATTTCATTCTTGTTTTATTTATTTTTGTTATAGAATTTTCAAAAAATTTATCTCCATTTCTTTTTTTATAAAATTTATAATCTATTTCTTTTGAATCTTTTTCAAAAGGCAATGAAAAACTTACTACCATTTCTTCTTTTAAATTCTTATTTATAAACAAAAAATTAAAAAGACTATTTTTTTCATTTAATAGTTCTGAAGAAACATTTCTTTCTTGTTTAATTTTTTTGTTATAATGTTCTATTTTTATATCTTCATTACTTTTAGATATAATCAAATTTATTATATTTTCTATTAATTCTTGATTTTTTAGAATATTCTTTGATTCTTCAAGTTTAATAATTTCTTTTTCTTTTTTCTTTTTTAAATAATTCATTTAAAGTTTCCTTTTTTTATTATTTTTTCTAAAAGAAATATCTTTTCATTCTTGGATATTAATATTAAATCATTTTTTAATTCTATTTTTTTGATATTATCTGACAAATATTCAATGTACTCTTTATAAACTATTGCATAATCAACAACTTTATTTATTAACATATCATTAATATCTTTAATTATTTCTATTTGTTGATTTTTGTTAAATTTTCTTGAAGGAGTTCCAAAAAACAATGTTTCTTTATCAAAATTTTTACTATTTATGATTTTTTCTAAATTATAAGTTTGACCATTTAATTCATGATTTATTTTTGTTTTTTGAGTTTGTACTTTTAAGAACCATTCTAATCCATTTCTGGATTTATGAGAGTAATTATTATTAATTAATGATATATCTTTAAATAAATAATATCTACCAAAAAATTTTTTATCTTGAAAATGATTAAAATTTCCATAATATATTTTTGATTTTTCATTTTTATTTGGTTTTGTATGAAATCTACCTCTAAATAAATTTGGATTTTCATGCGGTTCTTCAAGTATTTCTTTTATTGTAAAATCTGTTGTTCTTGAATACCTATCTTTCTCTACAATACCATAATAAAAATCTACAAATTCACTTATATTTTTTTTATTAAATTTATAACTTTTCACATCAGGTAATAAATCCAGTGCGTTATCAAGCATTTCAGGCGTACTTTCACCATCTGTTCCTAAACCAAATACAGAAAATAACATATCAGTTTTTTTATTAGATTCTTCTATATATGATTTCAAACTCTTTAATGCATACAACATATAGCCATCCATCATTGGTGATAAAACTTCTATATTATCTTTATGGGCTATAAAATCACCACCTACATCAATACTCAATATTAAATCATAATCTTCTTTTAATAGATACTTTAATGATTCTAATATACCAATAGAACCCTTTTCCATTGATAATCCAAAAATATTTTTTATATTTAATTCTTTAAATAAATTTTTATTATTAAATAATACCCTTTCAGGAAAAGAACTTATTTCTTTATTTCCTACCAATCTTTTTGAGTTTTCTGTAATTTTACTAATCAAATTATGTTTAGTTTTTAATAAATTAGAATATTCTAAACAATCAGGTAATACTGCTACAATATCTATATGTTCTGGTTTATAATGGAATTGTTTATTTAACTCTAGTTGCAATAATACAGTAGAGACAGAATCATTTCCTCCACCTACAGCCAATACTAATGTTTTTTTATATTTTTTCATAATTTATACAACCAACCTTAATTCAATCCCAAACTATACGGTTTTTTATTTTAACATGTTGAAATAAAAAAATCTATGTTAAAATATAAAAAAAGAGACTTTATATGAACGAATTAAAAGAAATTTTAAATAATAAGAAAGTAGCTATACTTTATCAGAATACTTCAAGAGAAGATATTATTAAACATATTGAAGAAACTAATCATATTACTGGTTTAACCGTCAATGACATTTCTTTTTCAGAAGGTTATGAAAGAAAAAATGATAGCTTAGTTCCTAAATTTGGCTGTAGATGGGCTGATACTGTTCATTATATGGCTCTTTATCATGAAGTAGCTCATGCCATTGATATCGTTGAAGAAGATTCTGAAAGACTTTTATTTCCTTATTATGCATTAGGAACAAAAACAAAAGTTAATGTTAATGGTATAGATTACGATGAACCAATAACTACACAAGCAACTGAAAGAGAATGTCGAGTGAATGCTATTCAGTCAAAACTAATGGCTCATATTTTTGATATAGATGAAAAAGTTATGCTTGATATAACTATTAAAGAATCTGCTGATTCTCTTTATTTAATGAATGATTTTTATCTAATACCTACACCTGATAATATAACTGAATATAAAGAAAAAGAAAAATATAGAAAAGAATGGATAAGAGATAAAGTACGTGAATATCATGAAGAATTAGATATTAATGATATTCTTAATAAATTAAAAAAATCTCAACATATTAGAAATATAGAACAATGGAAACTTGAAGATATTGAAAGCCTAATTCTTCACGAAGTGGATACTTACACACTAAATCAAATATGTAATCCCTTAGCTTGCTGGATGGAACAAAAAACACCTATAACAAAAGAAGAAGTTCTTGAATGCCTTGAAAATGGTGAAGAAGAACTAGTTGAAACTCCATTATGGACAAAAATAAATATTGATTCAGAAAAAGAAATATTAGATAATAGAGAAAAACATATTAAAAAAATTGCTTATTTTGTTAAAAATAAACCAGAAAAACCTATTTCCATAGATGTAGGCATTCCTGAAATGGGCGCGTTTGTTGATTATATTATTTATGATGGAAATCATAGATTAGCTGCTGATATTATTGCTGAAAGACCTTATACAAAAGCAAATATTATGGGTTCAGAAGAACAAATAAAAGAACTTGGTATTTATTCTCCTAATATTTATCTTCAAATTTATAATAATAAATTAAGTAAAATTCAAGATCAAAAATATGATTTAGAAATTGAGAATTTCTTTAAAAGCATTAGTAATAATAAAATTGTTGATAGCAATAAAGATATTATTAAATTTGAAATAAATAGAGATCAATTTAAAACTTATGCGAATATTATGGATAAACATATATTTTTTAAGAAAAATAAAAGATTATTATCAGATAATGAAAAAATAGTTGATAATATAAATATAAATTATGATAAACCAGAGAACCCACTAATGGAAATGAAAAAATCTGATATATTTGTTTTTGATAATATTAAGAAAAATACAAAAATAAATAAACAAAAAATTAAAAGGGCTTAAAAAAAGCCCTTTCTTTAATCATATTGCTTATAATTTATATCTTCATAAGCAAAATAATCATAAATAAATTCAGAAATAAAAGGAATGAAACAATGCATTATATTCATATAATATAACAATATATATAATCCATGTTTTATTATTTCTTCATTTCCTGCAAATATTTCTTTTTTATTTTCTTCTATCCATTTATCACAAAAATGATGTTTATAAGAATATTGTAATTTAGTTGATATATTTATAAAATCTCTTTTTTCCATAGCATTTATAAATTCTTCTTTTAAATTGTTTAATTTTTCTTTATAATCACCATTTTCATTAATCAATGGTTCTATATTATTTTTTTCTAAATGCATATTAATAAATCTAAAAGATTGATATATTTTATTAATAAATTTCGAAGCATTTTGAAAATCTTCTTCATCCATCTTCATATCCTTTCCTTTACTCTTATTTATTAAAGCAAAACGTAAAGCGTCTGTTCCGTGTTTTTCAATTATATCTAATGGATCTATACCATTACCAAGCGATTTAGACATTTTTCTTCCATACTTATCTCTGCATATTCCGTGCAAATAAATTTCTTTAAATGGATATTTTCCCGTTAGAAATTCACACATCATTAGCATTCTTGCACACCAAGGAAACAATATATCATAACCTGTTTCTATTATTTGTGTTGGATAATATTCTTTATACAGTGAATCATCTTCTGTATTCCAATTTAATATTGCTAATGGATATAATGAAGATGTAAACCAAGTATCAAAAGTATAACCACAGTGTAAGTAATCACTTTCTGGATACTGTGATATTAATATTTTATTATCTTTAAAATATAATGGCATTTCCATTCCCCAACGAATTTGTCTTGATATACACCAATCTTCTATATTTTCTAAGGTATATATTAATTTATTAAGTTGAGTTATATCATTAATTATAAACTTGTTATTTTTAATATTTTTTAACAGTTTATTTGCCATTCCTTTCATTTTTATATAAATATTTCCTGAATCTTCATAAATTAAATTTTCCTCATTTAATTTTTTTAAAGCTTCAAAGGCGGCTGTTTTAAAATTATCATTTAATGTATAATGCAAATTATTCCAATCACAGCTTGCACCCATTTTTTTAATTTGTTCAGTAATTTTATTACTATGCTCATTTTTTATTTCATTTGCTTTTAAATCATAATCTTCATTAGAATAACTGTTAGGCAATCTCTCAATGATTTTTTCATGTGTAGCAATACCTGCATGATCTAAACCAGCAATCCAGTTTGTATCATATCCTGATTTCCTATAATATCTTGCTAATGAATCTTGAATGGTTAAAAATAATGAATGTCCTATATGCAATTTACCTGTTATATTCGGTGGTGGCATTGGCATTGTAAATTTTTTAGTTGATTTTTTTGATTTGAATTGATGCGTAGATAACGCTTTCGAGTACAGAGTGTCCTCAATTGAATTGAATTGAAATTTTTTATTTAAAGTATTACGTTTAACTGTGTCATAGCTTCCTCCTATTTATTATGTAAGCTTTTTTCATTTTATTTTGTTTGCTTTATTTTGTCAAGTATTTTTTTTATCAAAAAAAAAGAAGACCTAAATCTTCTTTTTGTATTTAAAGATTATAATCTTCTACTTTACCATCAAACAAAACTTCTGAATAACTCTCTATTTTTATTTTTATCAATTTGACTTTTAAAGAGGATTATTTTAAAATAGCTTGAATTAAATACAAGAGTATAAAATTTATGACAAAACAGATTTCAAGCCTTAAAGAACAATTTGAAAATGAAAATTTAGATTTTTTTAAGGAAAAAAAACATATTCTAAGTTCAATGAATGAAATAATTTTATACAATCATATTCTCGACCTTGTTGAAATGTCAAAAAATATTGAATTTTTATCTTATATCTTTGAAAATCAAGATAGAATAAATGTTTCTTATTATAATAATAAATTTATTAGATCTGCTATGATCCAAGATAATCTTGAAGTCGTTAAATATTTATTGAATCATGATGACTTTCAATACGACTCTAATTACCAAGAAGCTTTTATAGCTTGTTGTGCAATTGAAAATTTGAATACTATTAAATATATTATAGATAATAAAAAAATAAATATTACAGATAATAAAATCTTATTTTTACTTATTAGAAAAGATAAATATGTTATTTTTGATTATTTATTAAAAAATGTAGATTTCAATGTTACTGAAAATAATCATTTCTTATTACTTAATACTTGTAAAATTAAAAAGTTTAATTTTTTAAATTCATTAATAAATCACAATAAATATTTATTTTTAAAACCGCTATTAAGTGATATTTGCTTGGATAAAGCAAAAAATGAAGATTTTTATTTATTTAATATTCTATATCAAATAAAAGAATTCCAAAAAAGCATTGATTTATATTTCATTAACAATTGGGAAAGAAGATACGATGATTTCAAAAAACACGTTATATCAAATAGAATGAAATCTTTTTGATAGACTTCTTATTTTTATTTTGATATAATAAACAAAAACCAAGGAGTATTATATGAGATTTAAAGAACTACAAGAAGCCTTTAAATCATGGTGTCTGGATTTAACACAAGAAGACGAAGAATTTGTTATCTTTTTTGAAGACCAAGATCAAGAGTGGAGATTTAATACAATTAAAGAAGTTGAAGCATTTTTTGTAGGTTTTGATTTCTGTATGGAACAAATGATGCCATAATGATTAATATTCCTAATAATTGGAATTTTTTAAACGAAAAAGAAAATTGGTGTGGGCATTTCTTTTTTCAGGATAAAAATTCCTCTTTTATTGATACTTTTTTAAATAAATATACAAAAAAATTTCCTTATCAAAATACAATCTCTTTAATCGGAGATTGTATTGAACCAATTGAAAATAAATACAATATACGCCATGTTGTTAAGTATGATTATACTGGAAAAACACAAACACCTCTTGAAGAATTTAAAGATAAATATAATAGAGATTATTATTATTTTTGTTTTATGTTATCTATGAGATTTGATGCTGATATTATTATTTTTAATAATCCTTTATATTTAGATGAAGAAACAAAAAAAAGATTAAGTAATATTGTAGACGCTGGCATGTCTGTTATCTTTATGAATTGCAAATTTGATTTGTCTTTTCTTAATGATAAAAAAAATGTTTTTGATTTAAATAATTTAACATTAGAAAAAAAAATAAATAACTTTTAAATAATCAATTTTATTTTTTATGTTATAATCTTATTATAAGGATATAATATGAATGACATTAAAAATTATTTACAAGAAAAACAACAAAAAACCATAAACCTACTTCATGGTACAAATAGAAAATACGAAAAACATTGTTCTTCTAAGCATAGAACTGTTTTAAATGATAAATACCAAGGTGACTGGATTTGTTATACTAAAAATATTGACGTTGCTTGGAAATATGCAAAAGCTGCGCGAAATCAATGTTTTGATAAACAACTATTTTTAAATGATACTGAAAAATTCCTTAATGATTATCCAAATGTTAAAAATGATTTGTTAGTACTAACTAATCTTTTGTTAGATAAAGGAAGTGAAGTTTGGGACGAATTTTATGAATATTATTCAAAAGAACATAATATAGATATTAATGAAACACCTAAATCTTTTTTTGATAAAATAAGAGAAATAGAAAATACTTCTAATTTTGATATCAATGACTTTATGGATGCATTAGAAGAAGTTGAATACAGCAAACTTGCAGAACCTGACGATAATATTAATTTTTTCTCTAATAATATAAAACAAATATCAAAGAGCAATATTGAATTTTTAAAAAGTATTGGATTCGATAGTTCTCTTCCTGAAAATAGAGTACTTGTAAGTGAAGTATCCTATAACAAACTACTTGAAACTACTTCAAGAGAAGAAGCTAAAAAAGCAAGAGAAAATGGTTATGATTTAGTTATTTATTCAGGAGAAGGTTGTGTAGATAATGAACCTGAATACCTTATTGCTGATCAAAGACAAGTTACTGTTAAAAATATTATTATTGAAAACATTCAATTAGAGTACCTTGACGAACTTGAAACCTCTTGGCGAGAGAAAAAAACATACTTAACAAAAAGACCTAAATTCAAGTAATTATTTTATTTTAATTGACATTTTTTTTTAATGATTTATAATTAATTTCTATTTTAGGAGTTATTATGGAAAATTTAGAGATAAAAGATATTATTGACGTTAATAATATAAAAAAATTAAAAACAGAATTTTATAACCTTATTAATAGTATTGAAGAAAGTAAAAAAAATACCATTGCCAATTTTGTTTTTTCTGCACCTAGTATTTTAATTCAATTCTTTTTATTTGGACCATTATTAATTACTTTTTTGGAAAACATAGAATCTTTCGAATTATACTTATTAATACCAACCTTTATATTTGCACTAATCTATTATTTTATATTTAAAATTTCAATGAAATTTAATGCTTCTTTAAATAATATAAAAATTAATGATATTTATTCTTTTGTAAAGAAAAAAAATCTTTCAACTAATAATATTAATAAAATTAATAATTTTTTTGATGGTTTAAATGAAAAAAATAAAAATGTTTTAAATCAAATTTTATATCATTTTTTAATGGAAAAAGATGAAATTAATATTTCTTATTGTTTATTATTAAAAAAAATAAAAGCACTACCAATCGAAAAAATCAGAGAAGATAAAGATATTATATTTGATTTCATTGAAAAAGAAGTTAAACAAACATCTCAAAAAACTGAAATTCTTGATTATATTGAAAAAAAAATAAATGAATTAACGGTTTCTGAGCGAGTAGATGCTATTAATAATAAACTTAAAGAATCTGAAAACATTAATGTAGAAAAAAATAAAAATTTAATAAAAAGTATATAGAAATAGATAAAGAATATTTTCTAATTTAAATTATCGGTCTTCTGACTAAGAAAAAACATGTTTTGGGAGTTATTATGGAAAATTTAGAGATAAAAGACATTGTTAACGTTAACAATATAAAAGAAATAAAAACAGAATTCAACAATTTAATTAATAATCTTGAAAAAAGCAAAAAAAATTCTATTGTAAACTATATTTTTGAAGATGCTTTTTTTTGTGTTCAATTTTGGATTCTTAATATATTATTTTTAATTATTTCAATAGATGTATTTAAAGTATTTTCATTAACATCATTTTTTATAGTTGGATTAATCTCTTTTTTTATAATTACAACTAAATTAAAATTTAATTCTGTCTTAAAAAATATAAAATTTAAACCTAAAAATTTTTATTCTTTTATAAAAAACAAAAAACTTTCAACTAATAATATTAATATAATCAATAACTTTTTTGATAGTTTAAATGAAAAAAATAAAAACATTATTAATAATATTTTAGATAACAAATTAATAAAAGAAAATGAAAGTGATATTGCCTATCATTTACTATTTAAAAAAATAAAAACACTTTCAATTAAAAAAATAAGAGATGATAAAGATATTATATTTGATTTTATAAAAAAAGAAGTCAAAGAAATGTCTAAAAAAACTGAAATGCTTGATTATCTTGAAGAAAGATTAAAAGAATTAACAGTTTCTGAGCGTGTAGAGCGGATTAATAATACATTTAAAAATCCAGAAAGTATTAATATAGAACAAAATAAAAATTTAATAAAAAGTATATAAAATATGAAAATAATAAAAATAGATAATAAACCTTTTCATGAATTAAATTATCGCTCTTCTGGCAAAGGGGAACCGCGTTTTTGTACATTACCATTCTATTACGCTTATGTTGATGAACTTCCTGATAATATTTCTTCTATTATTGCCACTTCTGATTTGCAGGGACGAGAAATTGATGAACATAATAATAGACTTCTTGGTGTTGCAGTTTCAGAAGAACTTACTCTTTTAAAAGAATTTAATATTATTCCTAACTTTGAATTAATCATCTCAGTAGGTGATCTCTATGACAAACCAGAACTTAATAAATATGGTGCAAGTGGAAATGTAACAAATGTACTAAATGCTTTTTCAGATATAACAGAAAAAGTTATTGCTGTACATGGTAATCATGACGTTGTTGATAATAACTTATTAAATAAGAATATTACTATTTTGGATTCTACTTCTATAAATATATCTAACATTAAAATATCTGGTATATCTGGCATTATTGGTAACGAAAAAAGACCACAAAGAAAATCAGAAGAAAACTATCTTAAATGCTTAAATAATCCAAAACTAAAAAATTATGATATCTTTTTACTCCACCAGACTCCAAAAGGCAATAAACCAAGGCAAATTGGTGATAATAATATAGCTAACTTTTTTATTAAAAATGGTAATTCATTAGTTATTGCTGGTCATTGTCATTGGAATGAACATTTAGCTGAATTAGGCAATAATCAAATACTCAATACTGATTCAAAAGTTTTTGTTATTAAGCAACTATAATTTATTATATTTTTTTTTATGTTATAATTTAATTATAATTATAAGGATATATAATGAATTTATTTTTAAAAAATAAAGTTCTTCAAGAAATACAAAAAAAACGTATAGAAGAAAATAAAGAACACTTGTCTTTTTTTAATAAAGAAGAATCTGAAAAATTTAGAAATACGGTCTTTCGAAATACAGAAAAGTATAATGGACAGGTTTTTGTTATAGGACACATAACAAAAGATAATAAAATAAAAGCTGAAAGTGTAAAATTATTTTTAAGAGAAAAAGGAAACTATCAAACATTTATCTCTAAAAATTTATCTACAGGTAAAGAAACATCTTTAAACAGGTATAGTTTTTGTATGTTAGCTGATATGATTCTTTCCAAAAGGGATAATGAAAATAATTTAACTATGTTTGAATCGCCTAATGATTTGCTTGAAATGTTTAATTTTCAAAAACGAGAAAATAAACAAGAATTAAAAGAAGAAAAACCTAAAAAAATTAAAAAAATGAAAATGTAATTGTTCTATTTTTATTTAATTATGTTAAGTTATCCTTATATTTAGGAGAACTATAATGCCATTATTTAAAAAAGTTGATTCTTTAATTAGTAAAATCAAACTAAAGTTTAAACCCGCTATTTCTTTTTCTTTAAGCGAAGAAAAAATCAAATCTTATGTATCTTCATTTATAGGAGATGGAGAAGGTTATATACCAGAAGGATTTACACCACCTGAAAACATGAAACTTATTCTACAAATTAACTTCGAAGAGATGCCAAAACTTGAAGGCTACCCCGAAGAAGGAATTTTACAAGTTTGGTGTTCTGGTTCTGAGATGTTTTATCGTAATAAAGATAACGAAGGAAAAGTTATTTTTCATAAAGATACAAAATTGCCACAACAAAAAATTGAAATAAAAAATAAAGATTTAATTGAAGATCCATTTTATCTTGAAAAACCTTTATCTATTATTTTTAATCAAAAAGTAAATATTACACCAAGCTTATTTACAAATGATTTTGAACAATTTGAAGAAGAACTAACTAAATTTGAAGAAAATGAAGATACAGATGCAGAAGATTACTTTTATGAAAAATATGAAGAAATAGAAAATCCTCCACACTACATTGGTGGATTTCCTTATTTTACTCAGAACGATGTTCGTGAAGAAGGAGAAATTACTATTCTTCAACTTGGATATTGCGATCACCTTTGCATTGGTGATGCTGGCTCTTTCCAAATCGTTATTCCAGAAGAAGACTTCAAAAACTTAAATTTTGATAATGCTTTCTGTAATTGGGATTGCCACTAATTTTCATTGACTTATCTAACTTCATCTTTTATAATATAGTAAATTTTTAAGAGAACATGTTATGAAAGATGAAGATTTACTATCTATAATTAAAGAGCTAAAAGAAGAAATTAAAACAATTAAAAACTATAAGGTTGAATATAACCCTACCAGTCCTATTGTCTATAATTCTGAAAATATTAATTATATCAATCTAAATCTTTACTCTATTATTTCAAAAGATGGTGGTAAAATATCTTTAATTTCACAAGAAGATATAGGCGTAAAAGATGAAACACTTTCATATCTTCTTCTAAAAAGTAGCTTTGAAAAAGAATTTAACAATATTATTTCTTTTTTAGATTCATTAAATAATAACCATCCGTTTTTTATTTCTAAAAATACTAATTCTATTATTAATTTAAATCATATTAATTATATATATACTTCAAAAGATCTTTTTTTATTTTCTATTTTTAATCATGTTAAAAATGATTTTGCAATTGCCAAATCAAAATCTGGTGAGCTTTTTGTTTCTAATATTAAATACAACAATGAAACAATAAATAAAAATAAGAATATTTTTCAATTGGATGATAATCTTTTGATTAATCTCAATAATTTATCTACAATAGATATAGTTCCTTTTAAGAAAAAATATGTATTGGTATTTACTTTTTTTAATAAAAATGATTTAAAAAAACAATTAAAATTAGATTATGAATCAAAAAATGAAGCAAAAGAAGCTTTAAATAAGATCACTTCTTATTCTCAATCTTTATTTAATAAAAATTTCAAATTTAAATATTCAAATAATGTATTAAGTTTATGAATAATATAACATTATTAAAACAGCAATAAAAGCATAAATAAGCATTCCAGATAATGCACCTGAAAATAATGATAAAATATAATAAAAGTATTTATATCTATGTTTATTTTCTAATAATTCAGATACTTCATTTTCTATTTTTTTAGCTGCTTGATTTATATTTTCAGGCAAGCTTTCTTTATTATCAACAAACCATTCTATATCAGAGTTATGAATTTCTCCTATAAATATTGCAGCTTCCTTTATATTATTTTTTATACAATATTGAGCTACATACTCTATCATATGTATAGATCTCATTGGAATATTAGCATAAGGCTCAACAAAAGATAACCAGTTCCAATCTTTATCAGCAAACTGAATTTTTTGATTACTTTTTCCTCTTCTTCTTTTTAAATTTAAATTAAAATATTGTTCTGGTATTGGGAAACCTGCAAAAATTCTTCTTTCCTTTGGTTCTAGTAAATGAAACTTCCTATCACCTGACAATTCAGTTGGTATTTTTATGTTATTAAAACCAAATTGGCTATTTTTATTTAATTTTTCTCTTATTATTGTTTTTATTAATGTATGAAAATACCAAAACTTCGTACAAGATTTAAATGACATTAAAAATGCGTCTTTTGGCTTTATCTGTAACCAATCTTCAACTTCTACATCTAATCCTTTATACATTGCTTTCATTGATTTTTCACAAAATTTTATTTTTTTCTCTCTTTCAATAGATTCCAAAACAAAATTAACATAATCTCTATTTGTTCCACCTGTTATAGCATGTAATACACCATATACATTTATATTTATACCTTTATAATCAAGATTTATACAACCTAAATTATCTGGATTATCTATTTCTTTTGATAAGATATCTTCTAACTTTCTATACATATTCTTTCCTTTTAATTAAAATAATATTTTTATAATAATTTATTTAATAATTTAATCAATTTTTAATTATAAACAATATATTTTTTTATATTTTAATTGATTTTTAATTTATTTTTGTTATAATTGAGGGCATTATTTTTTAAGGATTATTTATGTATAATTTAAAGAAAGCTTGGATTTCATTATTACTTTTATCTATTCCAGCTTCTATTATTTCAATAAGCCTTATGTTTGCTTTTAATGACGGATTTGAAACTAAAAATTTTATTCATAGCTTTCTTTTGCTTTTTGCTATTTCTTATTACTCTATTAAAGAATTTGCAATAGATAATTCGGCAAAAATAAAAGATCCTAGTTATAGAGGATTAAGTCATTCTAATAAATTCAAAGAGCTATATCGACAAACAGCCAATGTTTTTTTCGAAAAAAAAATACCTTTTTTATACTCAAATACATTATTTCTAATTTTTGATATCTTTAAAGTTATTACATCTTTTATTGTTGTTTGCTTTGTTTTTTATAATTTCTTCTCTTCTTTATCTGAATATTCTTTTCTTAATATCATTAAAACTTTATTTCATTCAGCTATTTATATTTTCCTTCTCTTATTTTTTATTAAATATTTTATTTATAAACCACTTAACATGTTATTCCTCTTATTTATCGAACCATTCTGTTATTTGGCTAAAAAAGAAATAAACAATCATAAAGTTTATTTAAAAGATAATTCTTCTTTATATTTTTATAAAAATCGAAAAATTCATTCTGATTTTTTTCCTGCTTATATTAAAGCTGAAAGATATCATTCTCATATTCCATTAAAATCTTTTAATAATTTAAGTAATGAAGATGATATAAAAATAATCATTGATGATTTTTATAACAATCGCATTGATGAAGAATGGTATTTAAATGGAGAAAAAATAGAAATAGATAAAAATTTACCTTTAAAAGAAAAACAAAAAATTATAAAATTAATACAAAGTAGTAAAAATTTTTAATATTAATTTTTTCTTGCAATTCTTTTTTTCTTAATATAGAATATAACTATAACTTAACGTAGGTGATAAAAATGAACACAATCAAAAAACTTACAATTCAAACTTCTTGGTGGCACTCTCTTTCATAAGAGCGGTGTTGATATTTATTTATTCAAAGACCGCTGACGGTCTACTTGAATAAACACCCTTCAAAAAACTTTCAGTATACCTCAGTGGCAAACTAAAACTAATTTATGAGGAATATACTATGAAAAAACAAACTATTTTAACAGGTGATAGAGCAACTGGACAACTTCATTTAGGTCATTTGGCTGGTTCTCTTATGCAGCGTGTAGATTTACAACATATACATAACCAAACAATACTTGTTGCTGATATGCAAGGACTTACTGACAATGGACATAACCCACAAAAAGTAGCAGATAATATTATTAATGTTGTGGCTGATTATATTGCCGCTGGTATTGATCCTAATCTTACTACAATTTGCTTGCAATCTGGATTACCTGCATTAGCTGAATTAACTATGTTTTATAGTAATTTAGTAACTGTTTCAAGACTTGAAAGAAATCCTACTGTAAGAAATGAAATTCAAAATAAAGGGTTTAATAAATCAATTCCAGCAGGTTTTTTAACTTATCCTATTAGCCAAGCGGCTGATATTACTGCTTTTGAAGCAACTCTTATTCCAGTAGGTGAAGACCAACTTCCTATGATAGAGCAAACTAATGAAATTGTTAGAAAAATTAACACTATTATTAAAAAACCTGTTTTAAAAGAATGTGAAGCTCTTTTAGGAAATATCGGAAGATTACCAAGCCTTGATGGAAAAAGTAAAATGTCAAAATCAGCAGGTAATACAATTAATTTTGACTTTTCTGATAAACAAATCAAAAAGGCAGTTAATAAAATGTATACTGATCCTAATCATTTAACTATTGAATCAAAAGGTCAAGTTGAAGGGAATGTAGTATTTTCTTATTTAGATGCTTTCTACCCTGATAAAGAACATTTAAATGAATTAAAAGCACATTATCAACGTGGAGGATTAGGTGACGGAACAACTAAAAAAATATTAACTGAATGTCTTATTGAAATGATTACTCCTATAAGAGCAAAACGCGAACTTTTAATGAAAGATAAAGGTGAATTGATTAATATTTTAAAAAAAGGAACAGAAAAATCAAAAGAAATTACAGAACAAAAGTGTAAGGAAATTAAAGAAGGTTTTGGCATCCTTTTGTTTTGATTTTCTAATGATTTTGTATTATAATAAACAAAATACTTTGAGGAAAAAGATATGTTCTTAGAAAATTTAAAATCTTTATTTTCTTTTGAAAAAAAGAAAAACTTTTTCTTTGAACATATTAAAGAACAAAATCTTGCAAAGATTGAAAAATATCTAAATAAAAAATCATTTATTTCTAAAATATCTTTAAATTATGTACTTTATTTAAATTGTGACACTACATATGTTAATGAAAATAATTTACAGGATAAACTATATATACTTGATCTTTTATTAATTAAAAATAATGAAAAATTAGATCAAAATATTTTTTCTAATTTAGGTTCTTCTGAAAAAGGTATTCCATTTTTAAAATTAATATTTAATAAAAAAGAATATAAAAAACAAGAATATTTTCATATTGCTTTTCTTTGGGCTTGTAAACATGATAATATCAAGACAATGGAGTTTCTATTAAATATTACAGAGTTTAAATTTAATGAAGGCGCTTTATTAGATGAAATATTTGAATTTCATTCCGTAGAATCGTTACAATACTTGATAAACAATAAAAAAATAGCTCAATATTTTAATAAAAATATTATTCTAAATTTTATTAAAAATACGAAAAATTCTCTTAAATATAAAATTTCTCAATCTTTAATTGAAAATAAACTTGTTGAATTAACGAAAAATGACTTTGAGTTGTTTTTACATACTATTAGAGATTCAAATAGATCTTATGAAGAAAAATATGGTTTCTTTAATTTTTTATTACTTTATGACAAAAAAATGTTAACTGATACTATTAATGATCGGAAACAACTTTTAATTAATAATATTTACTTCGATACTTCACTTTTACAATTTTCTTTAAATAATGATATTATATCTGTTGAAGAATATGCTAATGAATTATTAATTAATGCTTCTTCATCTTCTAAAGTTGCTTATTATTTTATTAAATTTTTATTTAATGAAATGTATTCTAAAAAAGTTAATATTAAAAACAATAAAGCGTTTATAAACATTTATGAACATTTATATGAATTTTATAATTCAAGAAAATCTAATATTTCTTGGAATTTTACTCTTAATTGCATTATAATAACTCAACCTATTGATTTATTTTTAAAAAATAAAAAATATTCTTGTCTTGATACAAAACAACAGTATATGATAAAAAATAGAAAAATTAAACCAGAGGATTTTAAAACATTTCTTGAAACGAATTTAATAGCTTCAAGTATAAATGACTTTTAAAAAAAAGGCTCTTTTGAGCCTTTTCTTATTTTCCTAATTTCTCTTTCAACCTTTCAAATTCAGCTTCATCAGCAGACAATTCTTTCTCATTATCAAAAGCTTCATCTACTTCTTTAGCCATTTTCATTAACTCTTCAATATCTAATGGCTCTGTTTTATCAAAAGGAACAACTATAATTTCCGAAAAATATATATCTGTATTATGAAATCTTGAGTACTCTTCTTTTCCGTCTGGAAAAGTGATTTGCTCTTTTAAATCTTCAATACTATCAGCTTCCATAACCTCATAATTCATTCCACAGCCAATGGTATAGTCGCAACCTTCACCTGCTTGTTTAAATACAACCAAATATTGCATAATTTAATTCTCCTATTATAATTCGCCTATTATACACAAAAAAAGTTCAATAATCAATTCTTTTTGACTTCTCTCTTTTATTTTGCTATCATACCACCAAGTATCCACCGAGAAGCATTATGAAAACACAACAACAGTATGACAATATCTTTGATAATTTAAAACTTTCATCAAAATTTAAAAAAGATATCAATGAATACAATTTAGAAGATGTTATTCAGTTAATTGACATTGGTATTAATGAAAGTGATGATGATTTTATTTTTAAAGTTATCAAAAATTACAACGATTTCTCTGATAAACTTAAAAATCTTTTTATGAGAATTATTCATAGAAGACCTTACGTTAAATATGTTAATCTTTTTTTAAAACATACTGATATTGATTTTTCTGATGGTAACTACATTATTCCAAGAAAAATTGCCACATATGGATATTTAAATATTTTTAAAAGACTTATGAAAGAAAAAAATCTTGTAAATGAAGAATCATTAGAGTTATATTTTTCTGAATCTTGCATGGAACAATACCATATTGTTAAATACCTTATTGATGAATTTGAATTTGAAATTAATGCTAAATATAATATATTTTTTGCTTTAAATTGTATAAGCAGAAAAAAGAAAATGATAAAAATATTTGAAGAATCTTCATATCATAGATTCTATTATAATTATGATTTTAATTATAAAAGTGAAGATTCTAAACACTTTATAAGACAATTTTGTAAATATAAAGATCATAGAGAAATTTTTTTTAATATCTTATTAGAGCACGATCATATAAAAAAATATATTGGTGAAGATTTTATCAATGAATTAAAAATACAAACAACTGCTGAAAAAGTTAATAATTTTTGAAGGAAAATTATATGAATAATGCACATGATATGAAATTAAGCAATTATAATAGAAATTATTATAAATCTAATCAATCCTCTCACAAAGAGGAAGTAAGACAAAAATTTGTTTTAGATTGTGTTAATAATAATGATATTTTATTATTTGAAAAATTAATTGCACTTGAATTTGATAAAATAGAAAACAAAAATAATATTACAGAATATAAAGACATTGATCTTTTAATCAATGAACTTATTTTATGTTCTGATTATAATATTTGGGGGAATTTTTTAGAAAATATTAATTATAAATATTTTCTTAGAAATTCTTTAAAAACAGCTTTTATTTGTAATTGTCAACCTTTTATTCCTAATTCTTATTTTAAAAAATCTTGTAAATATATTGAAGATATTAAAAAAATCAGTTTTATTCAATTATTATCCTATACTCAAGATATTTATATCAACTCAGATGCTCTATTATTTAGAGTTAATCAACCAGATTTTTCTTTTCCTTTTGATTTAAATTTTGATATTAATATTGATATAAAAACTATTATTAAATTAGAAAAAGAAAAATTTGGAAAAGGATATTCAATTTTGTATTTAATGCCTAATTGGAAAAAAGAAATTGATTCTTATTTTGATATTTTCTTTATTGATCATGATTGGAATGATTTAATTGATTTTCATGAATATATTAAAAATAATGGAGAAAAAAATTTATTAGCTCTTAAAATAGGAAAATTTTAAGGTAAATAGTATGAATAAAACACAACAACATATATATAATAAATTTAAAGAAGACTTATCCAATCAAGACAACTTCAAAAAATTACCAAAACCGTTAAAAAGAATGCCCCTTGATTCATCTATGGGGATGAATTTTTAACTTTTTTTATTTATTCTTCGATTTATTTCAATAATATATTGAAATAAA
>CEUY01174501.1_pt1 | contig 31288 bp, 27 predicted proteins | sample 361481 | NCBI WGS metagenome assembly CEUY01 (sample SAMEA2622737, study PRJEB7988) | marine metagenome | isolation source: saline water (ENVO:00002010), including | reverse complement strand
AATAATGTTTATAATGTATGTAGATTGTTCTTGAATTGTAATGATACCACCTTTCTCATAGTTAAATGAAAGATCATAAACAGAACTTAAAACGTCTAGTAGGTTTCCTAATTTACCATTATAGTTACGAACAGAAATTAACTGCTCACTTAAAGCAGTTTCATCAGTATCAGCAACAACTGTACTTATGCCTAAAAGGTTTAATGCCATTGCTAGATCGGAAACATTTGATTTTTTAGAAAGGTTAAGCTTTATTTCTTTATCTCTTAATAATTGTGGTAGTTCATCTGGCTTTTGTATTGTAAAGTTTTGCGAACGTATCTTTGTGATAGCTGGCTCAGATTTTTCAAACTTATCCATTACAGGTTGGATAATTTGTTTTTCATTATATTGCTCTGCATCAGGTATTGATAATCCTGTACAACCACTCAATATAGAAGCAGCCATAATTCCCAATGCAACTTTTGTTTTATTAAATTGTCTCATGTTTAAAATTAACTCCCTTAATCGTCTGCTTCTTCTTCTTCAAAACTACCTTCGTATTCAAAATCCAAACCTTTAATGATATATTCACCTTCTGGATTTCTGTACATTTTCTTATCGTCTATCACACCGATAAAAACAAGAGAAGCTTCACCAAACTCTTTATTTAACCTTTCTGTATCTTCTTTTGTTAGTATGCTTGTTTCTTGATTTTCTTCTTCAACTATTAATGCATTTAATTCCTCTTCTACTTCACCAATGCTATATGAGTTATTAGGTTCGTTAAAACCAGAATAACTTCCTGCTGGAATCTCATTTGCTATCCTTTCTGTTTTATCACTTAAATTCTGTTGATTACTTTTTAGCTCTTCATTTGACTTTTTCAATGCTTCTAGTTGTTCCAATATGGTTTGAAGTTGTGCATTTTGACTTGTATTTATAGTATCTAATTCACTCCTGAATTGATTCTCCATTTGATTTTTTTGTTCTTCTAGCTTCTGTTGTACGACGTTATTTAAGTCTTCCTTCGAAACAGAGTCACTTTTTGGAGCAAATAAATTTGTCTCAGCATATGCTTGATTTATTGCGGCAACCCCCACAAATAAGCATAATATTTTAAGTTTCTTCATCTTCAAATCCTTTTTAAATGTTTATCTTTTTAATAGGTTAATCCATTTTTATAGATTGTAAAGAAATAAAAGAAAAAAGGGCAATGGATAGTGGTTTTTTTTTATCTTGTTTTTGTTATGTTTATTAAAAGAAAAAATAAAAAAACTTATAGTAAAAGGTTTTAACAATAATTCCTTATTGTCAGAAATATAAAAACATAAAAATAATCCTTTTATAATATAAATAAAAAGATCAATATGTGTACTATAAGGAAAAAAGAGAAAAAAAGACAATATCATAATACTGAATAATTTCCAAAAAATAAAAAAATGATTTTCATTAAGCTATTAAAAAAACCTTTTCAATAAAAAGAAAAAGTATATTTTAAGGTTTAGAATAAAAAAATTACAAGCATTAAAATATTTGCACTGGTGTTTTTATATGCTATAAATAATAATAGCATTAAATGTAAGCTTTGTTTTGTTGCATATTCGGTCTAAAAATAAAGGTTTTTAATGTGTATTTTTAATAACATAATAACGGATAGAAAATTTTTAAGGAAGAAAAAATATGTTTAGTTTAATTATATCAATAATTGCGATAGCATTAGTAGCGGCTTTAGCTATTGCAACAGTATGGTACGGTACTGATATCTATAAAGAACAAAAAATCGAAGCAGGTGCAGCTCAAATCATCTCTGAAACAGAGCAAATTGAGGGTGCAATTTTGGCTTACAACGTAGAAAAGGGTGTTCCACCAGTTATCAACGAATGTGATCCAACAGACGAGAGTTGTGAACCTCTACAAGTTCTAATCGACTCTAACTACTTATCTTCTGCTCCTGCAGGTAACTCAGACGAAGACGAGCAATGGGCAATGGCTGTAATATTCAGTAATGGTACAGCAGACGAAGATGTTTCGGCATTAGTTAAAACAGTTCCACAAGACGAGTGTGTTAGAGCAAACGAAATGATGGAATTCATTGGTGTTGACGCTTACAATGGAATCCAAACAGACGACGATTTAGATTTAGATAAGGCGACTGGTGATTTAGATATGGTTCCTAAGTGTGCTGCTATCATGCCTTCTTCAGTTGTTTGTTGTCAAACAGTTACAGCTCCTTAATCAACAAATTATAGAGTAAAGAAAGAAGAAGAGAAAAGACAATCGGGAGGTTGTCTTTTTTTTATTGATTATTTTTTTTAGTAATATATGATAAAAAAGTAAAAATAAAAAATGAACAAGGAGATTTTTATTTATGGAGAACATAATAAAGTTCAAGGAGAATATTTGGTCTTGGAGAATTCTAAGTTTAATTCCAGTGTTTCTTATTTTATCAGCACTTTATTTTCAACACGGAATGGGATTAGAGCCATGTGTTCTTTGTATTTATCAAAGGATTGGAACAATCGCTATATTTATAGGTGCATTACTTCCACAAATATTCGGTTTAAAAAATCAAGTATCTAAGTTTTTTGCTTATGTATTGTGGATTAGTGGTTCTGGATACACACTATGGGCAGCAGCACTTCAATGGCATGAAACTATATTAACAGAAAAAAATCCTTTCTTTATTTCTCAATGTGGTTTAGGTTTAGAGCATATATTCCCTTGGATCTTAGAATCAGAAATCTTGACAGGATTATTTGTAGCAAAAGGTATATGTACTGAAATAGATTGGGAATTTCTAGGTCTTGAAATGCATCATTACATGACATTAATTGCTGCTTGTTTCTTGATTTCTGGTTTGTTCTATGCAACTGTTTCATTAGTGCAAAAACTTAAAGGAAAATAAAATTGTTTAAATCATTTATTAATAATTTATTTGAAAAAAAACTTTTTAAAGAAATAACTTTAGAGTTGCATATGATAGATGGATCTGTTGTGAGAACAGATCCTATCAAATACAAGAAGTTTAAAGAGTTAATAAACAGAAGAGTTAATGGCGAAGAAATGAGGATAGCTAATAAAAATGATTATAAAGAAGCTTATGACGATCTTCAACATAAAATAAAGAACCCTTGTGACGCAGATTTTTTTTCTGTAAGTATTCGTGGGAAAACACAAGAAATATCTTCAAGAGATATTGTTAAAATAATACAAGATAAAAAAGGTTAAAGATAATGTTATACATAATCAGTCTAATTTTAATATCAGCATATTTATTATTGGTTTTTATTCTTGGAATAGAAACTTATTTTTTTGGTTTAGACTATATTTTTGATTTTATTTTGTTAATCTTATCTTTCATTTCTGATAATCCTCAATATATGCCTATATTTGATTTCAACATAGAAGAATTAAAAGAATTAAAAATTGGGTGCTATATAAATATAGTCTTTTTTGCTTTATTCATAATAAATGCATTTTTCTTTAGATTTTATAATTCAAATATTAATGAAAAAAGGTTAAAAGCAAGAAAGCTATTTAGTTGGAAATTATTCATAATTGCAATAGTGGTTCTTTTCGCTGGCATTAATAATTACAGTGAATTATTACGTCAAGAAAAATTGTTAAATAATTATGAAGAAATACAAATAGAAAACAACGGTTATTCAATTATTATAAATAATACGCTAGAAGTAAAAATAGAATCGGGTGCTTATGAAGATAAAAAAAATAAAGAGATAACACTAGAGAAAAAAGATTATAAAATAAGCATTTTCATGTTAAACATAAAAGATTTAAATGATTATAAAAAAATCTTAAACGCAAGATATTCTTATAATTTAAGGCTTAAAAAAGGTAAAGAAACAAAATTTAAAAATAAAAAGGCTTTTGCTGTTGAATATTTGTTAAATGAAAGATATAATAGGGATTATTTAATAAGGAGTAATAAGAAATTTTTCGTTATTTCTTTAAAGACTAAGGAAAGTAAAAACCCAAAAATCTTAAAAGAGTTCAAAGAATTTCTTGTTTCTTCGATTTACATAAATGGAGAAAACAAATGAGTACAAGAATAGTTACAGGAAAAGTAACAATCACTTCACGTGGATATGGATACATACAAGTAAGAGATGAACAAGATATATATCTTCAAAAAAACCAAGCGATAAAAGTTTTTGACGGAGAATTGGTAGAAGTTGAAGTTCACGAAAAAGAAGGAAAAAACCGTGGAGTTATAACAAAGATAATAGAAAGAAAAAAAGAATCTGTTGGTAAAGTTTTAGCAGATAGAAACGGTGAACATTATGTTCAATTAAATAATTTTCAAAAAATAAAGATTTCAGGTTATGAAGGCAAAGGTGCTGACATAATTAGATTTAAATTTACAAAATATCCAGACGTAAAAGAAAGAGCAGAAGCAAAACTTGTTGAAGTTTTGGGGCATGAAGATTCACCTAAAATAGAAAACAAACTTGCAATATTCAAACACGAAATACCTCACATATTCCCTACAATAGTTAAAAATGAATTAAAAACAATAACAAGAGATATTAATTTAAAAGATAGATTTGATTTTAGAGATCTTAATTTTGTTACTATCGATGGTGAAGATTCAAGAGATTTTGATGATGCAGTATATACAAAGACAACGGATTTTGGTTGGGAATTATATGTTGCAATCGCAGACGTAGGTCATTATGTAGAAAAAGGTTCTCAATTAGATCAAGAGTCGATATCAAGAGGTAACTCTGTTTACTTTCCTAATGAAGTTATCCCTATGCTACCTGAATACTTATCTAATGATTTATGTTCTCTAAGACCAAATGAAGACAGATATGCAATGGTTGTCAAAATGAATATATCAAAAAAAGGCACTATTAAGTCATTTAAATTCATGAATGCTGTTATTAACTCAAAAGCCCGATTAACATACAATCAAGTATCAGCAATGCTTGACGACGAAGATGAAAAAACAATAGATCAATTTTCTCATGTATATAAAGATCTAAAAAGCTTTGAGTCATTATATCAAATATTAAAAAACAACAAATCTGAACGTGGTGCTCTTGAATTTGAAAAGAGGGAAAATAAAATCACATTTGACGAAACAAATTATAAAATCAAAAATGTAGAATTTTACCAAAGAAAAGATTCTCATAAGATGATTGAAGAAGCAATGCTTTGTGCAAACATCTGTGCTGCTAAATTACTTTCTAAATTAAAAATAAATTCAGTGTATAGAGTTCATGAAAAGCCAGCAGATCAAAAGTTAGAAGGTGTTAAAGAGATTTTAAAAAATATAGGTTTAACTTTAAGAGGTGGAGATAAAACAAAAACACTTCATTTCAAAAAAATGTTAGATCTTGCTTCAAAAAGAAACGATAAGGAATTTATTCAATCAACAATCTTAAAAAGTATGCCAAGAGCAACTTACCAAGTAGAAAACAAAGGACACTTTGGATTAGCTTATGATGAATACACTCATTTCACTTCACCAATAAGAAGATACTCTGATCTTTTGGTTCACCGAGCAATAAAGGCAGTTATAGATTCAAATGAAGGAGACAAGTATGTTGCAAGAAAATCAGCAGGTAAAGGCAAGATAAAAGAAGTTTATACTTATGATATAAATGAACTAGAAATGGTTGCAAGACATATATCAATGACAGAAAGAAGGGCAGACTCTGCAAGTAATGAAGTTTATGACTCTCTAAAATGTCACTTTTTAGCAGATAAGATAGGTCAATCATTTAATGGTAAAATAACACATTTAACCCAAAATGCCTTATTTGTTGAGTTTGACGATTTTGTATTAGAAGGAATTGTTAGTTATGTTGATTTACCTGATTACTTTATTTACTTGGAAGACAAAGGAAAAATAAAAGGTAGAAAATCTAAGAAAGAATTTAAATTAGGCGATAATGTTAAATTCAAAATAACAAAAATCAATAACGAAACAAACAAGGTTTATTTAAAATTAATTTGGGAAAGAAAGAAAATAATTTAACAAACAATCAAAAAAATAAAAAACAGAAGCAAAAGCTTCTGTTTTTTTTGTATTTATTATAAATAAATATTATTGGTAAATAATATTGTTAGAGAAGATCTCAGTTTTAATAGCGTCTACAAATGCTGCTGAAACTTCTTTTGCCATCGAAGAAGAAAAATCTTCTTGAACAACAAATTGAACTTTGATAATACGCTGTCCATCTTTATACATACTCAATAGCAACTCGTCACTTGTTCCTATTCTATCAACCAGACCAAGATTTAGAGCGTCAGAAGCTAAGAATGCTTCACCAGTAAATACTTTACTTTCGTCTACGTCAGGTCTGTAACCTAAAACGTGGTTTTTAAAGTTTGTGTGAATATCTTCTAATTGTTTCTTTAATTTAGCTTCTTCTTCTGGTGTTGGTATTCTTGTAGGAACAACACTACGCTTAGATTCACCTGCTGTATATACTCTTGATTCAACACCAAAATTCTTTAAGAAATCTTCATAAATCATAACGTTTGCAACAACACCAATAGATCCAACCATAGCAAATGGAGCAGCAACAATTTCGTCAGCAACAACAGCCGCCATATAGCCACCAGAAGCAGCGACAGTATCAACAACTGCAGTCACTTTAATACCTGCAACTTTAAGTCTATTAATTTGTGAAGCAACTAAACCATAGCCAGAAACCGCACCACCAGGTGAAGTAATTTTAATCAGCACTTCATCTTCTGGATTACTTTTAAGAATAATGGCGTCAATCTTTTGTTTAAGATAAACAACTTCACTTGCCATCAATGTTCCGTTATATTCAACATAAAAAACATTATGTTTGCCAGTATGGTCAACAACGGCAGTGTCTGAATCAATCTTTTCTTGCTCTTTATTAATCATTACACTATTAAAACTAGATTCCATATTGGAATATGTTTTTGACATATTTTTAAATACGACACCATTACCACCACCGCCTTCACTGATATTTTTTTGGTAATAATGTAATCCACCAATTGCAACAACAGCAACAAGAAGTAAGACTTTTAATACATCTAAAAATGTTGCATCTTGAACAACTTTAACTGAAAAAGAAGGTTTATTCCTTCTATTCTTAAATAACATATATTTAGCTCCTTTAATTAAGATTATTTTGTATATTTTTTAAAAGTTTTAGGGCTTCGTTTTTACTCAACAAATCAAGATTAATATCTTTAATTTTATTAATAATTTCTAAGTTTTCTTCAATACCTAACTTTCCATTTATATTATCATTTTTTTTCAATTGATTCAACTTATAATTAGCATTATTAATAATATTTTTAGGTATTCCAGCCATTTTAGCGATTTCAATGCCATGACTTTGATCTACTGATCCTTCTTCAATTTTGTGTAAAAATATAATGTTATCACGAAATTTCATAGAATCCATATACATATTAATAATATTTTTATGAGTATTTTCTAAATTTGTTAATTCAAAGTAATGAGTCGAAAAAATAGTATCACAAATATTAGCAAGCTCATTTGCAAAAGAATCAGCAAGCGATAGTCCGTCATAAGTGCTTGTTCCTCGACCTACTTCATCAACAAGAACAAAACTATCTTTTGTGCAATTGTTTAATATAGTAGACATTTCCCTCATTTCAACCATAAATGTTGACTCACCTTCTGATAAATTATCCCCAGAACCTATTCTAGTAAATATTCGATCTATATATTTAACAGAAGCTTTGTCAGCAGGAACAAAACATCCCATATAAGCCATAATAAATATAATAGCATTTTGTCTCATATAGGTAGACTTACCACCCATGTTTGTTCCTGTAAGTAAAATTAATTTATTATCCTTTAAATTAAAGTCATTAGGAATAAACTTATCTCCTGAATATTTTTCTATTACGGGATGTCTTCCATTAAGTACTTCTGTCTTATCTCCAAAACTAGGTTTAACATATTTCATTGCTCTAGAAACTTTTGCGAACGAATTTATAACGTCTATTTTAGCAAAGAAACTTGCATAAACATTTAAAGGATTTATTGTTTTGTTAATTTTATCTAAGATTTCGTTAAAAATAATTTTTTCAAAAGTAATGGCTTTACTATTAGCTGTAATTTTCTTTTCTTCAATTTCGTTTAACTCAGGCAAAGTATATCTCATTTCAGCTTTTAATTCTTGTTTTAAAATATAGTTCTTCGGCACTTTAATATTTTTATTTTTAGAAATAGATATATAAAGTCCAATCGCTTTATTGTAAGAAATCTTTAATTTAGAAAGTCCTAACCTTTTTTTTTCTCTTTCCTCAATATCAAAAATAGCTTCATTGGAAGAATCAAGAGAATCTTTTAATTTATCAAGGTCTTTATTAAAACCTTCTTTTATTACTTCACCATTTCTTAATAATACAGGAGGGTGTTCAACAATAGATTCTTCTAAAAGGTATTTTAAACTAGAAAAGTCTTCTAGTTGATTGATTTCATTTTCAAACAAACCATTTTCTTCAAGAAAATCTATTATTTTAGGTGTTAACCTTAAAAAGTTTCTTAAATTTGAAAGGTCTCTTGGTTTTGCTGTTTTCAATGAAACTCTCGTAAGTATTCTTTCGATATCATAGATTTCAGAAAGAAAATCTGAAAGATCTTCTTCAAGATATTCATTAATAATAAACTCAACATTATCTAATCGATTTTTTATTTCTTTCTTATCTAATGGTGGATTTGAAATCCATTCTTTTAGTAGTCGAGCACCCATAGCAGAATTGGTTTCATTTAATGTGGTAAAAAGTGTTTTATAGACCTCTCCGTTACTGTTCTTTATCAATTCTAGATTCTTTAATGTAGAGCTATCTAATTTTAATTGATTTAATTCTAAATTTGTTTTTATTTCTTTTAAGTAAGACAACTCTGCTTTTTGTGTATATTGAATATAATTACAAATAGCCCCTGCAGATTTTAAACTCTCTTTAAAACAATCATTACTTTTTAATTCTTTACTTATAACATTTTTTTTCGTAAGGTATTTTTTAGATCTAGAAAGATTAAAGAAATCATCATGAAGATAATGAATAGATTTAAAATAATTTTCTGAAAAAATACCACTTAATGATTTGCTTAACAAAACTTCACTAGCATCTATTTTTCTTAATATTTCTATAGCTTCTTCTAATGTTTCTGGGTTATAAACAATAAACTCGCCACTAGACATATTTAATGACGCTAATCCAAACTTGTTTTTTGTATATGATAGCGCACAAAGATGCAAACTATCTTCTGAATTTACATAGTTATCTTCGGAGGCGGTGGAGGGAGTTATTATCCTAGTGACTTCTCTTTTTACTAGACTTCCCTTTTTAGCTTCTTCGGTTTGTTCGCAAATAGCAACAGTGTAACCTTCATTGATAATTTTTGCGATATAAGTATCAGCAGCATGAAATGGTATTCCAGCCATAGGAATTTCTGAAGTTTTACTTCTTTTTGTTAGTGTTATGTTTAATATTTTTGACGCTTTCACTGCGTCTTCAAAAAACAATTCATAAAAATCACCCATTCTATAAAATAAAAAGTGTTCCTTGTTTTCATTTTTTATTTCAAGATATTGTTTCATCATTGGTGTTTCTTTTGACATTTTATAATTTCCTTTTTTTTCCATAAAAATAACATATTTAATAAAAAAAACAACAAAAAAAACCCCAATTAAGGGATTTTTATTTTTAATGTATTTTACTTTCTAAGCTTTTCTAATGCAACTTTACCAACACCTTTAATTTTACTTAATTCTTCGTCAGTTTTAGCTTTAACTTCTTCAAGAGTGTTGAAACCTTCTGCCTTTAATGCCTTGATAGCACCAGCAGATAAACCTGAATCTTCTAGCAAGGTTGAGTCAACAGTTTCTTTCGTATCTATTGCAAATTTTTCTTTAACATCTTCAACTACTTCAACTACTTTTTCTTTTGCCTCTTCAAGTTCTTCTTTGACATCTTCAATAATTTCTTCCGCTTTATCTTTAATGTCTTCAATTGCTTCTGAAACTTTCTCAGTAGCCTCTTCAAACTCTTCTTTAACGTCTTCAGCTACGTCTGAAACTTTTTCTTTAATTTCTTCAACGGCATCATTAGCTTCTTCTTTTACTTCCGAAATAACTTTTTCTGTTTTTTCTTTAACTTCTTCAATAGGAGTATTTTTCTTTTCCTCATACTCTTTCTTTTTTTCTTGAATCACAGAAATCGTTTCTTTTGTTTTTTGTTCTACTTTTTCTGTTGTTTCTTTGATAAATTCTTCACTAGATTCTTTTACTTTATTTATCATTTCTTTTGTTTCTTTCGAATTAAACATATTTTTTAATTTATCGAAAAATTTCATTTAAGCCTCCAAAATTTAACTTATTCTTCTAAAATATATTTTAACAAAAGTAAAATTATAGTCAAATAAAGGAAAAACAATCACCGTTTTTAACTTTTTTAGAAAAAAGAAATGATTCTTTCTATGAACAAAATTACAGGTCTAAAAAAATTAATTATTTCTTTCGCAAACAAATATGAAACAAAGACTTCTATGGTAATAAGAAACCATATAAATGAAAAGTTTTTTTTCTTTTTAAAGAGTAAATTATTAAACATTATAGTGCCTTTTTTATATTTTTGATTTGTTATTTTTGTTTTATTTGCTATGATATATTATAGAAAAGAAAAAGTAAAGGAAGATTTGATGAGCGAAAAAAAATCAAAGAAAATCAATACTCTTAATTATTGGATTGATATCGAATCATCGACACCCCCAAATATAAAAACGTCTCATTTTTCTAATAAAAGTGACTCAAAATGGAATCAAACAGTTTCTTTTGGAGAAAAGGGAGAATTATTATGGGCGGAACCACTGTCTGATGAAATAGAAGAACCAAAGGAATGGATACATAAGGTTTTTCTTGGGATATATAACACAAAATATGTGATAAAAGAGTTCTCAACAAAAGAAGATATAGAGGAATTAAGAAGATCTCACAATACTTGTCTTGTGTCTTTTAAAGTTGATGGTCATGGTTTACCAATAAAGAATACTCTAGTAGTTCCTGATTATTTAAAGTCAATCGCTCTATCGACAGTAGAATCAGAGAAAGCAGGAAAAGAATTTGAATTAAGACTTCAAGAAATATATGCAACTTGGGGTCACAGAATAAGAAAAGAAAAAGAACATTTAACTCATAAAGAATTAAATGATTTATTAGTTATTGTTTTAAAAGAATTAGAATGGAATGACCTAACAGAAGCTTATTTAAAAAATCATGATTTTCATTCATTAGCTTATACAGAATCTTTAAACACAAAGATATTAAAAGAAGAATCAACTCAAAAATTTGACACTGATGATATCACTTCAAGTATGATTGTTGACGATTTAATAGAAGTAAAGAGAAAATTAAAAACAGGACAAACTAGTGCGCCATTAGAAAGGTATCTTTCTGATAATTTTGATACGACTGAAAAAATTAATGTTATTGATAAAGGTGATGATAAAAATACTGTATTAAGAAATGGATTGGAACTTGATGATCTACCAATGGTATGCTGGCCTTTCACTGGAAATTACAAACTAGTATCATCACAACAATTCGCAGTAAATAAATTCTTTAAACACATTGAAGAAGAATCAGTTTTGTCGGTAAATGGACCGCCAGGAACAGGTAAAACAACATTATTGAAAGATATAGTGGCAAATATAATTTATAAAAGAGCAGAGGAAATTTACAGATACAAAGATAATCCGCATGCAGCATTTACAAAATTAGGAGAAACTTCTTTAAAAGTAAACTCAAAAAGTGTTCAAGAAATATTTAAAATGAATAAAGATCTTTGTGGTCATGAAATTGTCGTTGCCTCTTCAAACAATGGTGCAGTAGAAAACATAACAAAAGAACTCCCTTTAATTGACGAAATAGATCCACAATGGCAAAAAGAAGCGTTTTACTTTAAAGAAGCAGCAACAGTAATTAACGGAAAAGATTCTTGGGGAATGATTTCAGCATCTCTTGGAAACAAAAATAATAACTATAACTTTTTCAGTAAGTTTTTGTTTTCTCAAAACATAGGAACAGAAGATTACACGAAAAGTATATTTGAATATATATTAAAGCCAAACCATCACTTTATAACAGAAAAAAGAGTTTATTGGGCAGACGCTTGTAAAGATTTTGAAGAGAAAAGAGTTAAGGTTAAAATGTTAAAGCAAAAAGCTTTATCAGAATACAATAAAATGTTAGAAGTGTCTTCTGGTGAAATTAAAGCTGACGCACTTAAAGAGAAAAATACTCACGTAAGCCTAAACAAGAAATATAAAATGTTATTCATTAAAGCTAAAAAAGATAAAGCTTTGTTTTTAAAATTAAAAGAAGAATACAAGTTTAAATATGAAGAACACTTAATGGCATTAGAAGAATTAGACAACAAAAGTATGTTTAAATTCCGAGCTTCATTGGAAACAAAAGAAAAAGAATTAAAACAAGAATGCCAAAAGATACAAATAAAATTAAGAGTTTTATCAAAAGATATGGCGAATAAAAAATTAATGCTTGGCGAATTAAAAGAAGAAATAGAATCAACGAAAGTAAGATTTGTAAAAAAAGCTGATGAACTTGCTGAGTTTAAAGATTTCGAAAAAAATTATGTTTTAAAACCAAATCAAGATATTCCTTTTGATAAATTCTGGGAGCAATCATATGAGAAAATTCAAAAATCTTCACCTTGGCTGACAGATGAATTAAACAATGCAAGAGCAGAATTGTTTTTGGCTTCGATGGCTCTTCATAAAGCTTTCATAATAGAAAATCAAAAACCAATAGTTGCAAACTTAAATGCATTCAAACAGGTTTTAAATGGAAGTTTTTCAGAAAACTATGATTTTTCAAAAGCAGTTTGGCAAACATTATTTTTAATTGTTCCTGTTGTATCTACGACATTCTCTTCATTTGGAAATTTATTTTCGGACTTGATGCAGAGATCAATAGGTTGGTTACTAATAGATGAAGCAGGTCAATCTACACCACAAGCTCCAATAGGAGCACTATGGCGTTCTCAAAGAGCATTATTTGTAGGTGATCCTTTACAAGTTCAACCAGTAATACAAATAGAAGACAAATTATCAAATGTTCTTTTGGAAAAAAATGAAACTGAACAATATTGGAATAGCACAATGCTTTCAGCACAAGAAATTGCTGATAGAGTTAATCCTTTTGGAACAACTATTGATTTAGGTGATAAAAAATGGGTGGGTATGCCATTAAGAGTTCACCGTAGATGTGACGATCCTATGTTTAGTATTTCAAATAAAATTGCTTACGATAATTTAATGATTTTCGGCAAGAAAAGAGAAAGAGCAACAACAGATATTGAAAATATTTTAGGTAGAACAAGATGGATAGAAACACAAGGTGAACCTGATAATAACAGCCACTGGATTCCTTCAGAGGGTGAGGAAATTTTAAAAATGCTTTCAAAAGTTTGCTCTTCTGAAAATTATGAATATGGTGAAAAACTCCCAGAGTTATACATAATCACACCATTTAAAAACATATCTTTTTCTTTGAAAATATTACTACAAAAAAGAAGGTCAGAATGGTGTCCTGAACATATAAGCCAAAAAGACTTAACAGATTGGATTTATAAATCAGTAGGAACAATACACTCATTCCAAGGAGACGAAACAGACGTAGTTTTCTTAGTTCTTGGTGGAAATATTTCTAGACCTGGTGCTATAAAATGGGTATGTGAAGAACCTAATATTTTGAACGTTGCCACAACAAGAGCTAAAAAAGCTTTCTATATTATAGGAAATAAAGTAATATGGAACTCAGGTGTATTTAGTTTAGTTAAGGAATTTATAAAATGATAAAATCTTTGTGCTTTTGCATTAGATTTGTAACAAGATTCACATTCATATCATTAATATTGATAGCCCTTCTAATAGGAGGGTATTTTTCTGTTTGGCACAAAAATAATAGTCTAATAGAAGAATTTAAATTTCCTATAATAGAAACAATAGAAAAAACAACAGATATAAATATTGAATTCAAAGAAATCAAAGAAAAATGGAGTCTAAACACTTCAAAAATAATAGTGCCTGAATTAAAAATAGAAAATGAAGATTTTTATATAAAAGCAGAAGATGTAAAGTTTGGTTTTAAGACAATAGAATCAATAAAAAATAAAGAAATACTAATAAACTCAATAAAAATAAAAAGTTTAGACGTTTTATTAAAAGAATCAAAAGAAAGATCATCACAAAAAGAAAAAGGAAAAAGAATAAAAAAACTATTGGATAAAATAAAAAAACTATCTTTAAACATTGAAAATATAACATTTAAAATGCCGTCAAATGAAATAGACTTAACAGACTTAAAGATATCAAAAGAAAAAGATTCAAACTACACAATATTATCTTACAAAGATAAAATTGAAATACAATTAACACATAAAATAAAAGAAGATATTTTTTATTTTAATTCAGAAATAAAAACGAACAATTTTTATTTAAAGAAGATATTTAAATTATCTGGAAATCAAGAGCTACTTGATTTCATATATTTTGATGACATATATAACGTTGTAGGCGACTTAAAAGCAAATGTAAACTTTGATTATGATTTATCAAAAGAAGAGTTTGCAGATTATAAAATAGATCTTGCTTTAAATGGTAACAAAGTAATATTAAAAGCCTATGATTCTATTACTTTAACAAATACAATAGGTAATCTTTATTATGATAAAAAAGGTTTTTACAGTAATAAAATAAAAGGAAATTTAAACAAAAGAAAAACTTATTTAAAAATAGAACAAAAAAATGAAGATAATATAACATTCAATTTTGAGACTTCGGCAGATATAGAAAAACTATCTGAAATAGCTCAATTTCCATTAGATAAGATATTAAAAGGAAAAGAATCTTTTAAAGGTTATTATGAGCTAAATTTTGACAAAAAAGATAAGTTATATGTTGAAAGTGATTTTGAAAAAATTGACTTCATAAATAAACCACCATTCAAGACAACAAAAGGTTTTGAGTTAAATGGTTATTTCGATTATGATAAAGAACAAATGAATTTTAAGATATCACAAGGAGAAAACTCAATAAAATTAAATTTCATAGAAGGAAAATTTTATAATGTCGGGGTTGGAATAAATAAAAAATCAACAAGAAAACAAACAGAAAAAGGATTCTTCGTTTTTGGAGAAATAAATAATGTAGATGTTGTTGATCTTATAGATTATCTAGATAAAACTAATGAGTCTTTTAAAGGTTATGATAAACAGATAGATAATGACTTTGAGACAAATATAAATTTATCTTTGTTTGACGCAAAGGTAGAAACACAAATTTATAAAGAAATAAACTTTTCTTATCAAAATAACATATTAGCTCTAACAATAGATGAAGATCTTGCAAGTGGTTATCTATACTTTAATCAAATAACAAATGAGATTGATATGATGTTAGATAAAATGAGAGTAATCCCTAACGATGCAAAAAATATTATTGAGAATAAAATTGATAAAGAAAAAGCAATTGAAACAATGAAAACAGTAAACTATAAAAATATTTTCAATAAACATTATAAAATAAATATAAACATAAAAGATTTATATGTTGGTGAAGACTATAACTCTCATACATTAAAAGCTAATGGTTACACAGAAAATGGCTTCTTTATTTTAGATAAAATATTAGTAACAGATAAAGAGAATAATTTTGAAATAAATACAAAATATACTTATGACTCAATAAAGAATTTCAGTAAATTAGAAAAATTATCAAAAGAGACTCCTTTAATAGAAATAAAGAATATCCAAAATTTGCAAAAATTAAACGGTCTTGTAGAAAATCAATTTGAAACAGAAGGAATTATTCTTGACGGAGAATTGTCTTGGCTAGGATTCAAACCATTGCAAATGGGTAAAACAATGAATGGTAGCTTAAATCTAGAAGTAAAAAAAGGCTATATTCCTAAAAACTTTACAGGCGTAGGATTCTTGAAAACAATAAACTTGTTTAATTTTGACTCTTGGTTAAAAATGTTTACGTTTAATTTTGAAGAAATAGAATCAGGTTTACATTTTAATTCAATAAAAGGTGGGTTCAAGATAAATAAAAATGTTGTAAATATAGATCCAAGAATTGTTTTAGATAGTGACCTTTTCATATTGGAATTTAAAGGAAACATAAACTATATAGAAAATACATACAATCTTGATATTGACGCAATAGTTCCACTTTTAAACAAAGCACCAGCGATTGCGTTATTCGCAGGGGTAGCACCAGAAGTTGTGGGTGTGATTTGGTTAATAGACAAACTGGCAGGTGACTTTATAAGCGAAACATTCACAAGAACAGAATTTAATGTATCTGGTAGTTTTGACAATCCAATATATACAAAAGAGAAAAGCGAAACATTTAATTCAGAAAGCATTAAAGAAAAGCAAATTAAAAAAGAAAAAGAAGAACCACTTAAGTAAGTGGTTTTTTATTTACATATTTTTAAACTTATAACCGATATGCTTTGATAATTAATTTTTATTTATATTTCTTGAAAAATATGGCTCATTGTTATCACTTTAAGGTTTGACTTAAATAATTATTCTTCGTCGTCATTGATTTTTAAGACAACATTTTCATTTTTCATGACTCTTGTGTTAATTTTATGAATCAAATCGTCAGGTGAAATTTTTTCAGTTTTTACAAAATGATCTACAAGATAATCAATATATCTTTCGTCGTCAAAACAAAAGCACATAAAAACAAAACGATTTAAATGATTTAATATTTTTTCATCGTCTCTTTTATGTAGTTTAACAATATTCATTCTTATTTTTTGAGCACCTTTAATAAGTTCTGCAATTGTTTTCTTTTCAGAAGATATAGCAATGACATCTCTTAACAATTCAACTTCGTCTTCATAACCTGAAAACAACACGTTGAACTCACAACCATCAATTGGATCATTTAAATAAAAATATAAAAACTCATTAAAGATCAAATCTGATTTGTCTAAAAGTTTGTCTTCTTCAATGTAAAGTTCTCTAGTCGTATTAAAAATTTTCTTAATAGGATTATCACTCAAAGAATCCAATTTATCAACAAAGATATCCAATTTAGTGTTTAGCATTCACAGTTCCTTCATTTAATTCATTGTCATAGTGTATAATGAATTATTAGAAATGGCAAATATCTTCTGACTATCCGAATATAACCTAAATTGTGATAAGTTCTTGTCTTCAACTTCCTTACTTGAATTACTTTCAAACTTATTACTAAATAAAATAATTTTTTCCTTGTCATTGATTACAACAACACCACTAAAATTAACAACAAAATCAACTTCTTTTTCTTTTAATTTAAGAATGGACTCTTTTCTATTTAAAGAATTATTATATCTAAAATATTCAGTAACAAGATCTTTATGAGTGTTAAAATATGTTACACCTAAAATATGATTTTGATACTTAGCATTTAATATTGAGCAATGTTCTAATTCTGGAATAGATTCTTTCAAAAAAACACTATCACCAATAGGAACAATAATAATATTTTTTTCATAAAGCTTATTAACATAAACATTATTGAAACGCTTCAACGATTTATTAAAAACATTAGTAGAACTTTTAACGGCTAAATTTAATTTATCATTATTTTCAAACAATATTATTTCAAACAATTTATCATTATTTACACCAACTATAAGATTATCCTTAACAAAGAAATCATCAACTTCAACCTCAGTGTTAAAAACTTTTGAATCCTTAATCCTAAACAACACTAATTTTCTATTTTCTTTTTTTACAAACAAATCCCCGTGAATAAAAGAATACAATGAATATGTATTGTTTAAATCTTTTGGCTTATATTGATTATTAACATCTTCAATATAATTACGAGTTTTAACAAACAAATGATTATCAAAAGAACTTATATAATTAATATTGTCTGAAAAATCTTTAATTTTAACAAAAGACAGAATATCCTGAATAAGTCTATTTTCTTTTTTATTGTAATAAATAGCTTCAATATTAGAAGGTGGTAAAACTCTATTGTTCTTTTCAAAAATCTCAATAAACCATGTTTTAAAATTACTAGGTATATCATTAAGATCTCTTGCCGTTTTTGGGATTGAAATTTTATTGTTAAAAATAGAAATATAATTTTTCATTCTGTCTTTTACATTCATTTTACTTTTATCTTTAAACTTTCCTTTAAATGGGTGTATGCCAGAAAATATTTTACAAGCAAGAACCGCAAAAGAATACCAATCAGTTTCTTTCGTAAATGATTTATGATTATTAACATCGATATTAGGGTCAAGAGCTAATTCAGTATATGCAGTAGCATGGTTTTTTTTTGTTTTATAACTATCAACGTCAATAAAATAAACGTCAGAAAAATCTTTGGACACTAAAAAATTCATTTCATTGGCATCAACAAAAAGACAACCTTTCTCATGAATGTGCTCAATCGTTTGTCTCATTTTAACAACAAGATTTAAAATTTTATCATTATCGATATTATGTTGCTGTCTAAAATCATTTGTAATAATTCTAGACAAAGGATAATATTCTTTTAATACTTTCATCGTATAACCAATAGGATCACGATTTACACTGTAAATTACTTTTTCGGGTTTTATAATATTGTCCAAAGTTAAAGATTGAAGTTCTTCAATTTTCTGAACAGGAATCATTTTGTTTTTATCATGGTAAATTTTAAAAGCAACATTGTTTTTGATATATATATTACCTTCACCACCAGAATCAACAAAATCCTTATCTAATAGTTCAATTTGACCAATACTATCAACTAATACTTTCATATAACCACCTATTGAATATTAATTCCAGCAATTGAAAAATCATCTTCACTATCAAAATCTTCTTTGTTTAAATTTTTGAAAGCTCTTTTCATTCTTCGTTTAATAAACTCACCATTATAATTTTTAAAAGACGTTAATTCATTGTAAAGTTTTTCTTCTTCTATTTTGTCAAAATCTTTAGTGTTAAAAACACTTTCAACACCATCAGTAGAAATAAAAAGCCATTCTAAACATTCAACGTCAAATGAATATTTGGAAAAATATAAAGAATCACATTCTTTCTCTGAATTTTTTGTTTTTATAATTTTCTTTTGCTCTTTTTCATTAAACTTATCTAATCCATCACTATATAAAAGATAACTTAAATAAAAGGGATAGTTTTTGGAATACTCAAAAATTTTGTAATCAAAATCTTCATTCTTATTTTTAAAGAATATTGCTCCATCACCAAAGATAAGGACATGTACTTTATTATCATTTTTATTATAAAACCCCAATAACAAAGTGGCATCAAGAGAACGTATAGGAATGTTAAGATTTTTAACAGATATAAAAGCCTTGTCTATAATCATTTTACCAATTCGAGAAGGAGATAAATTAATAATCTCCTCCCCAACAGAACTGATAACTTCTTTCGCAGACCATGACAATAAACGAGAACCAATATCGGTATGTTTGCTATTACTACAACCATCTGAAACAATGAATGTGAATAAATTTTGATTTTCATTTAATGCATAATCTTCACAAATTTGGTGTGAATATCCTTTACGGAAAAAGCTATCTGTGTTCATTTTTCATTTCCTCTTTTTATTAAAACGATAAAGGTTGAGACGGACCGCCTGTGCCTAGCGACTGACTTTGATTACTAATAGACTTAGATATAAAATTAGCAAGTTTAGCTAAGTTATTTGCGTCTGCGTCTTCGACATCAACATATTGTGTAAAACCACCTTCATTTGAATAATCATTTAGATACTGTTGAACGTCAGATCTCTTTGTGTTTACACCAACAAGTATAGTAACCATAGATTCCAAGACTTCTTCAAAACTAATATCACTTATAGAGTCTTTAACATTTGAAGAATTATATTGAGAACGATTATCCATACCGTCAGTAACAACAATAGTGATACCGTTAACGTCAAAATCTTGTTCAACAAGTGTTTTGCCATACTCTTTAATTGAATCAACTGAATTAATAGTGGCATCGTAAAGTGCTGTTAATCCGTTAGGTTGAATTACTTGATTGTAATCAGTGTCCTGAATGTCTTTAATCAATTTAAACCCATGCTCTTCATATACATTATTATTAAATGTTACTAATCTTAATAATAAATTTTCTGCACGAGAACTTTTTTTACACGCATTAACCACTTCTTTAATTGAACTTGTCAATTCAGACTCAAAACCACTAACGCTTCCACTCATATCAATAGCTAATGTAACTAATGTATATTCTGTTGCCCCTAGTCTTTCAACTGGCATAGTTGAGAATTGAAATTGACTATCTGTAAAATTGCTTTGCATTGGAAAATCTTTCATAATCTTATCCTCTTATTTAATTACTAATTCATTTTGACGAATAACAATGTCAGTAGAGTTAACTACTTGTAAACCTTTTTTCTTCATATCTTCTAACATATCTTCTGCAATATTTTCGAAACCCGCAACAGGAGAAGTAGTGTCTCTTAACAAAACCAACTTTTTAATAGATTCTTCACCAAAATTATCGATTAATTGTTGCATACCTTCACCAACACAGTGACTTAATGCTTGACCTGTAAGTAAAACAAGATCTGCACTCTCAAAGTTTTGAATTAAGTTTAAGTTTAGTGTTGTTGTTGGATCTTGTGCTAATGGAATTTCAGCCTTGAAAGGTCCGTAATGCTCTGTTAAAGGGTTATGTCCTTTTGCAATATAAATAACACGAGATTTATATTTTTGTTCCCAACTTTGAAGTTCTTTTGCAATTGGTTGAATTACATTGTGACCTGCTGTTCCAACTAAACAATGGGCTGGCCATATCATTAGTTTGAACGAACCATTGTCTTCTAAATTTTTAGTGTATTCAAGAGCATGATCTTGAAACTGTGTGTGAACAGCTCTCCATTTACCATTTTTAACTTCGTCATGTGAGATTTCAGTAAATGGTGCAGGTTTTTCATTTGTATCACTTAACCAAAAATCAGGATGTGCAATGTCAAATAATTGGTGTGTATCAAGAGTTATTGAGATTTCGTCAATTAAATGACCAGCTTTTCTTAAAAATTTAGCTAATCGAATTGAATCTTCCCAAGCACCTGGAACTGGTAATGCTGGTGCTATCAACTCTTCCGAGTTATCTACTATATTAACTTGTTTAACTTGAAATTTTTCTGGAACGTCACAGAAATCATATTGTGGATCAATACCTAATAGTTTAATAATCATAATTGCCTCCTACGACTTAGTTTGTTTTTGCTATTAACTATAGTTGTATCTTAATTCACTTTTGCTACTAAGTCAATACCACTAACACAATTCAAAACTAAAGTCTAGATAAATATTATAATGCTTACAATTTAGATAAAAAAGCCAAGAAATAGGATTCTTAGCTTTATTTTAAACAAAAAAAGACCGTGTTACGGTCTCATTTTTCTTGTTTTATTTTTTTTTACAACATTTTCTTCTTTTATTAAACCAACTTTAATATCTCGTTTTCTTTTGTCATTTTTAATTGTTTCCATATGTCCATTGTAATCTGTAATAAAATCAACTTCGTATTTTCCTTTTTTATTAAAATCACTTCTAGGGACAATTTTATTCAATCGTTCATAATCAATCAAGTGGTCATATTTTTCTATAAATTTACTTAATCTAATGTAGTGTTCGTCTTTACCTAAATTAAAAGTTTCAACCCCAAAAATATCAGAAGCATTAATTGCCGTGCCTGTACCACCTGTACTTTGATTTGTTTCTTCATATTTAGTTTCACCAGCCCTTGTATAACAAACAGTAAAATTTGATTTTGTTTTTAAATCTTGACCTAAAACTTGAAACATATTTCTATTATGAAGCAACATTATTCTTTCACTTAGCCTTCTCCAAGCTCTGTGAATTTCATGTTTATGAATTAATCTCGTTGCTTGTCTAAACAAACTATTAAATCCACCTTGATTAAATTGCTCTTGTGGGCATATATAATGATTTTTGTATTTGGTTCCCATCTTACTAGGGAAAATTCTATCGGGAACATAGATTTCTGCTGTCTTAGCTGGATTAAATAGAGCGTCTTCAAAAGCAGCATCTGCTCCAAGAGCACAACCACTTCTCAATATAAAACCTTGTTTTTCAAAAATCATCGAAAGTTGAGACATCATATAAAGAATATACATTGGAGTCTCACGTGATCCTACACCTGAATAATATTTCATTAGATTCCTTTTTTTTCTTAATTACTATGATTTATTTTATCATAAAAATCATATTTCTCAACCAAGAAAGCTTTATATTTTAAAATATTTTCTTCGTTTTTAATAAATGTTTTTTTATTGTGGCAATAAAATATTTTTTTAAAATCTATTAAAAAATTATAATAAGGTTCGTTATATGGATTTCCACATAATTCATTAATTAAATGAACGAGGTCATAGCGTTTATATTCAGATAATGTTGTCATTAAAACAACAAGATCAGATTTGTTTAATTTAAATAAATCATTTTTAATATTGAAAAGATCAAGTGAATATTTTACCTTTTTAATAAAATTAATATTCTTTACACCACCATTAACACGATAATCATTGATTATATTTTTATAAGAAAATGGTTTTTTAATATTTTTTAATTTATTTTGAGTGTCATTTAAAAGTTTTAAATTCGAATAATAAAAAACTTTATCAATAAAGATAGATAATAGCTCATTGTCTAGATCTGAATTTTTAAATAATATGTCACCATATTCAGGAATAGAATATCTTGTTTTTTTGTTGTAAAAAGAAACGACACCATTAATTAAGTTTTGATGCGTTGCATTATTTTGATTGTTTTTATAACTATGTTTTATAGTGTAAATCCTACCATCAAGTTCCTCTATAAATAGCCATTGAAATTTTAAATAATGGTTTATTTGAATATTAAGAACAAGAAAAATATTTTCTTGTATTTTATCACTAATATTTCTTAGGTCATGGTGAGACAATGTTTCATAAGGTCGCATTTTTTTTATATCAATAAGATATCTTGTGTTTTTTGTGTAATCTTTTAATGACTCGAAACCAAAAGCTCCGACAATACATTCAGCGATTAATTTTTTTCTTTCTGATTTAGTCATTAACATAGAATAAGAATAATATGTTTTTTTGTTTGCAAGCTTAATCTCTTCTGATATTTGACTTTTAGAACCAAATAACAAATGGTGAATCTTATTGATTTTTTTATTTAAATCTTTTCTTTTTATATAATACATATAATACCTAATTAAAACTCAATATTATTTTATCAAAAACAATAAAAAAATGCAAATAAAAAAGCCTTGTAAGAACAAGGCTTTTAGAAATAAACAATAGTTAATACTATCGAGCAGAAGTAACACTTTTAGGGTAAAAACAACCAGTGTATTTTTCATTATAAGTATATAATTGAGAAGGTCTAAAAGATCCTTTTTTTACTTTTTCACCTTCACATTCAATCAATATGCCAGAACTTTGAATACGAGAACGATATCTAGAATTATCTAATTTTTGATCAATTAAAAATTCTGTTAGTTCTCTTAGTTCATTAATAGTAAATTTTTCATCTAAAAAATGAATTGGCGAAGTTGTATATTCTGCTGCGTATTTTAATTTCTTATAAGCCATTTCAAGGACTTCATTGTGGTTAAAGGCAAGATTTAATTTTAAAGCGTCTTCAACTTTCATCCAAACAGTCTCAAAAGGTTGGTTCTTCAAACACTCTGAAACTTCTGATTCCCTTAATATAGAATAAAAACCTAAGTTAATGGTTGTGATTCGAGTAGGGTCAATATATTTACCAGAAAAAGCATGAAATTGAACTAAACTTCTTGAAATAGAAACATTTGTTTTTTCTTTAAGCGCATAATGCGCAGCGTCTTCCATTGTATCAAATTCAGTAATGTCAAAAAATCGATTTGGTAAACAAAAAACATCTTGATAAACAGCAGCATCTTTTGCTCTCTTATATAATAAGACTTTAATTTCACCTTCTTTATAAATAAAAGGTGCGATTGTTACACCAGCATTTGGTCGTGTATGTGAAAATTTGTCAGTATTGTAAACCATGATAAACCTCTTAATTTATTTATTAAAGTTATACTAACACACTTAATTGACTTTTGCAACTATCAAAAAAAACAAATAACAAAATTAATTATTTTAACATTTATGAAACATTTAGCTTGATAAACTGGTCTAATCAGTATACAATCTATTTAAAACAGTTGTTTGAAAAATGAGTAAAATCAGGAGGAAATTATGAATAATAAGATATTCAAGACCTTACAAGCTAACATGCCAAAAATATCAGCAACAGAAAAAGCAGCATTAGACTCTGGTGATATCTGGTTAGAAGCTGATTTATTTAAAAATGAAATAGATTGGCACTCTTATAAAAATATAGATTTACAAAAACTAACAGAAAAAGAACAGTCTTTTATAGATAATGAGTTAGAAGAATTCTTATCAATGGTAGACAGTTATGAAATAAACAACAAAGAAGAAATACCTTTTGAGTTAATGGATTTCATGAAAAAAAATAAGTTCTTTTCCTTTATAATTCCAGAAGAATATGGTGGATTAGATTTTTCAGCCTATGCAAACTCCGTTATAGTATCCAAGATAGCAAGTTTAAATTCAAGCTTGGCTGTCACTGTTATGGTTCCAAATTCATTAGGACCTGCTGAATTACTGAAAAAATACGGAACAAAAGAAGAAAAGGAAAAATGGTTGCCTAAATTAGCAACAGGTGAAGAATTTCCTTGTTTTGGATTAACCTCTCCATTCGCAGGAAGTGACGCAGGTTCAATCCCAGACAAAGGTATTATTGTCAAAAAAGAAATAGACGGTGAATTAAAAACAGGGATATCTTTAACAATAAATAAAAGGTATATAACATTAGCACCAATTGCAACAGTGATAGGTTTGGCATTTAAAGTTGAAGATCCTGACGGCTTACTCGGTGAAAATAAAGATCTTGGTATAACTTGTGCATTAATTCCATCTGAAACAGAAGGTGTATCAACAAAAGATTATCATAAACCAATGAATATGGCTTTCAGGAATGGAACAATTAAGGGTAAAAATGTATTTATTCCAATTGATTATGTAATAGGTGGAAAAGAAAACATAGGTAAAGGCTGGGAAATGCTAATGGCTTGTCTTGCAGATGGTCGTGGAGTATCACTTCCTGCCTTAGCAACAGCTAAAAGCCAAATGAATACATATCAAACATTTGCTTACTCAGAGGTAAGAGAACAATTCAATACTCCAATTTCAAAATTTGAAGGTGTAGAAGAAAAACTATCAGAAATGATTTTAAAGACTTACATAAATGAAGCAACAAGAACACTAACATTAGCAGGTTTAGACAAAAAAATTAAACCCGCAATAGTAACAGCAATTACAAAATATCATACAACAGAATTTGCAAGAGATATTTTAAACAACTCGATGGATATAATGGCTGGTAAATCTATTATTCAGGGTAAAAATAACCCAAGTTGGGATTCATATACAGGGATGCCTATAGCAATTACAGTTGAAGGTGCGAATATATTAACAAGAAACTTGATAATATATGGTCAAGGTGCAGTAAGATGTCATCCATTTATTTTAAAAGAAATGGAAACATTTGACAATAATGATGAAGATCGTTTCAATGAACTGCTAAAGGAGCATGCATTATTCTTTTTAAAAAAATTAGGTAAGACTATAATTAAATATCCGTCATTAGCTTTATCTTCAAAAAGATCAATATCAGGATTAAAATCTTATATGGATTATTATAGTTCTTTATTTTATTTACTTTCAGACGTTTCATTGTTAACGTTGGGTGGTAAATTGAAATTTAAAGAAAATGTATCTGCTAGACTAGGAGATATTTTAAGTTATTTATATATGAGTGTAGCTGTTGTTACTTATTATGAGAAAAACAAATCTACTGAAAATGAAATTATAGCTATTTCTTCATTAAGACTGTTAATGAAAGAAATAAATAACAGTTTAGAAGAATTCTACAGTTTATTTCCTAATAAGTTGGCAATAAAACCTCTTCAGTTTGTAACAACACCACTGGGAAGATTTGATTTTAACCCTTACCCAAGTGAAAATAGAAATGTTTTAAAAGCTTACTCTAATGAAAGTCTTCAAAATCAAATGTTAAATTTAGTTGATTTAAAAAATGAAAAAACTTCTGTAAATACAATGCATAAAGCTTATTTAATGAAGAAAGAACTTAAAGAGGTTTTAGAAAAAATAAAAAGAGAAAAAATAACAGATTTAGTTAATCCATTTGAAATAGCAAAAGATAAAAATATAATAAATGAAGAAGAGTTTACTAAGCTAAAAGAATATCAGGATTTGATGTTGAAAGTAATAAATGTAGACGAATTTTCAGATTAAAATAAAACTATAATATCAATAAAGACAAGAGAACTTGTCTTTTTTTTTTGATTTTATATCGAAATATAATATGATTTTTAATAGATATAAATAAAAGGAATTAAAATGAAAAAAGGAAAACTAATATTGTTTGCAATATTGTTATCCTCTCTAACTGCGACAGCAACAAACTATGTCGTAATAATAGATAGAGAAAATAACGATTACACAAACGGATGGACAAATTGGTATAATATAAATACAGAATATGATTGTAATAACTATTCACCATTAGCATCTGATATAGATAAAGGTGTTGAATTTGATCAAACTTATAACTGTAAACAAGATCAAGAAAGAACAAAAGGCTTAAAGTCTGAAACAAGAACACTAATAATAGAACATAATCAAAAAGAAATAGGAACACACGAATATCAAACATGTTTGGATTGGAAAAATGCTGGTCATCATACTGATGGAATGTATAATATAAATCCAAAAGGCAATCAAGAAATATCAGCTTACTGTGACATGACAACAGAAGGTGGTGGCTGGACTTTGGTGTTTTATAGTAATTCAGATAATGTGTCGCAATCAACAGTAGCAAATGGCGATTGGAATGTTGGTTCTAATATTAATTACTCATTGTTATATTCATTTAAAGAAATTAAAAGAAGTAATAAATATGAATTTTTCATTCATGATAGCTCTAGCATTAAAAGAAATATTATATTTACTCAAACAAACTCATATTTAGAGAATCCAACGAACAATTCTTTTACTCAAACAGGTGGTAACTTTTATTATTCAAGTCATGCTTCTGCTACTACTTGGAAAGGTTTAGCAATGGCGACTTATGGTGAAACAGACATGAAAGCACGATGCACATTAGCAATGGCTAGTTATGGCTCTACTTGGACATATTGCTTACAAGATCAATATTCGGGTTCATACAGAACAGGTCCTTGGTTTTATGATGGCGGATATGATTCAGGATCTCAACAATGGGTTAAAATATACCAAAGATAAAAAAAAGTCGCATCATGCGACTTTTTTATTCTTCTTCTATCTTGTCATATAAAGGAACCCATTCTTTTAAATCTTTTTTAAATGATCCTGTATAACCCAAAACAAATCTCCCAAATTCAACCGTATGCATATCTAAATCTTCTCTTATTATTATTAAAATTTTATCAATTTCATCTATATTGTCTTGTCCCATAAAATGATCTATTTTTTTCAACAAATCTCTCTTTTTATCGTTATCCATATGTTCCTCTTCAAAAAATGTCATTATTAATTATCATATTTAAACAAAAAAAATCAAGTCTTTTTTTTGACCTATTATCTAGAAAATGATTTAATATAAATGTAGAAAGAAAAAAGGAAGATAAGCCGAATGAAATTATTAATTTTAACATTAGCATTAACAACTACCTCTGTTTTTGCAAGCAACATGCCTGTTAAACAATTTAAAAACAATCAAAATGAAGAACAAGTGATTGAAAATTTAGAAAATAATTATATTTATAAAAAAAATGAATCTGAAAAAAAAGAATTAGTTGTTAAAAAAGTAGATAAAAAATCTTCTTGTATGGAAAGCGGATATAAAATGATAATAGAATTTGATAATTTAATGTCAATAAAAACAGGCGAAACAGCTCTTTTACTTGAAGAGATTCAAAAATCAAAAACATGGTTGAGTTTACAAGATGAAGAAAAGAAGTTATTAGCTAAATTTTTAATAAAGACAAACAAAGCAGAAAACAAAAAAACAAAAATTAAGTTTAAAAAAGAATTGACTGAAGCAATTATCGAAAGATGTCAGTCTTTATAATATAATAAAAAAAGATTTTCTTTTTCTTGCATTTTTAGGAAATCTAAATTATTATAGATAAAAATTAAAAATGCTAAATTAGTAGAGTAAAATATAGTAGGAAACATTAGGAATGAATAAATTAGAATTATTGATAGAAGAAAGGACTGATCTTCAAGAATCACTTGCATGTGTATCAGAAGGTTTAAAAAGATTAAATTTACTAAGAGACGCTGATTTTCATAGTTCATTGGAAACAACAGTAGAGCAATTCAAAAACAGGATTCAATACTTAGACGAACAAATAGAGAAAACAAAACAAAGCATTGGTGGTTTAACAGAGACAAGCAGTAAAAAAGGTCATATACTCACAGCAAAAAATAATGAAGGTAAGGATATGTTCTTACGTTTAAGATTCTTTAGAGAAGGACTTAGGGGTGATGATTGGACTGACGCTATTTTATTAGAATGGGTTGATCAATTTAACGATGAATGCTTTATGCAGTTTGAAGAGTATCAAGTAGGCAATAAAATATTTTCAGAAGAAAAATTCAAAGAAGTATTTAAACATTACCAAAAAAACAAGAACATAAGTGCAAATATACAAAAGAACACTATGAACTTTAAACAAACTGAGAAAGAAACAACTCAAAGTTATATATTCTTAGATGATATGAGTTAATAAAAAAAAGACAAATAAAAAAAGACTTGATACGAAATCAAGTCTTTTTTTTATTTTGAAAATTTATCTAACTTAAAGTTTTCAACAATTTGTTTATTTTCTTTAATCTTTTCATATAATTCTGGTAAATCTTCAATACCGAATGCATTATTAACTTTAATCATAAATAAGGCAGCGACAAAAGCTTCTTCATTATATGGATGACCAGTTAAATCAGACACATATTCATAAGCACGTTGAGTTTTTGCGACTCTATGTATCATTGTAAAAGAAATATTGTTTTTGATAGCAACTTCAACCATTTTTTCATCACCTTTATGAACAGCTTCCAGTTCTCCTTTATATAATGGTCGTGCATAGAATTTACGATCAGGGTTGTCTTCAAAGAATTGTTCATCTTCTTTATGCCAAACACCTAGTGTTTCTTCAAACACATTCATTTGCATCTTTTGATTACCATGAACAACATTGTCTAACATCCTTTCTATATTAGGATCGTCAATAACTTCACAAGAATAGGGATATCTATTTTCTATTAATCTTTTTTCAATAATTAACATTATTTCTTTTTGTTTCTCTTCTGTTTGTTTGTCTTTTTTATATTCACACTTTCTACAAGTAAGATAATAAAGAATTTCATTGGTGTTTTTATTCTTAAAAATATTAAGATTCCCAGCATGTTTAATTCTTTTTTCACAAGAAGGGCATAATGCCTTTTTCTTTTCTATTCTTTTTAAAACAATTTTTGCATTAAAATCTCTTAACGAGATATTCTTTTCTGCCATTGTCTGTTTCTCCTTTATTTAATAGGTAAAAAATACCATTAATAAAAATAAAATCAAATTATTTTTTTTTAATTATATAATCTATTTATTCTAAAATATTATATTTTTTCTTATTTTAAAAAAAATATTATAAAAAAAATAATTAGATACTTTTATCAATAAGTAATAGAAAAAACAAATGTGATAATACCATTAAAAATATAATAACATACAAAATATATTTGACGCATAGTATTATAGTGTTAGTTTGATTACAGGTAAGCACAAAAGGAAACAGTCTTCAAGACAACGTGCTTAATCTTATTTTTAATAACATATATTAATATTTAAAGGAGTAAAAATATGTTTAGTTTAATTATTTCAATCATCGCAATCGCACTTGTAGCAGCATTAGCACTAGCTTCAATCTACTACGGTGGAGACGCATTCCAAGAAGGAACTGCTAAAGCAGAAGCTTCTACAGTAATCAACCAAGGTCAACAAGTTCAAGCTGCTTTCACAATGGCTGAAATCGACGAGAAGGACGAAGTTGCTGGCGGAATTACTTTGGCTACATTAGTATCTGACGGTTACTTAAAAGAAAACCCACAAGTTCGTAACAACGGTGGTTGGTCTGTTGATTCAGCAAACGATGTTGTAACTCAATCAGTTCACAGTGCAGAAGTTTGTGCTCACATTGAAGCTGGTTTCGACGGTGAAAACACTGTTGAGAACGTAGCAGCAGTAGCAGACGTAGTAGACCTACAAGCATTTGGTTGTTTTGGTGACGGAACTAATCACACTGCATACTACAAACTTTAATAGTTTAAGTGTAAAAAACAAGTAAAAAGAGAACTTCGGTTCTCTTTTTTGTTTTTTTATTAAATAAATTTTAATTTATGGAAAAAATAATGATTTTTTTTTGTTTTTTTTTATTTCATTTAAAAAAATAAAAAATAAACAAAGAGTATAAACCACATTTTATAAAAGAATATAAAATCTTCATTATCGTAAAAAAATAAATTGACGACATTATAATGCTGATATACAAAATAGGTATAGGCAGACAGGGAAAAGAAACAGTCTAGCTTAATTTTTAATAACATATAAAAATATTTAAAGGAGTAAAATATGTTTAGTTTAATTATATCAATCATCGCAATTGCACTTGTTGCAGCATTAGCACTAGCTTCAATCTACTACGGTGGAGACGCTTTCCAAGAAGGAACTGCTAAAGCAGAAGCTTCTACAGTAATCAACCAAGGTCAACAAGTTCAAGCTGCTGTTACTATGTCTGAAATTGACGAGCAAGCTTACTTTGAAGGTGCTAACGTAGCAGAAACTTCATTAAACGCACTTGTTACTGGTGACTACTTAAAAGAAGTTCCTGGTGTTCGTGACCAAAACTGGGAAAAAGTTGCAAGCGAAGACTTCATTACAATGGACGTAGTTAACGCTGACGTTTGTGAATACATTGAAGAAGCTTTTGACGGTGTAAGCACTGTTCCTTCTGCAAGAGAAGACCAAGCATTCGGTTGTTTCGGTGACGGAACTACTCACACTGCATACTACAAACTATAATATAGTTTAGTAAAAAATAAAAAAGAGAG
>CEUY01020563.1_pt1 | contig 31656 bp, 25 predicted proteins | sample 361481 | NCBI WGS metagenome assembly CEUY01 (sample SAMEA2622737, study PRJEB7988) | marine metagenome | isolation source: saline water (ENVO:00002010), including | reverse complement strand
ATGTCTTCTTGAGGCTCAATGTCTTCTTGAGGCTCAATGTCTTCTTGGAGATCAGTAGTGTCTGTTAAAAGTAATTCCTCACTATCAATATCCATTTCCATTAAATCTGTATCATTGCCTTCATCGCCCCACGAAGCTAATCCTTCATCTTCATGCAAAAGCTCTACAGCCAACCCTAAACTCTGTAACTCCTTCAAAAGAACATGAAATGATTCAGGAATACCTGGCTGAGCAACTTTTTCACCTTTAACAATTGACTCATATGTTTTAACCCTTCCAACAACATCGTCAGATTTAACAGTCAATATCTCTTGGAGGTTATAAGCAGAACTATATGCTTCTAAAGCCCAAACTTCCATCTCGCCAAATCTCTGGCCTCCAAATTGAGCCTTACCGCCTAAAGGCTGTTGAGTTATTAAAGAATATGGTCCTGTAGATCGTGCATGAATCTTGTCTTCACCTAGATGGCTTAATTTCATCATATAGATATATCCTACTGAAACGGGCTGATCAAACGTCTCGCCTGTTCGGCCATCTTTTAATTTATATTTCCCAAATATAGGCGCAGATATTTGTTTCTCTCTATTTAATGTAAAAGCTTCTGTCCTTAAATCTGTATAACTTAATCCAGATTTATCTTCACCTATTTCTTCCTTAAACCATATATCTAAACATGCCTTTACTGCGGATTCACTATCATTTCCTGAAAAGACATCATCATATTTATACCCTCTATCATCAAGCCATGAAGTCACTTTTTCAATGTTTATGTTTTTACCATCTAAAGCTATATCATTAAAGTTATAAACTGTACTGGTTGAATCTGATTTACTTACAATCCAAGCTTGAGCTAATGCAGTTTCAATTTGAACATCAGGTGCCCCATCAAAAACAGGTGATATAGCACGAAAACCTAAAGTATTAGCAGCCATACCTAAATGAGTTTCTAATAGCTGACCTAAATTCATTCTTGAAGGAACCCCTATAGGATTCAATATTATATCTACTGGAGTACCATCTTCTAAATAAGGCATGTCTTCTTCTGGTAAAACTCTTGCAATTACACCCTTATTCCCATGCCTACCAGCCATTTTATCTCCAGCTGAAATTTTTCTTGTTTGTGCTATCCACAATCGAACAAGTTTATTTACACCAGGAGAAAGCTCATCTTTATCTTTACGATTTAAAACCTTAACATCAATTACTTTACCTTTTTGACCATGAGGGACTCTTAATGAAGTATCTTTAACATCCCTAGCTTTTTCACCAAAAATTGCTCTTAAAAGCTTTTCTTCAGCTGATAGCTCTGTCTCACCTTTTGGAGTTATTTTCCCAACAAGTATATCTCCCGGATTTATTTCAGCACCAATGCGAACTATACCTTCTTCATCTAAATGAATCAGGCTATCTTCTCCTACATTTGGAATATCTCTAGTAATTTCTTCCGGCCCCAACTTTGTATCACGAGCTTCTACTTCATGTTTTTCTATATGAACAGAAGTAAAAATATCGTTTTTCACCAATCTTTCACTTATAATAATTGCATCTTCAAAGTTGTAACCTTCCCAACTCATAAATGCTACAAGCACATTATGTCCTAATGCCAATACTCCTTTTCCAGTAGAAGAACTGTCTGCAAGAACCTGTCCAGATTCAATAACATCTCCCTTATTTACTATTGACCTTTGATTAATGCAAGTTCCCTGATTACTCCTTACATATTTTGACAAAGGGTAAACCCTCTTATCTCCATTCTGAGAAACAATTATTTCATTTCCAGTAGATTTAGTAACAATACCTGACAAATCAGAAACAATTAACTGCCCGCTATCTCTAGCTACTCTCTCTTCCATACCTGTACCAACTAATGGTGGATCAGGCCTTAATAAAGGAACTGCTTGTCGCTGCATATTAGAACCCATTAAGGCTCTATTTGCATCATCATGCTCTAAAAATGGAATTAATGAAGTAGAAACACTTACAAGCTGTAGAGGCGACACATCCATATATTTTACTGAATCAATATCAGCTATTACTACAGAATCCCCCATACGTGTTTCAACTTTATCACCAATGAATTGACCTAAATTATCCAATGGTGAATTTGCTTGAGCAATATGCACATTCTCTTCTTGGTCAGCAGACAAATACATAACACCTGAAATATCATTAACTACATATGGTTGCACTTTTAGCTGCTGCTCATCTAAAGCAGCAATTCTTCTGATTGTCTGAGTAGTAACCTTGTTGCCTTTACGTAAAAGTGTTTTACCATTTTCAGTTATTATATTTTGCTCTATTGTTCGGCCTAACAAAGTTGGATTGGTATTACTAATTTCTCTATAAATCACCCTATATGGAGTTTCAATAAATCCATAATCATTAGTCCTAGCATATGTTGCCAAAGAACCCAACAAACCTATGTTAGGACCCTCAGGAGTCTCAATAGGACAAATTCTTCCATAATGAGAATGATGAACGTCTCTAACATCAAATCCTGCTCGCTCTCTAGACAAGCCTCCAGGCCCTAATGCAGATAATCGACGCTTATGAGTTAATTCAGATAAAGGATTGGTCTGGTCCATAAATTGAGAAAGCTGAGATCCTCCAAAAAACTCTCTAATTGAGGCAACAACAGGACGAATATTTATCAGAGTTGCAGGTATAGTTTGATCAGGATCTAACTGAGTAGTCATTCTCTCCTTAACAACTCTTTCCATCCTCATAAGGCCTAATCTAATTTGATTTTGAATTAATTCACCAACCGCCCTAACTCTACGATTACCAAGATGATCAATGTCATCAGGAAGAATTTCTTCATTATTTATCTTAATCATTGACTTAATAAGCTCTACTAAGTCACCAAGCTCTAAAACCCCTTTATCAGATGCAACATTTCTTTCTAATCGAGTATTTAATTTATATCTACCTACTTTTCCTAAATCATATCTTCTAGGATTAAAAAACAGATTGTCTAATAAAGATTTTGCGTTATCTATGTTAGGCGGCTCACCAGGCCTAATTTTTCTATAAAAATCTAATAAAGATTCTGAAAAGTCTTTTGTTGAATCTTTATCCATTGTTGACTTAATAAATTGATGCTCAGGATTATTATCAACACCTGAAAATTCTTTGACAATATCTTCATTTGTGCCAAATCCCATTGCTTTGAGCATAGTTGTTATAGGAGTTTTACGTTTTTTATCAACTTTAACAGTCATAACATCTCTGTTGCTTGTTTCAAATTCCATCCAAGCGCCCCTGTATGGAATTAATTTAGCAGAACTTAAAAGCCTTCCAGTAGTGACATCTGAAGTAGTAGTAAAATATACTCCAGGAGACCTAACAAGCTGGCTTACAACAACTCGTTCAGCTCCATTTATAATAAATGTACCAGTCCTTGTCATCATCGGAACATCTCCTATAAAAAGAGTCTGCTCTTTAACCTCTCCTTGTGAAGGACCAGGCGTTTTAATCTTTAATTTAACTGTTACATAAAGTGGAGCACAAAATGTTATTTCTTTTTGCCTACATTCTTGCTCGTTATACTTTGGGTCATCAAACCAATGGTCTGAAATGGTTAACTCAAAACGTCCACCAGGATTATCTTCTATAGGTGAAATTTCATCAAATAAAGATTTTAAACCTTCTCCTTTCAACCATTCAAATGATTCTAATTGAACGGCTATTAAATTAGGCACATTAAGCACAGAATCAATATTTGCATAAGAATTCTTGCGAATTGACGGGCGATTGGACGCATCAGTAGAAACCATAAGTTCTAAACTCCTAAAAATTAATCAAAATTGACAAAATAATTTAAAAAGAAATAAGACCAAAACGTAATGTTTCATCCATAGGGGAAATAGTGGGAAAATATTTCGACCTAACGAGTAGACTACCATATATACGAGCAACAGTCAACACATACAGCAATCACTTCATCCAAGTTTTGCATGCGTAAAATCATTATAACCCTGTATAAATTCTTTAACTAAAATAATTTTTTTACCTTCAAGCTGAATTTTATTTAATATTAAAGAACCTTCACCTGTCATAACGTGCAATTTATTATCTAATTGAAAAACAAATCCATTAGAATAATTACCTCTAGAGCTAGTATGACACAACTCGGCCTCTATAATTTTAATCCTTTTACCTTTCCAATATGTAAATGCTCCAGGCCAAGGGGTGTATGCTAAGATTTTTTTATTAATCTCAATTGCAGAATGACTCCAATCTATCCTCCCATCCTCTTTTGACAATTTATTAGTATAAGTAGCATTACATTCGTTTTGAGGTATTGCCTTTATCTGCCCATTCTCCCATGAAAATAATATATCTGAAATCAATGAAGCTCCAAGTTGAAAAAGTCTTTGAGTCAAGCTTCCTGCGTTTTCTTGACATAAAAATTCTACATTTTTCTGAGTAACTATAGGCCCGGTATCCAAGCCTTCATCCATAAGCATAATAGTTACCCCCGTAAATTTTTTTTCATTTAATAAAGCGAAAGGAACGGGAGAAGGGCCTCTATATTTTGGCAATAATGAAGGATGAATATTTAAACAACCTAAAGGAGGTAATCTTAAAATTTCAATAGGAATTATTAGCCCAAAGTCTGCAACAATTATCAAATCTGGCGAAATGTTTTTTAACTTTCTATATGCTTCTTTATTATTTATTAACGAATTATATTGAAATAAATCTATATTAGTATTATCAACATAATCCTTAATGGGAGAATTATTAACCTTCATTCCTCGGCCAGAAGGTTTAGATAGTCTAGTAAAAACAGCACTGATTTCAATATCTAATTGAATTAATTTTGACAAAACACAAACAGAGTCCAATGAAGTACCCATAAATATAATCTTCAATCAGCTACCTCTCTAAAAAATGTGATCCTTAATATATTAATTTAAGGAACAGCTTGACCCGAAAATACACCTGTGCAAACTTCATCTTTAACAGCAATACTTCCGTTAACAATTACATATGGAATTCCTACCGGAAATTGCTTAGAATCGTCATAAGTTGCTGTGTCAATGATCTTATCTTCATCAAAAATCACTATATCTGCAAAATAACCTTCTTTTAATAATCCTCTACCGGATAAATTAAAAGTTTTTGCCGGATTATTAGCAATTCGCTGAATCATCTGTTCAAGAGACATTACATTAAATTGCCTGCGAAGCCTACCGACAAACCTTGGAAAAGTGCCATAAGCTCTAGGGTGCGGAACACTCCCTAATGGAATAGAGTCACTTCCTATCATATAATCAGGTCTAGATAAAAATTCCATAGCATCTCTGCTTATCTGCCTCCATATAGATATACTCTGAGGAGGAATCTGCCAAAATCCTACTTGCAAATCTTGCTCAACCAATAAATCACAAATTAAATCTCCCATTGAAACACCTCTCAATTCTGAAAGCTGAGCAACTGTCATCCCTTCTAGTTCAGGATTTTTAGGCAAATAAGAGAGTAATAATTGATCCATTCTACGTCGTTTATTAAACCTAAATCCTTCGATTATCTTTGAGCGAGAATTCTTATCATTTAATCTTTCTAAAATATCTTTTGGACCTCCTTCATGTGCCCAACTAGGAAGATTACTGAGCAAAAACGAACTCCCTGTAGGATAAGGGTAAAGTTCTAAAGTACAATTTACTCCTTCATTCTTTGCTTTATCAATTAATTCTAAGACTTTTGAAACTTGTCCAGCATTTTCAGCAGTCGTTCGTGTATGAGAAAAATGCACTCTTACTCCAGACCGCCTGCCTATCTCAAGGGCTTCAGGGACACCTCCGCCACCAAAACCTCTATCAGGGTTTACATCTCTTAAATGAGTAATATATACGCCATTATTTTGCCTGACAACTTTACATAATTCGACTAACTCTTCCGTAGTACTCCAAGCATTAGGATGATATGACATTCCTGTAGCTAGTCCTACAGAACCCTGATCTAAGCCCTCTTTAAGCAATATTTTTGCATGATCCAATTCTTTTCCTACCAGAGGTTTATCATAAAACCCCACTGACTCCATTCGTAAAGCTCCATGAGAAACTGGATAAGCTGTATTTACTGAAACTTTTTTATGATAGTTAGCCCTAAATGCACTTACACTGCTCATATCAAGATTTTCTGGAGGCATCCCCAAAATACCACTTAAATATTTTCTTTGAATTTTATAATTTTCTGATGAAAGAGGAGCATAAGAAAGTCCATCCTGTCCAAGAATTTCTGTGGTAACTCCCTGTCTTAAACTACTAGCATGTTGAGGGTTATTTAGTAAAACACCATCATGATGAGCATGCGCATCAATAAATCCGGGAGAAACAATTAATCCTTTAGCATTAATAACTTCGTTAGAATCTTTTCCAGTCGAATCACCTATAAATGTTATTTTTTCCCCTATTATTCCTATATCTGCCTGAATTCTAGTTTGGCCTGATCCATCAATAACAATTCCATTTTTTATGAGTAAATCAAACATATTTACCTCCAAATACTATAAAATTATTGAGTTTCATAATACTCATTATTGACTAGAATATATATACAAAAGGAATATATTATTAGACAATATAATTATGTAAATACAATCAAATTCTTTAAATGACATCATAATATCGTATAACTTATACATTTTCTATATGTAAAGTATAAATACATAGATAACATTTTTTTAAAAAAAATTTCTATTAAAATTTATGAATTTTCAAGCTAATAAAATAATTGAAAGCACACATAATTTATCATGGCTAATAATATTAGTCTTTTTTATATTAACGTCTATATTAATATATCCATTAATATATAAAACTCCTATACAACAAGCCTCTCCGGACCCACCAAGCAAATCACATAAACTTCAAAAAGATTTAGATAGTAGATTTATAAACCCTATCTTCTATACTTCATTTATAGCTGAGTCTAAATCAAAAGATATACTTACTCAAAATTCGCTTTTTGAATTATTTAAAGCTACTGAAAAACTAAAATCACTTGATAAAACAGGTGAACTCAAACTATTAAAAAATTCAACAAAAGAACCTTATTTGTATACTTATTATGACCAGAACATTAATACTCAAATTTACGGTGTATACACTATTGCTAATGCAGTTGAAAATTATTTACAACAAAATAACACCTCCTTAGAAAATGCAACAGAAAGCCAAGTTAAAATTGCTATTCATGACATATTAAATAATGCACAATCTACCTTTTTATTTGAATCTTTATCTATTAATTCAACTAATGAAATTAGAGTTATAGATAATAGAGAAATCCAATATTGGACTTCTCCTACTGTTATATTTTCAGTAATAAGTGATAATAAAAAACTCGGAGGCGGACCATTATCAATAGGCTTAGGAGGTGGAGATAGAATATTAAACAAAGAAAAATTTAGTAGAAGGATACAGAATGTTTTAAGAGAGAACAATCAAACAAATAGTATTTGGGGGTTAGCTTTAGATACTAATTTAGAATCTACTGACCAAGGCCAAACTGCAGGGATATTCATAATGCTTACTGTTATTGGTGCATTGTTAACAATTGCCTTTTTACTCAAATCATACTGGGCTGTAGTTTTAACTGGTGCGGGATTAGGCTTTTTAATTATATGGCTAAAAGGTATATCAAACTTAATTGGATTAAAAAGCGGACTTGTAATTGATTTAATAGTGCCTATATCAATGATTTCTTTAGGAGTAGACTTTGCAATACATGCAATAAGAAGATATCAAGAAGAATCTGAAAATGGGCTTAGTCCACAAAACGCGCACATAATTGCAACAAGCAGTATTTTTGGCGCTTTATTACTCGCAATGCTTAGTGACAGCATTGCCTTTCTATCTAATTTACCTTCTAATATTGAAGCAGTTGTTCATTTTGGAACAGCCGCAGCAATCGCAGTAATAGGATCCTATATTATATTAGGAGGTCTTGTGCCTTTACTATTAATGAAAATAGAAAATATAGAAAACCAATCTTTAATTACAAATACTAGAATTTTCAAATTGATTAAATCTTTTGGACTAATTGGTTCAACAACAATGTCTGCTGCTGGAATTTTAGTCTTAGTTGCATTAGATGAAAAAATTGGTTTAATTATGTTAATTAGCTCTATATTGCTTTTTGTAGTTTTTCCATTTATATTAATTGCAAAAAATCGTACCAACAATGTAGTAAATATATTAGAACCATCTTCTGATAAAACAAGTATTAATTATATTGGAAAACTTCTAAAATTAACTACTAATCTATATTTAAAACCTCGTGTCCCAAAAATACTTTTAATTTTGTCTATTATATTTACTATATTTGCATCTTTTATGGCTTTTAATTTAAAGCCAGTTTTTGATGTTAAAGATTTTTTTAGTAGTAATTCAAGCTATGTAATTGGATTAGATAAATTAGATAAACACTATGGGAGTAGAGCTGGAGAACCAGGGGTAATCTATTTAAAAGGAGATTTAACAAATCCAGATTCATTAATTGCTATCAAAAAATTTGAAAAATCACTTGAAAATGATGATTCCGTCTCAAAAGACTCTAATGGAAGAAGCACTCTTGAACCAAATATATTAGATTTTTTAAAACTTATAGTAAACAACCCATATATAAAAAATGAAATTCTTAATATTTACAATATTGAAATCACTGATTTAGATTCAAATGAAATTCCAGATACAAAAAAGCAAATCCATACAATACTAGAATATATTAATAAAAACGGAATCCCATTGAATGATTCAACTCTTATTTTTAATTCAGATAGAATTAAAGAAAATGTATATTATGATCCCAATATCAATAGTGAAGTTGTTACATTTCTAATAATTAGAATACCTGGATCACGAGAACAATCTTCGATAGATAAAGCATACGAATCTATTACATCTAAATTAAACTCATTGGATGATTCAGGGTATTTTACTGAAATAGGATTAACTGGTTCACCATTTACAAGGAAAGCTCAATTAGATGCCAGCACAGATACCTTAAGAACTTCATTGCCTATAGCTGTCACAGCAACATTCATATTACTTCTTATTACTATGAAATCATTCAGATATGCTTTTGCTACAATTATTCCAATTATCTTAGTTGTAACTTGGCTTTATGGCTTAATGTATCTACTAGGGTTTAGCTTAAATTTTGTGACTGCTATGATTGGAGCTATTTCAATTGGCATTGGTATTGATTATTCAATACATATTACTGAAAGATTTCGACAAGAGTTGAAAAGCTCAAACTCAAAAAATATTGCTATAGAAAAATCTATTACTGGCACTGGCTTAGCTGTTGTAGCTTCAGCTTTGTCAAGTATAGTTGGATTTATTATATTAGGATTTGCTCCAATGCCATTATTCTCTTCTTACGGACTGTTAACCGCACTAATGATGTTTCTTTCTATTATTGCATCATTAGTTGTCTTACCTTGTTTATTATTTTTTATAACACCTCCTAAAAAATAAAGAACTTATTTTAAATAAATAACAGTAGCAATATCAGCGTTATAATGATCTAAATTAGGTTCAATTGATTTAACGAGTGAGTTTTTTATACACTCATTTCTAATCGAATTTTTTAACGCACCGCTACCTCCACCATGTATTACTTTGATAAATTCAAATCCATCCCTAACTGCTAAATCTAAAAAATCACTTACTTGTATTAATGCATTTTCTACTCTTTGGCCTCTAATATCTAAAACATAATCTTCCAATTTTGGACTAAAATCAAAATTTACAGAAGAAGTAAAAGTTTTTCCAGATTTTACTTTCTTTGCTCTTGATATATTAATTTTCATTCTAACCCCATTAACATTAATATCAACATCTCCATTTTGATCTACTTCATTAATAACATTACCAACTAATTTCAATTCTCCAAGCTCAACATAATCTCCAATTTTAATATTTTCTTTATTTAGATTTTTTACAAAATCAAAATCATCTAAATTTTTGCTTAATATATCTTTTTTTATATTTTTGATAGATTCTTTTGTAACTAAATCATCCTCTTTATCTGTAAATTTTTTCAATTCTAATTCTAATTTCTTTATAGCTCTCTTTTTACGACCAAGTAATTCATCACGAATTGAATTTATCATTTGATTTTTATTAGATATTAAATATTTTATCTGTTCATTTATTTCATTTTTAATTAAATTTATTTCATTTTTTTCTTCTGATATTTTAGAAATCTTTTTTTCATATAATTGTTTTAAATTAATTAAATCTTTAATATATATCTTTAAATCTTCATCTTGGCTATTTAAAAATCCTTTTGCATTTCGGACTACTTTATCTGGGAAACCTTTTTTTATCGCCAAATCAATTGCATTGCTTTGCCCCATCTCACCTTGTTTTAATTTATAAGTAGGCTTTAAAGTTGATTCATCAAATTGAACACTTGCATTGACTATTCTCTGATCATTTTCAGCATATATCATCACTGCTTTATGATGTGTAGTAGCTATTGTAACAATATTTCCAGAGGATAAATTTTTCAAAATTGCCTTAGCTAAAGCTGAACCTTCTTCAGGGTCAGTATTACTGCCAATTTCATCTAACAAAACTAACGATTTTGATTTAGCCTTTTTAAAAATCCCTGATATAGATTCTAAATGTGCACTATAAGTTGACATTGATGACTCAATGCCTTGGTCATCACCTAAATCAACTAGAATACTTTTAAAAAATGGCAAAGTACTTCCTTCAGCCACAGGTATATTTATACCGTATTGATTCATTAAAACTAATAAGCCAATTGTTTTTAATGCAATTGTTTTACCACCAGCATTAGGACCAGAAATTAAAAGAACTGGAGTGTCCTTTTTTAAATGTATGCTTAACGGAACAACTCCTTCTTTTAATAAAGGATGCCTTGCATTAATAATTTTTAATAAATTAGTTTGGCCTGAAGTTGATTCTTCCCAATCCTCTATTGTATCTACAATGATTCCCGAAATATTTTCACTATATAAAGCTCTAGATTGAATAAAATCATATTTACTGATGATAGATATAGCTATATTAATATCATCTAAATTTTCATAAATTAAATTGGAAATATCTGATAGAATTCGGTTTATTTCTCTGTTTTCTTCTTCTAAATATTCCCTCCAAGTATTACAATTTTCTACCGATTCAAAAGGCTCAATAAATTGAGTAGACCCTGATTTAGAAGCCCCATGCAATATTCCCGGAAGTTTATATCCCATACCAGATTTAACGCTTAAAACAAGTCTATCTCCTCTAACAAGTACAACTTGATCTTGAATGATTTCTTTACCTATACTAGATTCAATAATTGAATCTAAATCACCGATAACTTTTTTATAAGAATCAGATATTTTACGACGAATATTATTTAAATTATTATTAGGTCCATCGAGAATAAAACCATTTTCTCCTATAGCTTCATTAATTTTAACAATTACATGATCTAAATCAGGGACCTCTTTAGCTATATTTTCAAGAAGTGTAAATTTTTTATTTTGATTAATAAATAGATTTTTAAACTCTGACAAAACATTTAAAAAAAATTTTACAACTAAAACTTCTGAACTAGTTAATAAGCCATTTTTTTCTATTCTAATTAAAATATTGGATAAACTATCATCTATCTCAGAACAATTCAAATACCCTTTATTAATTAAAAGTTCTCTGCATTGATATGTCTCTAGTTGTAAATTCTTAACTTCATTAAATTTATCAGATGGATTAAATGATAAAGACAGCTCTTTGCTAATATAAAATGAACTTAATGCTGCAATCTTATTTTTAATAAGATCAAAATCTAATTTTTTTAAGTAATGTTGTGAACTTAAACTCATTTATTATGTAATCTAATCTTTAAATAATCTATACTATTACTGATTATATCTAATAGCTAACTAAATTCATATCTTAATTATACTTTATATGAATCTTATCAAATGCTATACTCCCCAAAAGAGGTAAAATATGGATACTCAAATAACAGTTAAAGCTCCTGCAACTACAGCAAATCTCGGACCTGGATTTGACTGTATGGGTATGGCATTAAATTTATGGAACAAAACTACATTTAAAATTATTAATAAAAAAGAAAATTTAATTGAAATTTCGGGGGAAGGTCAAGACAAAATATCAAAAGATTCTGAAAATTTAATCTTAAAAAGTTTCAAAATCCCATTTAATAAAGCAAATATAAATCCTCCGACCATTAAAATAAATTGTTTTAATCAAATACCAATAGGAAAAGGACTCGGCAGTAGTTCTGCAGCAATAGTTAGCGGGCTAATTGCAGGCAATGAACTAAGCGGTAGAAAACTCAGCAAAAAAGATTTATTGATATTAGCTAACAGCTTAGAAGGGCACCCTGACAATATATCAGCAGCAATATCAGGCGGATGCCAAATAACTATTCAAGATGGAAAAAACTTAATTTCTTCAAATATACCTATATCTGATAAAATTTCGGCTATATTATTTATTCCTGAAACAGAAACAACTACAGAAGCCAGTAGAAAGAAACTGCCTAATAAAATCCCTATAGAAGATGCTGTGTACAATATTAGCAGGATAGGACTTTTAGTGAAAAGCTTAATAAATGATGAGTTCGACAATTTACATTTAGCAACTCAAGATAAATTACATCAACCATATCGTTTCTTAGAAAACCCTAGAATAAAGAATGTATTTAAGGCTGCTATATCTTCTGGCGCCTTGGCGGTTTTTCTGTCTGGATCAGGGCCTACTGTATTAGCATTAGCAAAAAACAGAGAATTTACTATAGGATACGAAATGGCAGACGCTGCAGCAAAATCAAATATAAAAGGAAATATAAAAATAACTAAACCTACTATAAAAGGTTCTTATGTAGTGGAAAATAAATAAATTACATACCTTATGGAGAATAATTTGCCTATATTAGTACAAAAATACGGAGGTAGCTCTCTCGCTACTTCTAAACAAATATCTACAATTGCAAAAAGAATTGCTGAAAAATACCAACAAGGAAACAAGGTTGTAGTAATTGTATCTGCAATGGGTAAAACTACTGATGAATTAATTGAATTGGCCAATTCAATTACAAAAGACCCTTCTCCTAGAGAGTTAGACTTATTGCTCTCTACAGGTGAATTAATCTCATGCACACTAATGGCAATGGCAATTAAATCATTAGGATTTAATGCGATCAGTTTATCGGGCGCGCAAGCTGGAATACAAACAGATACTCGGCATGGAAAAGCAAAAATTTCTGGTATTAACCCTGATAGAATAAAAAATGAATTAGATAAAAATAATATTGTTATCATTGCAGGTTTCCAAGGAGTAACTGACGAAATGGATACGACAACTCTAGGTAGAGGTGGATCAGATACAACTGCAGTGGCAATTGCAGCGTCTTTAAAAGCTAAACAATGTGAAATATACACTGACGTAGATGGTATATATACTGCAGACCCTCGAATAGTTCCTAAAGCAAAAAAACTAACTGAAATTGGCTTCAATGAAATGTTAGAAATGGCTAGCTATGGAGCAAAAATGAATCCAAGATCAATTGAAATGGGATTAGCCTATAATATTCCAATATTAGTAGCATCAAGTTTTAATAACAAACCCGGTACAATAATAAAAAAAGAGGAAGAAATCAACATGGACATCCACGAATATAGAAACAGAGTTAGTGGTATTACTACTGAAAAAGATGTAGCAAAAATAACTTTATTAAAAATACCTGACAAACCAGGTATAACAGCAAAAGTATTTCAACCTATATCTGAAGCAAATATTAATGTTGATGTAATCGTTAAAAATACCAGCGTAAATAATAAAACAGATTTAACTTTTACTGTAAAAAAATCAGATTTAAATCCTGCAATCAACATTATGGAAAAAGTTGTAAAAGAATTCAAAGGTTCAAACATAATCAGTAAAACTAACTTGGCTAAAATAAGTATTATAGGTACCGGAATGCAAGATTCGCCAGGCTATGCAACTAAAATGTTTAATTCATTAGCTACAAATAATATTAACATTGATATGATTACTACTTCTGAAATACGAATCACTTGCATTATTGAAGAACTTCATTTAAAAATTGCAGCACAAAGCCTGCACTCTGAATTTAATCTTGATAATAACATATGATAAAAGTCCAAAGATATACTGGAGCTAATGTTGAATAGTCCATTATTATCAATAATAATACCCGCATTTAATGAAGAATACCGAATAATAAATAGCTTAGAAATAATTGACAAATACATGGGGACAATGCTGTTTAATTGGGAGGTTTTAATTATTAATGATGGAAGCACAGATAACACCAAAAATATTATTGAAGAATGGATAATGCATAAACATCAATTTAAAGTTCAAACTATTGAACACCAAGGAAAAGGTGCTGCTGTAAGATATGGGATATTGAATAGCAATAGCAAATATCAATTTATGTGCGATGCAGATCTTTCAATGCCAATAGATAAAATATCTAAATTTTTAAATAAAATGGAAGAAGGATATCAAATCGTTATAGGTTCTAGACAAAAAACAGGAGCAAAAAGATTTAATGAATCTATTATGCGCCATATTTTAGGAAGATTATTCAATTTTTTAATAAAATTGATATTAGTAAAAAACATTGAAGATACTCAATGTGGATTTAAGTGTTTTAATTCTAATATAGCTAAGGATTTATTCAAGTTACAACAAATTAATGGATTTGCCTTTGATGTTGAAATATTATTCTTAGCTCAAAAAAACAATATAGATATATTTGAATTACCTATAGAATGGCGCCACAATGATAAAAGCAAAGTTAGAATAATACTAGACCCTCTATTAATGGCAAGAGACATTCTTTACATATTCATTAATAATATAAAAAATAAATACCCTTTAATTAAATCCAAATGATTATCCTTGAATTAACTAAATATAAATTATAATTACCAAAATTATAAAAAATCTAAAAAATTTGTACCTAAAAAGCTCTTGCGAAGGAATTTCAGATAAGTTAGAATTCGCCAAATCTAAAAAAATTTCAATAGAAATAGGAACAAAAAATTGAAGGAAGATAAAATTAAAACTGCGGTTCTTCATGCAATGCAAGGCAAATGGAAAGATGCAATAAAATCAAATGAAGAAATTATACTAGAAAACCCAACTGATGTTGATGCATTTAATAGACTAGGAAAGGCTTTCAGCGAAATAGGAGAAATCAAAAAATCAAAAAATGCTTTTCAAAAAGCTTTAACATTATCCCCTCAAAATGTAATTGCGAAGAAGAACCTAGCAAGAATTGAACTCATAAATAATTCAAAAACAAAACCCAAAAATACTTTGCCCTCAAATATACTAATATCTGTAGAAAAAAGTACTGAAATTACCACAACCACCTTGGTTAATTTAGCTTCTTCTAATATATTAATATCCTTATCTGCAGGACAAAAATTAGAAATAATTACAGATAAAGATATATTAAAAATAAATAATGAATCAGGGCAATATATTGGGCAAATTGAACCTAAAATTGGACTACGTTTATCAAAATTAATTAAAGGCGGAAATAAATATAATGCTACGGTGATGTCTGTAAACCAAGAAGAAGTAATAATTTTAATTAAAGAAATATTTAAACACCCAAGCCAAGCCAATATAGCTTCTTTTCCAATACTTGGAAACACTGCATCAAATAATACTCAAACAAACTCAGCAGATTTTGAATTTATGAATCAAAATATTCAAAAACCCGATCAAATAGTTCTTAAAGATTGGTCAAATGATGACACTGAGCCAGGAGATGACGAAGCTTATGCTCCTACTTTCCATAGAATATCAAAATCAATTGATGACAACATGTCAATTGAAGAACATTCTTTAGAAGACCAGGAACGCTATAATTAACTATCTTCTTCTGATAAAATTTCCAAATTCCTAGAATATATACCCCACCTCTGCATTATTTTATGTAATCTAGGGTCATCAATTTCACCTAACTCTTTTAAAAATCCAGCTAATGAATGGGCAAGCCTTAAATCAGCTGAACAAACCCAGTTAGCATCACTTGGAATAACATATAATAAGCCTTTTTGGTGCTCACATTGCATCTTGATTCTTGCACCATCATCATTTTGCTTAATCTGAATTCCTTTTGTATCCATAACTCACCTAATTAAATAATTAAATAATGTAACATTTTACATTAATTAACTTGTTTTGTATAAAATACTTGACGAAGGTATTACTACTGCTATAATCACAAAAGATTAAAATCAAGTTATATTATTGAAATGCCAACTCCCCATTATCAAAATTCAGAAATTAAAATATTTAAAATAATCGCAGGACCATATGACAATAATGCCTATTTATTGGTTTGTAAAAAAACAAATCATAGCATATTAATTGATGCCCCCGCAGAGCCAAATGAAATTATAAAATTAGTAAAAACAACTAAATTACAAATGATAATTATAACTCATAGCCACCTTGATCATATTGCTGGTCTGGACCAAATCCAATCATTTTTTAATGCTCCCGTCGCAATTTGCAAACCAGACTCTTTACAATTAAAAAATATTCCCAATACTTATCTTAAAGATAAAACAAATATTAAAATTGGAAATATATATCTAAATATAATTACAACACCTGGCCACACCCCTGGATCAATATGTATCAATATTGGAGATCATCTTTTTACGGGTGACACCTTATTCCCTGGCGGACCAGGGAAAACGACTTCAGTAAAGAATTTTAAAAAAATAATTGAATCAATTACATATAAATTATTTAAACTGCCATCCAAAACTATTTTTTATCCAGGACATGGGAAAGATGATATTTTAAAAAATTCCATTCGTGAATATAAAATATTTGAAAGCATAAATAAAAATAACCAGGTCTATGGTGATGTTATTTGGAAAAATAAATTGATTAACTGATATAATTGAAAATATTATTTTAACTTATAATATATTTATTCAAATTTCAAATTAACGGGAATAACTTGAAAAATAGAATTGATAAAAAATTATTTGAACTACAAAATATTGGAAGAGCTGCCTTAGCCCCCTTCGTTACAGTAGGTTTCCCTGATATTGAAACTTCTGAAAAATTAATTGTTAACATTTCTAATTCAGGAGGAGATATAATTGAACTAGGCATACCTTTTAGCGACCCACTTGCAGACGGAATTACTATTCAAAAAACTAACTTCCGTGCACTTCAAAATGGAATAAATTTATCTAAATGCCTAGAAATGGTAACTAAATTAAGAAAAAATTGCTTTAATACTCCTTTAATATTTATGGGTTACTTTAACCCTTTTTTAAATTATGGAATAGAAAAATTCATCGAAGATGGATCAATTGCAGGAATAGATGGAATTATAATACCTGACTTACCTTTAGAAGAATCAGGTTATCTAAAAGCAAAATTAGAAAAAAAAGATATTTACTTAATAAACCTTCTATCTCCTACGAGTTCAGAAACCCGTATTCAAAATGTATGTAAAGATGCAAAAGGCTTTATATATTGCGTAAGCATCGCTGGTGTCACCGGGGCTAGATCACAACTTTCAGAAAATCTACCTAAATTAATTAAAAAAATACGGAAATATACTAAATTACCAATACTGGTTGGCTTTGGTATTTCTACAAAAGAGGATGTAGATGAAATTTATAAATTTGCTGATGGAGTTATTGTTGGAAGTGCACTATTAAATGCTATAGGAGACTCTGAATCCGAAGAAGCCATAAGCAAAGCAAATTCATTTATAAAACAATTAATAAATTAATTTATATTAACAGGAAAATATATGAATAAATCAAGAGGAATACGAGGGGCTACCACCTCAAAAGATAACACAAAGAATTCTATAATAGAAGCTACAAAAGAACTTCTTGAGCAAATGATAAATTCCAACTTTATAGATCTTGAAGATATATCTTTCGCAATATTTACCACAACTAAAGATTTAAATGCAGAATTCCCTGCACTTGCAGCAAGACTGCTTGGGTGGGAAGACATAGCCTTAATGTGCGCGCATGAAATTGATGTTCCTGGAGCACAAAAATTATGTATCAGAATATTATTAACTATTAACACAGAAAAAACCCAAAAAGAACTAGTCAATATATACTTAAGAGATGCTGTAAATTTAAAATCACGTGGAATAACTGAGTAAGTCTAAAATGTTAATAGATGAAGAAATATCTGATTTTAAATCAATAAATTCTCATACAATATCAATCGGGGTTTTTGACGGAGTCCATAAAGGGCATAAATATTTTTTATCAAAACTCCTTTCTGAATCAAAAAAATCTCAATCAACTCCTACAGTTATAACATTTAAGACCCATCCACTTTCCTTATTAAATCCAACTATTAAAATAAAAAACATAACCACAACAAATGACAAGATAAAAATGATTAAAAATTTTGGAATAACGTCAGTAATTCCTGTTACTTTTGATAGAAACCTTTCAGAATTGTCTGGAGAAGAATTTATAAACAAAATTAAATCAATTATAAAAATATCCTCTTTGTTTATAGGTCCAGACTTCTCAATAGGTAAAAACAGAGAAACAAATAATACCAATATTAAAGATTTATCTCATAAATTGAATTTCAAAGTATTTGAAATCCCAAAAATAAAACAAGACTCTTTAATAATCAGATCAACTAATATAAGGTCTTTAATTACTGACGGAAAAGTCAATTTGGCATCCAAAATGCTCGGATATCCTTTTTTTATTAAAGGACTAGTCATAAAAGGATTAAGCAGGGGGAAAAAACTTGGATTTCCTACAGCTAATATTAAAATTCCTGATAATATAATTTTGCCATCAAATGGAATATATGCTACCCATGTAAGTATTGGTAAAAATAAATACTTTGGAGCAACAAGTATTGGAAACAACCCTACATTTAATGAAACAGATAAAACTATAGAAACATTTATAATTGGCTTTAACGATGATATATATAACAAAAATATATGTTTAGAATTTATACACCGTATAAGAGATGAAATTAAATTTTCTTCTGCTAATAAATTATCAATTCAAATGGCCAATGATGTTGAAAAAATAACTAATATATTAAAAAATACTTCAAGTTTACTCAACTAGGAAAAGACATGTTAAATATAGATAAAAATTGTATAAACCATATACTCGGAAATGGTGTAACCGAAATAATTATAGAAAAAGAATTACGTGAACGTATGCACTCTGGTAAGCCTTTAAGGCTAAAAATGGGATTTGATCCAAGCGCACCTGATATCCATTTAGGGCATACCGTCGGCTTAAAAAAACTTAAAGAATTTCAAGATATTGGCCACCAAGTAGTTTTAATAGTAGGAGATTGGACTGCCAGAATCGGTGATCCTAGCGGGAAATCAAAAACACGACCAGTGCTTACTGAATCTCAGGTAAATGCTAATGCCTTAACTTATTTAGATCAATTTTTTAAAATTATAGATAAAGACAAAACTGAAGTAAGATGGCAAAGTGAATGGTTTAAGAATTTTAATTTAGCAGACTTAATTTTATTAACAAGCAAATTTACAGTAGCTCAATTTCTTGCCCGAGAGGATTTCGCAAAAAGGTTTAACGAAAACCAGCCTATCGCAATAACTGAATTTATATATCCATTAATGCAAGCTTACGATTCTGTAATTGTAAAATCAGATATTGAATTCGGAGGTACTGATCAAAAATTCAATCTATTAGTTGGAAGAGATCTACAACAATATATGGGCCAAACACCTCAACAATGCTTGCTAATGCCGCTATTACCTGGGACTGACGGAACTCAGAAAATGAGTAAAAGCTTGAACAATCACATAGGAATAAGTGAAGATCCAAATGATATTTTTGGTAAAACAATGTCGATACCAGATAGTTTGATATCAACTTATTATAGTCATCTTACCCAAATAAATGCTGAAGACTTAGATTCAATCAACAACAGTTTAGATAAAAACACTACCCATCCAATGGAATTAAAAAAACAACTAGCTCATAACTTAGTTACACAATTCTATGATTTGAAAAGTGCTGATTCAGCTCAAAAATACTTTGAACTTACTGTTCAATCCAAAGAAACTCCAGAAAATATAGATATATATACGATAAACCCTGATATAGACAGAAAAATCACTGACATACTAGTAAACTCTAAATTAACAAATAGTGTATCTGAAAGCCGCAGACTAATTAATCAAAATGCTGTAAAGCTAAATGGAGTGAATCTATCTTTATCCAGTAACCCTAAAGACTTACAGACTGATGACATAATTTCAATAGGTAAAAGAAGATGGATCAAGATAGATAACAAGCAGAAAAATCAATAATTTATCTATAGATTTGAAAGAAAATATTAGTTAAACTAAATTAAGTATTTTTTTATAAAAGGATTAATAATTTGGCTAATTATATTAAACAAAATGATAATAACCCTGTAATAAATTCAAATTTTTCTAACGCTTTAGATGATCTAATTGAAATATGCCATAAAGGCCAATCTTCAAACAGTAAACTATTTAACCCTGAAGATTCTTTTTTAATTGATCAAATGAAAATATCAAAGAAATTACCCTTAAATGAATATCAAGAATTATTAAATGAAGCGAATGAAATAAATACAAGTTATGAAAAATCAAAATCAACTAATAAAGCTGCAAAAAGAGCTGGGCCAGATATTGTTGCACAACTTGAAACTGGAGGATTAGCATTTTTTAGTCAATTAGGGGTAGCAAGAAGACCCGACTTAACACAATATTTCATAGATGGATTTACAAAAAATCGTGATGCTATAGCTTTTAGTGAAGAAAATCAATCTTTATTTGCCGATATCCTACCTTATATTACTAAATATATAAAAGAACAATTCGAAATTAAATCTGAAATAATACAAGTAGACAGGCAAATTGGAGACCTAGATGATCTATCTTTTCATGCTAGAATGCTACTCTGCGGTACAGATTATACAGGCTTGCCTTATATGTGGAAACAGTTAACATTTCCTCTTTCTAAAACCAAAAAAATATCCAAGCCAAATATTGTTGAACTTTCAATACCTAAATGGCTAGAAAATATTAAATTACCCCAGTCACTTAAAGATCGTATTAATGAAGCTAATTTAACACAACTAATATTAAAAGCTCCAACTAGAGGCTTGTCGCTTCACCTAGGCTTTGATTATATGGGTGAACACAAAATGGGACCTCTTTCCATTGCAATGTTTCTTGTAAAACAACAATCAGGGCTAGCTGTACAAGCCGCTTTAAGTATGACTCGAATGAAAAATCTTCATGGAATAAATAAAAACAGTGCATTAATAACAATAGGCCCATCATTGCATGGTAAAAGCACATTAACAATTATGATTGAATTAAAGAATAGTGAGCTTGCAAAAATACTTAACCTAACTACAGATTTAGATGAAGGCACTTATCCAATGAACGATGATATAGTATTAATTCAAAAATTAAACAAACCTATATCTCAGCCAGATAAAGATATATCGATAAATTATAGTATTAATGGCACTGAAAATAGTTTTTATGCCGTTCCGTTTGGTCTAAATATTCAAGATGATCCTATAACTTATGAAGTATTGAGGGGTACAGTAGATACACCCAATCCAAATGAAATTTTAGAAAATGTACCTATAGATATTGATAAAGGCACACCAGATTTTCAAAGCAACCCAGTAAGAAATATGCGCATGGTTCTATCAAGGCAACGCCTGTTAAAACAGAAAAAAGCTGAAAATATTTTTTCATTAATTACTAATGGAGAAGAACAGGAATCTATTCATGTACCCTTAAAACATACAGATCAAATCATATGGCAAGCAGTAATGAGGCAAAATACCATTATACCTCCTTTAAGAAGGCTCGAAATAGATCAATATATTAGAATTTTAATGTATGGGGAGGCAGTGCAGATGGGTGCAGCGACTGGATCAATAGGTAAGCCATATATTGAATACTTTTCTGACCCTTTTATTATAGGTCTAGAAGATGATAATGCCAGCTACTTATACCAAATATTAAAAAATATAGAAAAAGGCAATTTACCTCAATTTTTTTATGTATTTAATACTGGAGGAGTTGGTGCAGATAATAATAGTGAAGCTTCTGGATCTAATTATAAAAAAATACCTAGAGAATTAACTCTTATGCTACAAGAAGCATTACTAAGAGATGCAGTTAAATTTGAATTTGATAATATTTTAAATTCTGACATTGCTGTAGCTATAATTGATAAAGATGGTAAAGAAATATTTAACTTAAGAGACAAATGGATCCCTCTAAATATTTATGGTGCCGAAGAATATCAAAAAAGAGTAAATTTACTAAAAAGAAATCGTTATTATGGAGATAATAGTTCTGAAAAATCTGGAATTTTAAGATATACAAAAACTGACAATGCTATATTAGATCCCAATGATATTCCTTTTCCTATTAATGAAAAAGAACTATCAAGCCTTCTATCATTTTTCTGGTCTTTAAATTATCGCTCCTCAACAATTGAAGAATTTGATGCTGAATGTTCAATACAAAAAGCTGCTAAACCAAATCCAGATATACTGGCAAAGCTTCAAAAATTATATAAAGATTCTTGTAAATCCGGAATAAAATTATCTGAAAAAAATAAATCTATATTAGAAAACCACTTAATATAAGAATAACAAACAAATTAGTCGAGGTTAATTTGAACTTAAGAATACCTGGCCCAATTCCAGTGCCAAATAACATACTAGAAGCAATGGCGAAGCCTATGATAAACCATAGGGGGCCTGAATTTGCTGAACTATTAAATAGGGTTACAGATGGATTGAAGCAAGTTTTTCAAACAAATAATGATCTTTATATTTTTACTGCTTCTGGAACTGGAGTAATGGAAGCAGCTATAGTCAATACACTTTCTCCTGGTGATAATGTATTATCCGCATCTGTGGGGGTATTTGGTGATAGATTTGCTGAAATTGCCTCTACGTATGGAGCTAAAGTTGAAAAACTAAAATTTGCTGAAGGTAAAGGAGTTGACCCAAATCTTATACGTGAAAGCTTAGTGAAAAACCCCAATATAAAAGCAGTCTTAGTTGTTCATAATGAAACATCAACTGGAGTTACTAACCCGTTACCGGAAATAGCAAAAATAGTAAAGACTGAGTTTAATAAATTGTTACTTGTAGATGGTATAAGTAGTGTAGGATCTATACCGGTACAAACAGACTTCTTAGGCTGCGATGTAGTTGCAACTGCATCACAAAAAGGGTGGATGTTACCACCTGGATTAGCTTTTTTAAGCTTTAGTTCAGAGGCTTGGAAAGCACACAAAGTTTCAAAGATGCCAAAATTCTATTTTGACATAGCTAATTATGAAAAATATTTAAAAATAGGACAACCTCCCTTCACTCCTGCATTATCAGTTATGTATTCATTAGATATAGCATTAAGGCAAATACTTGATGAAGGAATTGAAAACGTATTTGAGCGCCACTTTGATATTGCAGAAGCAACTAGAAATGGAATTAAAAATATAGGCCTAGAGCTATTTGCAGACAAATCAGTTGCATCTAACACGGTAACTTCTGTTAAAATCCCAGATAATATTGACGCCAAATTACTGATGTCAACAATGAGAAAAAAATACAATATTGTATTAGCTGGAGGGCAAAAAGAATTATCTGGTAAAATTTTTAGAATTGGCCATTTAGGACTTTGTACTCATCAAGAAATTGAAGATGTTATTGAATCATTAAAAAAGTCTTTGCCAAATTGTAAACTAGCATCCTAGGAACAATTTATGAATTTCAAACAAAATAATTCATCTAATTCAATTAATATATCCGATTGGAAAAATATTATATATGATTTTAAGCCTAAAATATCTATCATAGATTCAGATTACTCTATCGAAGAAACCTTAAAGTCCCAATTTGTAAAACTTGTAATATTAGATACAACTAAAATTACAAGTTCTAGTATAAATTATTGTAAAAAAGAATGTTCTTTAGTAAAAAAGCCAATCTTAGCTTTAATTACAAAAGAAATGACATCAACAATTCATTTAGAAAAAGAATATGCTGATTTTATAATTACTCCAGTCAATAATTTAGAATTATCTGCAAGGATTCAAAAAATTCTCTATAAAGATAATTCTTTACTAAAAGAAACAAATATTCAAATTGGAGATATTAGTATAAACCTTGAAACTTATGAAGTATTCGTAAAAAATGAAAGAATAACTTTAAGATTTAAAGAATTTCAATTACTACAACTTTTAATTTCCAATCCAGAAAAAGTATACACAAGAGAAAGTCTATTAAATCAAATCTGGGGTTATAACTATTTTGGAGGAACAAGAACTGTAGATGTACACATTCGTAGATTAAGATCAAAAATATCAAACTCTAACTCATCATCAATCGAAACAATATGGAATGTGGGATACAGATTTAGAAAAAACAGATAGTTTATATCTTTAGACAACTCGTATATAATGTACTTCCTTTAAATCTAAAAACTAGGAGATAAGTATAATGTCTAAACAAGAAAGATTTACATACCTCAATGGAGAAATATTACCTGAAAGTGAAGCTAAAATACCTTTTAGAGATCGCGGTTTTATGTTGGGTGATGCCGTATTTGATACTACAAGAACATTTGGAGGTGAAATATTTAGACTAGACGAACACCTAGATCGTTTTTTAAATTCATTAAAATATATGAGAATGGAACCAAACTTATCAAAAAATGAATGGCAAGACTTAACAATGAAAATTCTTGAATTAAATCTACCTCTTCTAGATAAAAATGATGATTATTGGGTTTCTCAAAGAGTTAGCCGAGGAGATGGTAAAAATTATACTGTAATAGTCGAAAGTCTACCTTTACCATTTGAACAACGAGCAAAATATTACAAGGATGGATTGCCAACAATTGTGCCATCTATAAGAAGAACACCTCCAGATTCTATGAGTCCTAGAGCTAAAGTCCATAATTATATTAACTTAGTACAAGCTGAATTAGAAGTTCAATCTAGGGATCCAGATGCTTGGCCAATACTATTAGATTCAAACGGTAATATCTCTGAAGGACCAGGAGCTAATATATTTATCATTAAAAATGGTGTAATAACAACTCCTAAAGAACAAAAAATACTTGCTGGAATTAGTAGGCAGGCAGCAATAGACCTTGCTCAAGAATTATCTATAGAATTGCATGAAGAAGATATAGATTTATTTGATGTATACACTGCCGATGAAGCCTTTATAACTTCGACTAGTTTTTGTATAGTTCCAGTTTCAAGTATAAATGGAGCTGAAATTGGATCAACTGGTTTGCCTGGACCGATAACGGATAGACTTCAAAAAGCCTACAGCGGTATGGTTGGAATTGATTTTGTAGAACAATATTTATCAAGATTATAAAAACATTGTTTAATCTAAAATTTAAGATTTATTTAAATAGATTGATTAAATGTTATTAAAAATTGATATAGGAGAAACCGAATACAACAAAGCTTGGTCTTTGCAAAAATATATTCATAATAATGTTTCTACTCAAAATATCCCAAATACCCTTATATTTGCTGAACATCCTCATACAATTACATTAGGTAGAAGAGGAAATGTAAATGACGTATTGGCACCCAAATCTACTCTATCAAAATTAAAAATCACTACATATTCGACAGATAGAGGAGGAGAGGTTACATACCATGGGCCAGGACAATTAATTATATATCCTATAATTAATTTAAAACAATTTTCTATAGGTCCTTTGAAATATGTTGAATTACTACAAGAAACCTTAATTGAAGTTCTAAGTTATTTTGATATAAATTCTAACAAGTCAAAAAACCCAGTTGGAGTCTGGGTAAACAATGATAAAATAGCAGCTATAGGTATTAGAATTAGCAAAAATACTACTATGCATGGATTAGCTTTAAATATCGACCCTGATTTATCTTATTTTCAACATATTATACCCTGCGGTAATGCGAATTTAAAACCAACTTCTATAAAAAATTTATTGAAAAACTATCCAGATAAAAAGACAATAACTAAATTATTTATTCAAATATTTCTTAATAAATTAAACCAATACGATGCGCTACCAAAAATAAAATATTTAGATAATTTTGATATTATTAAAATTCAAGATGAATCATCCAATATAGTACAAAAAAAATTAGAGGTTGAGCATATTTTTAACAGTAATTCCTATATTACTCGTAGATGAAATAATTTCTACCCCTGCAGATGCTAATGACTTTATTTTTTCTGAAGCTTTAGCTGAAGAGCCAGTAATAATTGCGCCTGCATGCCCCATACGTTTTCCAGGAGGAGCACTTTGCCCAACTATTAACCCTGCGACTGGTTTGCTAAATCCTGATCTAATAAATTCTGCAGCTTCTTGCTCTTTAGTTCCACCAATCTCTCCAATTAATACTACTCCATCGGTATTCTTATCTTCATCAAACATTTTTAAAATATCTACAAAAGAGGAACCAATGATTGGATCCCCTCCAATACCTACACATGATGACTGGCCTATGCCCAAGTCAGTTAGCTGACCCACAGCTTCATATGTTAAAGTACCGCTTCTAGAAACTACACCAATTTTACCAGGTATATGTATATTAGCAGGCATAATCCCGACTTTACAATTTTCACCTGGAGAAATAACACCAGGGCAATTAGGTCCTATCAATACAGAATTCTTTTCTTTTATATACTTATATACATTAACTGTATCAAGAACAGGAACACCCTCTGTAATACAAGCAATTACTGATATATTTGCATCAACTGATTCAACTATTGCATCTGCTGCAAATGAAGGAGGAACAAAAATCAATGAAGTGTTTGCACCTGTTTCCTTAACAGCTTCTTCTACAGTGTTAAATACTGGCACGCTTTCTTGAAATAATTCCCCTCCTTTACCAGGAGTAACTCCAGCAACTAAGTTTGTACCATAATCCTTGCATCGTGCTGCATGAAAACTTCCTTCACGCCCTGTAATACCTTGTACTAATAGTTTTGTTTCTTTGTTAACTAATATACTCAATTTAATACCTTATTTTATGAAAGCTTTAATTCATTAGCTGCATCAGCAAGATTGTTAACTAACTTCACTTTTAATCCAGATTTTAATAAAATATCCCTACCTTCATCAGCATTCGTTCCTAGCATTCTTACGACAACCGGAGGCATTTCCACTTTTTGAGAAGCCATAACTATCCCTCTAGCAGCAACATCACAACGTAAAATTCCTCCAAATAAATTAACAAAAATATGTTCTACTTCAGAATCAGAACATATAATTTGCATAGCCTCAGATACTTTGTTTTCATCAGCACCTCCTCCAACATCTAAAAAGTTTGCAGGCTTTGATCCTGATTCAGAAATAACATCCATTGTAGCCATTGCAAGGCCCGCTCCATTAACTAAGCAGCCCACGTTTCCATCCAATTTAACATAACTTAAATCTGCTTCTCTAGCTTTAATTTCTCTTGAATCTTCTTGAAAAGGATCCCTCATTCCATAAATATTTTTCTGTCTAAATAAAGCATCCTCATCAAAGTTAATTTTTGCATCTAATGCAAAAATTTCTTCTTCTTCTGTTATAACTAAAGGATTAATTTCAATCATCGAACAATCATTTTCTTGAAATAAATTATATAAATTTAATAATATTGTACTAAAACTCCTGACTAAACTTCCTGGAATTTTCAATCCATATGCAAGCTGTCTAGCCTGGTAAGGCTGCAATCCTAAAACCGGATGTATTGATTTACTCAAAATTTTATCCGGATTAGTTCTAGCAATTTCTTCTATATCAACACCTCCAAATTCACTAGCTATACAAACTACAGATTTCGAGGAAGCGTCTACTAACATGCCTAAATACAATTCAGTTTTAATATTAGAAACCTTTTCAATTAATACCTGTTTAACAGGTACACCTTCTGATGTTGTCTGATAAGTTACTAAATTTGAATTAATTAATTTAGAAGAAACATCAATTGCTTCCTCTAAAGAAGATACAACTTTAACTCCGCCAGCTTTACCTCTTCCGCCAGCATGTACTTGTGCTTTAACAACCACATTTGATCCCAACTTCGATATAATATCTTTCACTTCTTCAGGTTTAGAAGCAATACATCCTTCTGGAACAGGAATAGAATATTTTTTAAACAATTCTTTTGATTGATATTCGTGTATATTCATACTTTATTAATTATTATCCTAATATAATATTCAAAATGTATAAATATTTTACATTTTCTATTGTAAAATTGTATACAATAAATCGATGAAATTTATTTAAATTTACTATTGACTTTAAATTCTAATAGGAAAAAAATTGCCCTCTTCAAATTTAAATGAAATATTTACAAGCGTTTTATTTGGGTTGTTACAAGGAATACTTGAATGGATACCTGTAAGTTCACAAGGAATAATCACATTAATATATACTAAATTTTATAATAAACCTTTCAGTGAATCTATAGAATATGCTATTTGGCTTCATATAGGTACTTCATTATCTGTATTAATATATATGCGTAAAGATTTCTTACAAATAATAAAATCTATACCTTATAAGTCAAATAAAAATTCTTCCCCCTCTTTATTAGGCTTTTTCATAATATCAAGTTTAACTAGTGCGCTTATAGGTATACCATTATTTTATCTAATTACAAATATTAACACTACTTCATCTGTATTTATCATGGGGTTAATTGGTGTTTTTATGATGATAACCGGGATATTACAACTACGCAAAATCTCAGTCAATATACGTGATTTAAATAAATTAAATAAATTTGACTACATCATAGTAGGAATATCTCAAGGATTATCAATTATACCTGGATTAAGTCGTTCTGGTCTTACAATATCTACTCTTTTAATTAGGCACATTGATAAAAAAGAATCAATTAATCTAAGCTTAATTATGAGTCTTCCAGCAACTTTAGGATTTGCTTTAATAATTGGTTTAAAAGAAGGATTTATATTTTCACCAAATTATTTGATATCTGCACTAGTTGCTTGCATAACAGGAATTATAACTATAAAAGCTATGCTATCTTTAGCAAAAAAAATAAACTTTTCTCAATTTGTATTTTTTATAGGGTTAATAATTTTTACCAGTTCTATTATTGAACTAACAATAATTTAAATAAAAATAAAATGATTAAAAAAACCATTACATCTACAATAGGAAGATTTTTCAAGTCAGAATCACAAATAATTTTTTTTAGTAAATTGCATAAATTAATTATTAAAATAACTAATGGGAAAATAGGTACTAATCTTTTAGGAGTACCAATTCTTATTTTAACAACTACCAGCTCAAAAACTGGAAAACAGTATTCAAACCCTTTAGCTTATATCAAATATAAAAATGGTTATGTTTGTATTGCATCATTTGGCGGAAGTAACAAACATCCTATTTGGTTTAAAAATATTGAAAAAAATTCAAATGTATTAATTAATATAAATGGAAAAATATCTTCATATACAGCCACTATTATATATGAAGATCCTTTGAGAGAGAAATTATGGAAAGAGTTAATTAAAATATATAGTGGCTTTAAAAAATATCAAGAAAAAACTACACGCAAATTACCTATAATATATTTTAAATTAAGTGGCAATTAATATGCATAATAAAACCGTTCTAATAACTGGAGCTACATCTGGAATAGGCTTTGAAACAGCTAAAACTTTAGCAGAAAAAGGGGCTAAAGTAATAGGTGTAGGAAGTAGAGAATCAAGCTGCTTAAGGGCAAAAAACAAATTAAAGAAAAAAAATATTCTTGAAAATATAGAATTTATTTCGTGTGACTTCTCGGAAAAAAATAATATACTTAAATTAAGAGATAGACTAATTACTAATTACTCAAATATAGATGTTTTAATTAATAATGCAGGTGTAATTTTATTAAAAAAATCAACAAACAGTAATGGAATAGAAAAAACTATTTTCATTAATTATTTAAGCCACTTTCTCCTAACAAGATTATTATTGGACAATAACAAACTTCAAAATTCACGGATAATCAATGTATCATCTATTGCATACGAGAAAGCTGAAATTGAATTTGAAAACCTAAACTTATCGACTTATCACTGGATGAAGGCATATCGTCAAAGTAAATTAGCTTTAATATTATTTACTAAAATACTAGCAAATAAATTAAACGAAAAAAATATTACGGTGAACTCAATACATCCTGGCTTGATTGGAACAAATCTACTATCAAAAAATGGCTGGATAAGTCCTTTTTTAAATATATTGTTAAAATTATTTGGAAAATCTACAAAAACTGGAGCAAAAGGCTTAATTTACCTAGCAACATCTGATGATATCAAACAATTGACTGGAAAATATTTTGAAGGTGTGAATATAACAAAACTACTTAATCATGCTGATGATATGAAATCAGCAAAAAAATTATGGGACATAAGCTCAAAATTATGTGGATTAAATACAGATTTATTAATTGATTAAGCTATAATATATACTCTAATTAAATTACAAAGGAAACTAAATGGCTCAAAGTATACCTTCATTAGTAATAAAATTTTTAGACAATTTAAATTTTCCATATGAAATAATAAATTGCAAGCCAGAATTTGCAGATACTCAAAAATTCTGTGAAATATATGGATTTAATATAGAAAATTGTGGCAACACAATTATAGTAGCATCTAAAAAAGAACCCAAAAAATATTCAGCCTGCATTGTAAAAGGATCTGACAGATTAAATGTTAATCAAAAAGTAAGAAAATTAATGGAAGTTTCTAAGGTTTCATTCGCATCTGCAGAAGAAGCTTTAGAGCTAACTGGAATGATGATAGGAGGTATAACTCCTTTTGCACTACCAAGTAATATTCCTATATATATTGATAAAAAAATACAGAATCTTGAAAATGTAATATTCGGTTCAGGAGATAGATCTTCAAAAGTCAATATTTCGCCAGAAATTTTCTCAAAAATACAAAATGCTGAATTTATTGAAGATCTATCAATAAATTAACTCTCCTTTAGAACCTCACTTAAAGCTTTTAAAAACCCTTCAATGTGGCTTTCATCCATAGGCATTGAAACTGTAAACTGTATCCCACCTCTCAAAGAATATCCTTTTAAGTATAACCCTAATATTATTCGATTAGTTAAATCATGGTCTGGATATATAACACTACTTCGATAATCCTGGATTTTTTTATCTGTTATATACATAGCAACAGCTGACCCTTCATGTAGAACTTGAACTGGTATATCAGCCTTGTTAAATTCGTCCGACAATCCTTTACTCAGTTTCAATCCTAAGTTATTAAGATGCTTATAAGCTAAAGGAGTAAGTGTTTTTAAATTTGCCAAACCAGCAGCTAATGTAAAATTATTACCTGAAAAAGTTCCACTTTGATTCAATCCAGTTGAGTCACCAGAATTATCAATCACTTGCATAAATTCTTTTTTGCCTCCAATAGCTCCTACTGGAAATCCTCCTCCAAATGCTTTTCCAAAATATGTTATATCAGGTTCAATTTGAGCTAAACCTTGAGCGCCAGAATATCCAGTTCGAAAACTTACTACTTCATC
>CEUY01206227.1_pt1 | contig 32052 bp, 28 predicted proteins | sample 361481 | NCBI WGS metagenome assembly CEUY01 (sample SAMEA2622737, study PRJEB7988) | marine metagenome | isolation source: saline water (ENVO:00002010), including | reverse complement strand
CGCCGGCGACGCGGGTTCGAATCCCGCTGGGGACGCCAGTTTATCCCTACCTCTTTGATTTATTTAATAGTTTGGCTCTGATTGTCTCGATAATCATCAACTAGTACGATGAAAGGAGCAAAATGAGTACGATAAAACGAGGAAGACCCATTACTTTCGCCTGTATGTTCCATTTGAATTGCGCCAAACACTCCATAAAAAAGAAGTTGTAAAGCCCCTCACAACATCCTCTCATGCTGAGGCAATTACCCGATCTTGCATATTAAAGGGGCGAGTTGCTAGACTCTGGTCAGTATTAAAAAGAGAGTGGATATTGATGACCCCTAAGCAAATCAATAAACTGATTCAACAGTATACCAAAACCACGTTAAAAGAATGCGAAGAAGGGCACTAAATAACCTCAAGAACTATAATGACGATGAGGTATTGAATGGAGAAATCTTTATAACTTTACTGGAAGCTAAAGTGCTGATTGAACAGTGGAGAAAAGAATACAACCATTTCATGCCTCACAGTTCACTCAATTATCAACCTCCAGTCCCTGAAACGATTAAGCCAAAAGTGGAAATACTAACTTAAAAAGTGGTACAACTAATCGGTGAGGGCCACTTTGTCTGTTTTAAATCACCTTTCAGGCCATTTCCTCTCTAAGTCTGGTAACAAACTAATCTTTTAATATCAACGGGATATTTTAATGAGAAAAAAATATTGTTATAGTTGATTATGGAGAAGGAAATATAAATTCTATTAAAAGGTCATTTTCTGCTCTCGGTGTGAGTCCAATTTATTCTCGCAATAAAGATATTATAAAAGAGGCTGCGGCATTAGTGATGCCTGGCGTAGGTCATTTCCAAACCGCTATGAGGTTCTTGATCGATAACCAGCTGGACATTGTGCTAATTCATTGTTATCTAAATTCGGCAAAAATAGCGAGGGATAAAAACTTCTTAAATCATCACTGCGCCATAGTTGTTTGAACGGAGGGTCAATCTATATAAGGGATAGGCTCTCAATCTCGAGTATGTCAAATATGTCCAATTCAGATTTAATGTTTTCTATTGTTATTCCTACCTACAATCGGGCAAATTTCGTTTTAAAAGCAGTAGAGAGCTATTTGCAACAAGATTATTCCAATTTCGAAATAATTGTTGTAGATGATGGTAGTACTGACAGCACAAAGAATGAAGTTTTAGCGATCAAAGACAAGAGAGTTAATTATTATTACATACAAAATTCAGAACGAGGAGCAGCGCGAAATTTTGGGACCAGATTGGCAAAAGGAGATTACATAAATTTTTGCGATAGTGATGACTACGTATATAAAAATCATTTAACCTGTGCATGTAAATTTATTGCAGAAGAAAAACCATCTGTGTTTCATACAGGGTACAACATCATTAGTAGCGACAAAATTAAGTTTCCAGAAAATCCATCGGGAGTATTAAATGAATTCATAATTAGAGGAAACATATTGCACGTAAGCGCTGTGTTTTTAAAAAGGGAAGTTGCTCTAAAGTACCCATTTGTAGAAAACAGGGATTTGTCTGGATCAGAGGATTGGCTTCAATGGTTGTTACTTTCCGCGAATTACGACATTCTGGGAAGTAATGAGATAACGTCTGCATATGTGCTTCATGGAGATAATTCCATGTTCCTTGCTAAAGGAGAAAATACATTTAAAAGAATAAATTTTATAAAAAAATATTTAGAAGAAAATGTTTCGTTTCAAAATAGGTATGGAAGTAAAATGCCGGTGGTTTCCGGGAGTGGGGATTTATTAATTGCTCTTGATTTCGCTTTGGACAAGAAAAAAGGGAAATCCTTGAAATTTTTTGTTCAGTCCCTGTTCAGCGACCCAAGTTTGATTTTTAGTAGACGTGTATTAGCAGTTCTCAAATATTTGCTCCTTCGCTGGTGAGACCCTATAGAAACGTGGAGTTTTTAATTTCAATAAATTTACCTCGAATCTAATTATCTTATTGATGTATAATACGTTTGGGATAGATGCTATTGCAATTAATGAAGCTGTAAAGTAGCTTTAAAAATTTTGAAAATCAAACTTGTTAGTTGCTTTAAGTATGGTATAGCGTCTTTGATAATTGATTTTATTTAATATGGGATCGGAACTTATAGTGGACGCATCTGTTAGATATGCTTATCTGAAGGCTATCTAAAAGGAATATTTGAATTTGGTTGTGACAAAGATTAAGTGTTTGAAAGCCCTTCAATACAAGCTTCCGCCTATCAATTGTTCTAGTTTCCTTAAAACCTCGTAGCTCTTCACTGTAACGAAATGAAAAAAAAACTATTGCAGGTTCTTGGTTGTCCAGAATGTCATGAGGCTTTGGAATTGACAGAAAAGGAACTTGTGAGGGATGACGAGATACTAACTGGCTTATTAGGGTGTCATGAGTGTGGTAACCAATGGCCTATTAAATCCGGGATTCCTCGATTTGTGGAAAGTGACAACTATGCTTCTTCATTTGGATATCAATGGAACAAGTTTAAAAAAGTTCAGATTGATTCCATGAATGGAGTAGCTCAATCGGAGCGAAGACTACATGCTGAGAGCGAGTGGAAAAACAAATGGACTTCGGAAGAATGGGTATTGGATGTGGGGTGTGGAGCGGGTCGTTTTCTGGAGGTTGCATCGCGTGACAACTGTGAAGTTGTGGGTGTGGATATCAGCAATGCTGTAGATGCTGCGGCTGAAATACTGGGAGGAAGGAATAATGTTCATTTAGTTCAGGCCAGTATTTTCAAACTTCCCTTTCGTGATGGTGTTCTAGATGCATGTTATTGCATTGGTGTGATTCAGCATACCCCTGATCCAAGCCTGGCTCTGAGTGCCATGCCGCGTGTCTTGAAGGCTAGAGGTAAGTTGGCTGTTACCATATATGAGTGTAAGAAATTCACTTTGCTCAATAGCAAGTATTTGTTGAGACATTTTACTCGTTGGTTAAATCCAAAAATATTACTGGCTCTAATATATTGTATGATGCCTATTTTATGGCCTTTAACTGAAGTACTTTTCCGATTACCAGTGTTGGGGCGTCTATTCCGCTTTTTGATTCCAATTGCAAATTATGTAGAAAAACCAGAGCTATCCTGGAAGCAACGTTATCAATGGGCTGTGCTTGATACGTTCGACATGCTTGCTCCGCACTATGATCAACCGCAAAAAGAGGCAGATGTTTTTAATGTTCTCCAGAATGCGGGGGTGGGTCAAATCCGGCGTTTGAATAATCCTGGTTTAAATGTAGTGGGCCAAAGAAATTGAAATGTTTTTATGAGTATCGTTTTAGAAAATGGTTTGGCATCTTTCATTAGATTGTCTGAAGATAGTTAAAGCCGAGGAGTTATCCTGCTAAAGGGTTGATAAGGTATCATACGTATCTCAGTAGGTGCAATGTTTGAGTTTTATTCTCCTGATAAAAACTATTATTTGAATAAGAAAAGTATAGTGATCCCTTCTACTCAAAATAACTCCATTTCAACTTTATTGGTTCGCCTTTGGCGTCATCTCAGTAAGCGTCGTCAGACTCAATTCTGGTTATTAATGGGTTTAATGCTTATCAGTGCCTTTGTAGAGGTGATAAGTTTGGGAGCCGTTTTACCCTTTCTGGGTATACTGATTGTTCCGGAAAAAGTTTTTAACCACCCATTTGTTCTAAATGCAGCGCCGAATTTTGGAATCACTTCTGCCGATCAACTGGTCTTGCCTTTGACAATCGCGTTTGCCGTAGGTGCTGTGCTGGCAGGTGTTTCCCGTATTCTTTTATTGTGGGCCAGTACACGCATGGCGTTTGCCAGTGGGGCAGACCTGGGCACCAAAGTTTATCGAAGAACTCTTTACCAGCCTTACTGGGTGCATGTGACCCGCAACAGTAGTGAAGTGGTCAGCAGCATTACTAAAAAGGTAGATACCGTGGTGTTCAATGTGCTACTTCCATTGTTGATGCTGATAAGTTCGCTCGTTATGTTAGTCGCTATAACGGCCACTTTGTTTGTCATAGATCCCATGGTGGCTTCAGCGACGAGCATTAGTTTTGGAAGTATCTATTGTTTGATCACCTGGTTTGTGGGTAAACGGTTAGAAGACAATAGTCAACGCATTGCTCACGAACAGACTCAGGTGGTAAAAGCGTTGCAGGAAGGTTTGGGGGGTATTCGTGATGTTTTATTGGAAGGGGCTCAATCCTTTTACTGCGACATATACCGTAAGGCCGATTACCCACTAAGATGGGCTCAAGGTAATAATAATTTTGTTGCCCATTGCCCTCGTTATGCTTTGGAATCGCTGGGAATGATCTTTATTATCGCTGTGGCATATATCCTCAGCCTTGAGGCTGGAGGACTTTTTGAAGCCATGCCGGTGCTTGGAGCTATGGCCCTTGGCGCCCAACGGGTTCTACCCGCCCTGCAGCAGAGTTTTGGAAATTGGTCAGCAATTGCCAGTTCGCACGCGTCACTTATTGATGCTCTGAAGTTTCTCGACCAGATTCTGCCGGAAGAAAACCTTAAGACTGACACAGCACCACTGGATTTTCAGGATTCCATCCAATACAAGGGTGTGGGTTTCCGCTATACAGATGAAGGCCCCTGGGTCTTGAAGGACCTGAGCCTCAGCATTCCCAAAGGGGCGTGTGTTGGTTTTGTTGGTAGTACAGGTAGTGGCAAGAGTACTACCATAGATTTATTGATGGGCCTGTTGATACCTTCCGAAGGAGAAGTTCTTGTAGATGGTCAGGCTGTTAACGGCCATAGAATTCGGGCTTGGCAAAAATCCGTTGCCCATGTGCCGCAAAGTATTTTTTTATCTGACAACACAATTGCGAAAAACATTGCATTTGGCGTTCCGGAAAAAGAGATTGATATGGATAGAGTCCGGCAGGCGGCCCAACAGGCGAAGATTGCCGAATTCATTGAAAGTCAGCCTGAAGACTACCAAACTCTCGTGGGTGAACGCGGTATTCGTTTGTCAGGTGGCCAGCGCCAACGTATCGGTATTGCCCGTGCACTGTATAAACAGGCCAGCGTACTGGTGTTTGATGAGGCGACCAGCGCCTTGGATAATATTACCGAGAATGCAGTGATGAGTTCGGTTGACACACTTAAGGGTGGTCTCACCATCTTGAGCATCGCCCATCGAATAACCACTATCAAATATTGCGATATTATTGTAGAGTTAGATCATGGTCGTATTATTACGCAGGGAACCTATGAACAGTTGTTGGCCCGTAGCCCTTCATTCAGGAAGATGGTTAGAGCAGGAGAGGAAGAAAAATCAGAGTAATCGATGTATCACTCCTTCCAGCCAGTGCTAATTTTATCACATTAATTTCCCAAAGATTGGAAGGCCGGCATGAGGAAACCATTTTTTAAGGTTAATTATTTTTTTCGAAATGAGTCGTTTGCTTTCGATTTAGCAAGGCCGGTCAGGTAAATAAATAATTATTGCTTAGCGGAATCTAACAAGATTGCTTGGGAGAGTTTTGATGATCCAAATTCCACTTATAGAGCTTGTTTTTTTGCGGAAATAAATTGGGTTTAGATTGATGATAAGTTATCTCTTTTCAAAACTTAAACAAAAGGGTTTTCGTTGGTTTCTTTGGAGGCTGGGGCATGAAGTTAGAAATCCTACAACTCCCTGCCTGAAAGTAACCCTAGACAAATATGTTTATATAAAAAAAAAAATCTCCAAAATATGGATAAAAAGTAAAGAGGATGACTTTCTATATGCTATTTATGACCTGGATATAAATGCGATTACATTCAATGTCGCAGAATTTCTGATTGATGCAGAATATGAATCCAATAAAAGAAATAAAAAGGGATTTGTGCTCGTATTTATACCGATATCAAACAATCCAAATTTAGGATATGATGAATACGATAAAATTTATGACTCCACCAGTAAGTATTGGCGATTTCAAAATATCGTTATTCCACTAACTTTTTTTTCAGAAAAATGTAAGGGTACGTATCTCCTCCCGGAAAGATCCGATGCTATTGAGTTTGTTAAGGGGCGTGAAATATACCCAGACTTATATGACGGCGTAAATATAAGACCCGCCCCCCCCAGCGCATTTATTCATAAGTTTGATCGGCCAAATATGTTTGATGGGCTACGAGCACCGAAGCAGGGGTTAAGGTATATTCAAACTTGGCTTAAAGAGAATAGAATTACAAAGCCTATAGTCACTATTACAATTCGCGATAGCCAGTTTGATAAGGCTCGCAATAGCAATATTGAGGCATGGTCGCAATTCGCAAATTATTTGCTTTCAACGGATTTTCATCCTGTTGTTATCCCGGATACCGATACTGCTTTCATTAAGAAGCCGCAATTTAATGGAATAACTGTTTTTAAAGAGTGTGCTTGGAATATAGGGCTGAGAGCATCATTGTGTGAATCGGCATTTCTTAATTTCACATGCCCAAGTGGTGCGGGAGCAGTTTCTGTGTTTAACCCTAGGTGTAGCTATATTTTTATGAATGTTCTTCCTGAGGGTTCTATTAATACAACTGAAGAAGTACTTAGAAAAGATGGTTGGCCCTTTGGATCAAGTTTTAAATTTGCCACCCCAAAACAAAAATTAGTATGGAAAGCAGATACGTTTGAAAATATTGTTCATGAATTCGAGTTATTTCTTAGCGATCATGCGGTATGACTGTGGGTATGAAAAAATGGAAGGTATTTTTATTAAAGGTTCATGACTAATTAAAGCCATTAAAATAGTTTGGGCTTCAGTTGTCACAAAGAGTTACGCTGCCCTGAAACGTGCCCGAATTTCGATGAAGAAGTTCCGGGAAACTTTAAAGTATTCTTCGTTAGACCTTGAGGTGACCAAGGTTGCCCAATAATTCTGGGAACAAGTTTTGACAGAGCCGAACTAAGGTTATCCGGATATTTGAATAGTTCAATTTCTATCCGATCAGAACACTTAACGAATCCGCAGAATTAGAGGAAGGTTAGTCTTTTAAGATAGATTGTAACAGTAAGGTCAAGCATTCTATGGAAGACTGGAAATATATATTAAAAGATGTAAGTTATACTGGTGACTACTATTGGTGGTTTATATTGCAAATGCCTGATAAATTAAAATGAAAAACAGTTGTAAAACGATAACAACGTGGATTGGTATTGATCCCATATGGAGAGCAAAAGATCATTTTCATAAATAAGAAAACGCAAATCCTTGGTCGATTTATTGAAGAATTAAGAGATAGCTCAGAAATCGAGAAAAGACTTGACCTAGTAATATCAGCCCATACATTTGAGCATGCTGAAGACCTTTTCGATCAGTTTAAAATGTTAATTGGTTTAGCTACTGTTAAAAAGGGTTTTATGAGCTTTTTAGAATTATTACGTCTTGCACATGAACAATTGGTTCAGCTTGACGAGCCTTGTTATGGCTTTGGGGCGGCTCAGATGTTACCTGTTTTAACTCATCATATGGGGTCAGACCTTGGTTTTCTGAAAGCTCTTATTGATGATAATGGTGAGCGAATTGGTAAGTGCCTACCTGGAATTGATTGTTTTATTGTGGCTCCTAGCTAAATAAAAAATTTTAGTGATATTGCAGTTGTGGTTACTGCTTTAGGATAGTATGCGGTCAATTCTCAGAAGATTGCTGGATTTATCGCCAAGACGATTATTAAATCCTATAAATATCTTCTGATTAACTAGGAGTTAAATTAGTTCTGGTATGCAGGATGAATGAGTTATGCTCATTCCTCGTACACCAGAAATGAGTATAACTCGTTTTCAAGATAAGGGAGGTATTGTGGATTTAGGGATTAAGGGTAAAAGAGTATTGGTTACAGGAACTGGGCGAGGCCTTGGCTATGCTATCGCTTTAACCTTGGTCGAAGAAGGGGCAAAGGTTGCTGCGATTTCTAGAAAAAGGGAAAACCTTGACAAATTGATGGAGGAAATTGGCGGAACTGAAAATGGTCATTATGCAATAGCGTGCAATTTAGCGGAAGAAGGAGCCCCTCAGAAAATATTAGAGGAATTAAATGACAATTTTGGATGTATCGATATTCTTGTTAATAATTTAGGTGGAACTCTGGATATTGTTGACCCTCTTTGCTCAATTCAAGATTGGCGAGATATTTTTCGTTTTAATCTTGAGGTAGCCATTGAACTTAATAATTTGGTTATTCCAAAAATGAAAGAATTGGGTTGGGGAAGAATTGTTAATATTTGTTCTACAGCATCCATGGAGAACAATGGGCCTGTGACATATTGCACAGTGAAGGCGGCTTTCTTGGCTTATACTCGTTGTATGGGCAGGGTCTTGGCTAAAGATGGGATCGTTATGAGTGCTGTACTTCCAGGAGCAATTAATACAGAAGGAGGACATTGGGAAAAAGCATTAAAAGAAAGACCTGAGCATGTAAAAAAATATCTTGAAGAGAGGTGTCCCCTAGGTCGATTTGGCAATTCAAGAGATATAGGATATATGGTTGCCTTTTTAAGCTCTAATTTGGCAGAATTTTCACAGGGTTCTATCATTCCTGTTGATGGCGGACAAAGTCGGCACTTTTTTTCACAATAAGTTTATTTCCCGTAATAAATTTTATTGCAATGTTCAACTGAAAAATTATCATAATTAATGAAAGATCAGGCCGGTCATGTTTTACATAATGGCAAAGAAAAAAGAGCTAGAGCATTAACGGGCTTGGTCGAAAAACACTGAACAGGTTTTCTTATGAAAAGTCTCTCGCATATTGCTGGCAAACTGCAAGGCCAAAAAATGTTTCAGATCCTTGCACAAGCAAAAGAGCTTGAGCAAAAGGGTGTTGATGTAATTCATTTGGAAATTGGAGATCCTGATTTTAACAGTCCCCCTCAAGTGATCGAGGCGGCATGCGCTGGTTTGCGAAATGGTCACACACATTACACCATCTCCGCGGGCATGAAAGAGTTCCGTGAGGTCGCCGCAGAAATGACCCAGCGTTCAAGAGGGTTTCTGCCTACAATTGACCAGATTCTTGTGACACCAGGTGCAAATATACAGCTCTATCTGGCCATTGCATGCCTCGTTAATCCTGGCGAAGAGGTGATCATCACCGACCCTTGTTTTGTGAGTTACACTTCGATAATTGAGCTTTGTGGTGCCAAAGCCGTGAAAGTTCCATTACTTGAACAAAACGAATTTAATGTTGATCCAAAAGATTTGCGCAAGGCAGTCACAAAAAATACCAGGATGATTATTATTAACTCGCCAAATAATCCCACGGGCGCATTGATGACTGAGGAGGAGATTAAAGAAGTATATGAAATTGCTGAAAGTTTTGATTTGTATCTCCTGAGTGATGAGGTTTATGGGCGTATGGTCTACAAAGATGATCGCACGCAATTCTTTTCTCCCTCCGTTTATGATCAGTGTAAAAAGCGTACCTTGCTCGTTCATTCTTTTAGTAAATCTTATGCAATGACAGGATGGAGGATTGGGGCTGTTGCAGGTCCTGAGATGGTGATTCAGCGCATGGCTTTACTTCTTGAGACGATAACATCTTGTGTTTCTCCATTTATACAGATGGCGGCGGTGCAGGCGATGACCAGTAGTCAAGACTATATTGATGAAATGATTTTGACCTATCGAAAAAGGAGAGATCTGATTGTTGCGGGTCTAAATGATATTGATGGCATACAATGTCTGAAACCGGGTGGCGCATTTTATGTTTTCCCGAATATTAAAGGTACTGGTTTAGCCTCTGAAGATTTTAGTAATACCGTGCTAGCAAATACTGGAGTCGCTACCTGCCCTGGAAATTATTTTGGTGAAGGTGGGGAGGGATATGTTCGGTTTTGTTATACTAATTCAGATGAGAAGATATTGGAAGCCATTGACAGAATAAAAAAGTTTTTAAGTTGATTTTCAATAAAGTGAATATTTTTACGTGTAGGCAAGAAATAATTGCTGTTTATAAGTGAGCCCCTATGAAACTTACCGATGCTCTAGCTAGACATCTTAAAAAAAATGGTGTTAGCCATGTCTTTGGTTTGCAAGGCGGCGCAGTGGTTCACATCTTTGACTCCCTTGAAGAAAATGGAATTGGTGTGACCTATATGCATCATGAAGAGTCTGCCGCACTCGCTGCAGTGGCTCATGCCAAGGTTTCAGGAGAGTTAGGTTGTGTTGTTGTAACAACTGGGCCGGGGTCTACAAATGCGATAACCGGGCTTCTTGCTTCTTGGCAGGACTCGATCCCTTGCATCTTCATAAGTGGACAAGCAAGATCCCAGCATACCTCATATGGTCGTAGGGTGCGTCAGGTAGGTACCCAGGAAGTTAATATTTGCGATATTGTCGCACCAATTTCAAAATACACCAAGTTTGTCAAAAATAAAGATAACTTTGTTAGTGAATTGGATCAAGCTATCGATATTGCCCGGGGTGATCGACCCGGACCTGTTTGGTTGGATTTAGCTCTTGATATCCAGTGGGATGATATATCTTTCGATGAAAATATCGAAACTGAAGTCACTAAGGAGAAAGAGGTTTATCTTGATTTGGTTAGTGCCTCTGAATCATTGAAATTGTTGAATCAGTCAGAAAAACCCCTGCTCATTATTGGGTACGGTATACGGTTGGCAGGTTGTGCAATAAGTCTGAATAAATTGGTGGAAAAACATAATATTCCATTTGTTACAACTTGGACAGCCTCAGACCTTTTTCCAACAGCCCACCCCTTAAACTTGGGTATCATAGGCATGAGTGGGCAGCGAGGCGCCAATCGATCTGTATTTCAATGTGATCTGTTTATTTGTCTGGGCACCCATTTGTCAATTCCGCATACCACGACTTTATTTGACTCTTATGCGCCGCAGGCAAAGAAAGTTATTGTCAATATTGACGGTGACCAACTTGATAACCTAAATGTAAAGTTTGATCTCAAGATTCTCGGTGATGTGGCAAAATATATTAATTGGCTATCCAAGGAAGACATTAAAGAAATCAGTTGGCCAGGTATTTCTGTGTTTAAGGAGCAGAATTGGTACAGTCCCAAAATTAACCAGTCCCCTAATTCAAATATTTATATTCGAGAATTAACAAAGCAGGCAACTGGAAAAATTTGTCTGGTAGTTGATGGAGGTGGCACAGCCCTTTATGCTGGATTTCAGAGTTCCTTCCTAAAGAATGGAGATAGAATTATCTGCTCCTCAGCAATTTCTGCTATGGGAACAGGTTTAGCAGAGACAATTGGAGTATCAAAATCCAAAGAATTTTCTAAGATTCTGTGTGTTATAGGTGATGGAAGTTTTCTGATGAATATCCAGGATTTGCAATCGATACGCCAGGATAATATTAACGTGGTGATCAGCGTAATTAATAATAATGGGTATTTGGCAATAAGAAATACACAAAAGGAGTTTCTAGGAGGGAGATTGTATGGCACCCATCCAGATTGGAAACTAACGACTCCCTCTATAGAAAAGATTGCTAATGCATTCGATATTCCTTTTGTTCGTTTGGATACAGCTGAAGATATTGGGCCGATGATTACTAGGCTTTCCAAGGAACGAGGGCCGATTATTTGTGAGGTAGTGGTTGACGAGAATCAGGATGTTCTATTTAAGCAAGGATTCTTAGATAATGGTGATGGAAAATTTAGCCCACAACCCCTTTCTGAAATGGCACCTTTCCTATAAATGAGTAAAACTTGAAATTTTCTTCGAAAATAATACTATACTAATAGTTGTGCTTGCGAGTTAAATTCACTTTATTGGAAACCTTATGACCATTAAAAAAATTCTTGTAGTAGTTCCTCCTTTGGTTAAAAGAAAAAGTAGTGATATTGCTTATAAGTATCTTGACTTTGAAACTTATCGTCTCATAACTCCAATTGATGCAGTAACTATGGCATCTGACCTAGTTCAGAGAGGTTTTGAAGCCATAGTTTTTGATTTAGGAACTTTCCGAGATAATGGGATATCAGGCCTCACCGTAAAACTGAAAAAGTTTTGCCCGGATTTTGTTGTCTTGTCCAATTCCATTCTAACTTTTGGAAGCACTTTTGATGTGGATGGGAAAGAAATTTTTCAGACAGCAAGAAATGTTCTACCAGATTGTATTACTGTTTTAACGGGAACTCATGCTACTAACTATCCCGGAAAAGCTGTAAAAGAAAAGGTTTGTGATTATTCCATTAAAGGCGAACCTGAGCTGGCAGTAGGTGATCTGATTGAATGTTTAAACCGGGATATAAACTCTATTAAATCAATTAGAGGCATATCTTTTATCAATCCTAAGGAAGAATTGGTTGAATCGTCTGATTTTTCCAGGATTCAAATAGAGGATTTGCCTAAGCCAAATTATAAACTCGTAGACGCTTCACAAAGAGAAAAATATTTTGAGTTTCTCGAATTTGGAAAAATTCGATTCCCTGAAACAAGCCCAAAATACCGTGACATAATGACTTCGCGAGGTTGCATCATTGATTGCAGCTTTTGCAGCGTCAAGCATTTGAGGGGGGGGCAAAAATATCGCCGGAAAAACCTTGACGTTGTAATGGCCGAAATTGAAGATGCTTTAGAAGAGGGTATTGAAGAGATTCATTTTTTTGATGACTTATTTGTAGAGGATGACCAACAAGCTCTTGAGTTCGCCGAGGCCTTGGTAAAAAGAAAGCTTAAATTCCCCTGGTTTGTTGCTCAAGGGATGCCACTATGGTCTATGACCTTGGAGGCCTTGAAGGCCCTCAAAGAAACAGGAATGTATCGCCTAATTGCTCCGTTTGAATCAGGGAGTGACAGAATACTGAAAAGTGTTGTTGGGAAACTGGCCTCCGTAAAACACAATTTGTCAGTGATTAGGTGGGCGCGGGAGTTAAACTTGGAAATTATAGGCTTGTTCGTCATTGGTCTTCCAGGGGAAACTCGCCAAGATCTTTTGACCACTCTTGAATTCGCAGAATCAAATTCCAAAATTGATTATTCAGTTTTTTCTATTGCCACCCCATTGGTTGGAACACGTATGACCAAAAAAGCAATCAAGGAGGGTATGTATGAAGATAAGGGACATCTCCAAAAAGTGATAAAAAGAACGGTTGGTTTGTTGAAAACTGCTGAATTCAGTGAACTGGATTTAGGTTTAATTCGAACATTTGAATGGGATAGAATTAACTTTTCAACTCTTTCCAGACGGCAAAAATATTGTGAAATGGTGGGAATGTCTTTGGAGGATTTGGACTTGTCAAGGAAAACCTCTAAAGAAAAATTCTACTATTACTTCCCTGACTATAAGGGACCATTATCCTTTAAAGAGTTTTTTCACTCGGAAGAAATGGTGTTAGAAACTGCGCCAAATATTATTTGAAACCATAAATTATGCCAGGGATTCAAATTGTGGGAGCGGGGGGGTTCCTCGGAAGAAATCTTCTTCAATATTTTAAAGAGCAGGAATACACCGTATTTAGCACTTCCCATCAAAAACACTTAACCAATTCAGTAGATACCTCATTTCTGGATTTATTAAACCCTGACTTCCAGTTTTTGCCATCCATTGCTCCAAAAATTCAGTTTTCTATCCTTTGCAGTAGTGAAACCAATATTGATAAATGTAAAAATGAATATAAAATGTCCGAAACTTTGAACGTAACTAACACAATACAATTAATAGAGAAATTTTGGGCGAATAGTATTACGCCTGTTTTTATTTCTTCTGATGTTGTTTTTGATGGCAAAATAGGCAACTATAGCGAAGATGCAAATTGCAATCCTATCACCCAATATGGAAAGCAAAAAAGATTTGTTGAAAAATTTCTAATTGATTCAAAGAAGCCCTGGTTGATAGTTAGGTTGTGTAAAGTATTTGATGTTAAATACAAGGATTGTACTTTGATAACTAGTTGGTTAGACTCTTTGCGGGAAGGAAAAACAATTAAATGTGCAGATGATCAATTTATTTCACCTACATATATTGTAGATCTTTGTAAAGCTATTGAAAGCCTAATTAGAATTGGCAAAACCGGTGTTTACCATGCTTGTTCTCCACAAATATTCAGTCGATTTGAACTGGGAATCAAAGTTGCTCAATTTTTTCAGATTGATCAGGAAGCTGTTGAGAAATGTTCTATTTCAGATTTTAGTTTTATAGAGCCTCGGTCATCTTTCAGTACGCTGAACCCCCAAAAACTGATTTCTGAATTAGATTTTAATTTTTCCACAATGGAAAATTGCTTTGATAAAATTCTCTATAATTACGAAAATATTAAATCTTAAATGATGAAAAATAGACTGGTAAGAATTGTATTGAACTATTTTTCCTCTAATATTTGTTGAGGCTATGCTTCGATATGAAGGGTGATGCCCTTTTCTTCCAATTTTTAAGTACCCAGACAAATTAAATGGTTTGAGAAAGAAGTGTTTTGAATTGATTGGATGGGTTTTTTTTGGGCCAATGTTTTTTCAGTTTTGACAAGGAAGTTTGAATGAATATTTTGGTGACAGGAGGCTGTGGTTATAAAGGGAGTGTGCTTGTCCCGAAATTGCTTAGCCGAGGGTATAGTGTGCGGGTGCTGGATATTATGTGGTTTGGAAACTTTCTTGAGCCACATTCTAATTTAGAGGTGATTCAAGGGGATGTGTGTGAAATCGATAAAATCTCCCTTGATGGAATCGATGCAATTATACATTTGTCCTCTGTAGCCAATGATCCTTGTAGTGATCTAGACCCGAAATTGACTTGGGAAATCAGCGCGCTTGCTACAATGCAGTTGGCGGATAAGGCTGCCCGAGTGGGTATGAAGCAATTTATTTATGCTTCATCTGGGAGTGTCTATGGAATAAAGGAGGAAGAACAGGTCACTGAAGATTTGGAGTTGAAGCCGATTTCTGAATACAACAAGACGAAAATGGTTTCTGAGCGTGTGCTTCTGAGTTATTCCGATAAGATGAGAGTCCAAATTATTCGCCCCGCCACTGTTTGTGGTTATTCGCCTCGCATGCGTCTTGATGTTTCTGTGAATTTGCTAACAATACAAGCCCTATCAAAGGGGAAAATAACTGTTTTTGGAGGTAAGCAGGTTCGGCCTAATATTCATATCGATGATATTACCGATGTCTACCTCCATTTGATTGACCATCCTGAAGTTTGTGGAATTTATAATGCGGGCTTTGAAAATATCTCAATCCTTGATATTGCAAAAATCGTTGCTAAGCACATGCCAGTTGAAATTGATGTTACTGAATCGAATGATCCTCGTTCCTACAGGGTTAATTCAGATAAACTCCTCGCTACAGGATTTAAACCTAAAAAAACAGTGGAGCATGCAGTCAAGGAAATCATTGAGAAATTTCGTGAAGGTGATGTAAAGGACGAAGAACGTTATTACAACCTCAAATGGATGCAAAATACAGTATTTGCGGGGGAGTGAAATGGATTCAAATCAGAATCAAGAAGATTTTTTTGCAGGATATGCTTCACGTTTGCAAGCTGTTTTAGCATCAACTGAATGGTCTGGGGTGACACTTCTTGCTCAAGAAATGCGTAATTGCTGGAAAAATGGTCGGCACGTGTTTTTTTGTGGAAATGGTGGCAGCGCAGGCAATGCCAGCCATCTGGTTAACGACTTTTTATATGGTGTCGCCAAACGCACTGGAGGCGGCATAAAAGCTCTGGCTCTATCAGCAAACCCTGCAGTGATAACTTGCTTGGCAAACGATGTGGGTTACGACAGCATTTTTTCTGAGCAACTTGCTGTGCAAGGAGGGGAAGGGGATTTGCTCATTGTCCTTTCTGGAAGTGGCAACTCGCCAAATATTGTCAAGGTTCTTGAGCATTCAAAAACAATGGGAATAAAGTCCTGTGCTATTTTGGGCTATTCAGGGGGTAAGTGTAAATCCCTGGCTGACCAAGCTATTCATTTCCCTATTGACGATATGCAGATTGCAGAAGATATGCAATTAATAGTGGGCCACATGATTATGCAGTGGCTATACGAAAACAACCCAACAGCTGAGTAATTAGGGTGGAAAAATATCTCATTATTGGAAGCAACTCTTTTTCAGGGTCAAGCTTTGTTGATTTTCTTTTGAAGCAGGGACACCCCGTGATGGGTTCCAGTCGTTCTGAAGAATTGCATAAAGCCTTTTTACCTTATCGTTGGAACGCAAGGGATTCAGGATTTAAGTTTTATAAGTATGACTTGAATTTGAACCTTGAAGAAATCGTAGCTTTGGTGGAAAGAGAAAAACCTTCCTTTGTGGTTAATTTTGCTGCACAAAGTATGGTTGCCCAGAGCTGGGAGCATCCAGATCATTGGTTTATGACCAATGTGGTATCAACAATTCGTCTTCATGACCGCTTGAGGCATTTCGATTTTTTGAATAAGTATATACATGTGACTACGCCTGAAGTTTATGGGAGTACTGAAGGTTTTATTAAAGAGGAGATTCCATATAACCCAAGTACACCTTATGCTGTCTCACGTGCTGCTGCGGATATGAGCCTCAAAACATTTTACGATGCTTATGAGTTTCCAGTGGTATTTACCCGCGCTGCTAATATTTATGGCCCGGGTCAGCAACTCTATCGGATTATCCCGAGAACAATTCTATCTGTATTAACCGGTAAAAAGCTCCAACTTCATGGCGGAGGGCATTCAAAGAGATCTTTCATTCACTTTCGTGATGTTGCAAGTGCTACATATAAGATAGCTAATGAAGGAACCATTGGTGAAACCTATCACATCTCAACCAACGAAATTGTGACAATTCGTGAATTGGTTGAGAAAATTTGTCATAAACTTGGTGCTGATTTTGGTGCATGCGTTGAAGTGGCAGGAGAGCGTCTGGGAAAAGACGCGGCCTATATGTTGGACAGTTCTAAGATCCGTCAAGGCATTGGATGGAAAGATGAGATATCTTTAGATGAAGGCCTGGACGATTGTATAGAGTGGGTTAAGTTAAACCTTGAAGACCTGAAGCTATTGCCTTGGGACTATATTCACAAACCGTAATTTTAAGGGGGTATGATTTTGGGGCAAGAGATAGATTTACTCATAAGCTATCCGAAAACGAAACGTAATGTTGAAGAGCGAGGTTCTGGTAAGTCGGAGGAGGACCGCCTTATCGCGCGAAAGTTTGGAAAAGAATTTTTTGACGGTGATAGACGTTATGGTTACGGTGGGTTTAATTATTTTCCTCGTTTTTGGCAGCCAGTTATTCCAACTCTGCAACAACATTTTAATTTGTCTGGGGATAGCGAGGTTCTTGATGTGGGTTGTGCTAAGGGGTTTATGCTTCACGATTTAGCAGAATTAATTCCTGGTATTACAGTTAAGGGTATAGACGTATCAGAATATGCGATAGAAAATGCCATTGAAGACATGCGGTCTAATGTTCAGGTCGGTGACGCTCGCAAACTTCCTTTTCCTGATGATTCATTTGATGTGGTAATTTCTATAAATACAATTCACAATCTCGATAGAGAAGATTGTGGGCAAGCTTTAAGAGAAATTGAGCGTGTGAGTAAAGGAAAAGCCTTCATTACTGTGGATGCATATCATAACGATAAAGAGATTGAACGCATGATGGCTTGGAACCTTACAGCTAAGACCATTATGCACGTTGATGAATGGAAAGGCTTCTTTAACGAAGTAGGCTATACGGGTGATTATTATTGGTTTATCCCATGACTCCTGAGATTTTAAAACAACTTCTTTTCCAGATGAAGCGTATCCGTTTCGTTGAGGAGGAAATTGCAAGACGATATCCTGAAGGAAAGATGCGTTGTCCAACGCATCTTTCTGTTGGCCAGGAAGCTGTGGCAGCGGCTGTTGGTCTTGCCCTTCGCAAGGATGACTTGGCGGTGAGCGGGCATAGAGCTCATGCCCATTATTTGGGAAAAGGTGGAGATCTGAAATCCTTGCTGGCAGAAATATATGGCAAAGCAACTGGTTGTTCAGAAGGCAAGGGTGGGTCAATGCATCTTGTAGATGAACTGGTTGGTTTTATGGGTAGTACTGCTATCGTTGCGGGAACCATTCCTGTGGGTGTTGGGCTGGCATATGGTATGAAATTCAAACAGAATGATCAGGTTAGTTGTGTGTTTCACGGAGATGCAGCCGTGGAGGCAGGTGTGTTCTATGAGTCCGTCAACTTTGCGGCACTCAAGAAATTGCCAGTTTTATTCGTTTGCGAAAACAACCTCTATTCTGTGTATTCCCCATTAAGAGTTCGGCAACCTAAAGGAAGAAGTATTGCTAAGATGGTTGAGGGGCTTGGTCTTTCAGTTCGGGTTGGAGACGGTAACGATGCTGCTGCTGTTTATGAAATGGTCAATGAGGCGATCACATCGATTCGTGAGGGAGATGGGCCAAGGTTTTTAGAATTTTCGACATATCGCTGGTTGGAGCATTGTGGTCCATCGTGGGACAATGATTTGGGATATCGAACAGAAGCTGAATTCCTTGAATGGAAAGCTAAAGAGCCAATTGGTCGGTTAGAGCTGGCTTTAAGATCTGATTATGAAATCTCGGCTTCTGAAATCGAGCTGATGGATGTTGATATTGAGCAGGAGGTCAGTGTTGCATTCAACTATGCAGATGGATCGCCTTTTCCTGAAATCGCATGTATGTACGATGATCTTTATACGGATTCACTGAATTCTGAGACTAAACCAGAAAGGTTGTTGGATTAATATGGCAATGATGACTTTCGCCGACGCAATTAATGATGCTCTATCAGTTGCCATGACAGAAGACGCGAATGTTATTTGCTATGGGCTTGGAGTTGATGACCCTAAAGGTGTGTTTGGTACTACGCTAAATTTGAAGGATAAGTTTGGAAGCGAGCGGGTATTTGATATGCCAACATCTGAAAATGCTATGACAGGAATTGGAGTAGGAGCCGCTCTCTATGGACTTAAGCCAGTAATGACACATCAGAGGCTTGACTTTGCTCTGCTGACAATGGATCAGCTGGTAAACAATGCTGCAAAGTGGCGATTCATGTTCGGGGGGCATAGGGGTGTGCCTCTTACCGTGCGTATGATACTTGGTCGTGGTTGGGGGCAGGGACCTACACATTCACAGAACCTACAAGCTTGGTTTGCCCATGTTCCAGGACTGAAAGTAGTGATGCCTTCAACAGCTGAAGATGCCAAAGGTTTGTTGCTTTCCTCAATATTTGACCCGGATCCAGTTATATTTCTTGAGCACCGTTGGCTACATAATCTGAAAGGAGAGGTGCCCAGTGGTGACTGCCGAGTTGCTCTTGGAAAGGCAAATCTGCTTCGCCAGGGAACAGATATTACCTTGGTGGCAATGTCTTATATGACAATTGAAGCATTGCATGCGGTCGACCATCTTGCTTCGCAGGGAGTAACCTGCGATCTTATTGATTTGCGCAGTATACGTCCACTTGATTGGGTTGCTATAGAAAACTCGGTTAATCGCACTGGGCGTTTGCTTGTTCTCGATACAGGAAACCTAACTGGTTCTATCTCTGGTGAAATTGTTGCTAAAACTTCCTCGATGTGCTGGGGGCAATTAAAATGTGCTCCACAACGATTAGCCATGCCAGATTTTCCTGAGGCGACTAGTCCGCTGCTTACCAAGAATTACCATGTTCGGGCCGAACATATAGCTGCTAAAATTGGAGAGATGCTTTCCCGAAATATTGATTTTAGATCCCTTGAAGAACAACGAAAGCATCCGCACGATGTTCCAGGGGATTGGTTCTCAGGCCCATTTTAAATTATATTTTTTTGTTATTTCTGAGCATCATGTTTGTATTGTGCGGAAATTTGCTTCTTGGTAAAACTTGTGCTTCATTTTTTTCATATGATGTTTATTTTTAGAAAGAAAATACTATTCCCCTGATTCTATATTCATTTTTCTTGAGTGATTGAAAATGCAAATTCCTAAAAGTATGAATGCGGCTATCCTTGTTGAGCAAAATAAACCTCTGGTTTGTGATCAGGTTGAACTACCTAAGGCTCTTGAGGTTGGTCAGGTTCTGGTGAAAATTCACTGTAGTGGAATTTGTGGTTCTCAGCTTGGTGAAATTGACGGTGTAAAGGGAGAGGATAAATATCTTCCTCATCTTCTAGGTCACGAGGCAACAGGTATTGTTCAATCTGTGGGGAACGGCGTAAAGTTTGTGAAATCCGGAGATCATGTTGTTCTCCATTGGAGAAAGGGGCAAGGAATAGAATCTATTCCTCCACGGTATACTTGGAAAGGCAAACCATTGAATGCGGGATTAATTGCGACATTCAACGAGTATGCGATTGTTTCGGAAAATCGAGTCACCCCAATAGATGCCAGTACGGATATGGAAATTGCTTCTTTATACGGATGTGCTGTGACCACTGGCTTTGGAGTAATAGAGAATAATGCCAAAATTAAATTGGGCGAATCTGTAGTCATTTTTGGTGCGGGTGGTGTTGGGTTAAATATTGTCCAAGCTGCCAATTTGTTGTCAGCCTACCCTATTATTGCTGTTGATCTGCATGATGACCGACTTGATCTTGCAATGAAAATGGGTGCTACTCATATAATCAATTCGAACAAGGCTGATGCAAAGGCCAAGATTGTAGAAATTTTGAAAGGTCAGGAAGTGGATGCATTTATCGATAACACAGGTCAACCTGCTATAATTGAAATGGGATATGAATTGACCAGCCCTAAAGGGCGCATTGTTTTGGTGGGTGTGCCTAAAAAAGGTAAAACTGTAAATATTTATTCTTTACCACTTCATTTTGGAAAAACAATAAGTGGCTCGCATGGTGGGGAAACCGTTCCACATGAAGACATACCGCGTTATCAGAAATTGCATGATGTAGGCCGAATTCAACTTAAACCCCTCATTACTGATTATTTTAAACTTAACGAGATTAACACCGCCATTCAGAAAATGCGAAGCGGTGAAGTTGCGGGTCGCTGTTTGATAATGATGGCGAGCTGATTTGCATATTAAAAGATAGATCCATTCAATCACTATTTGTTTGAGTGTTGGGATTTTATGTCTTTGAAGAAGAAGTCAACTAAGAGCTTAATCAAAATATTTGAGGGGTGATTGTATTTCAAAGAAACTTTATGTACAATTATTTTCTGGTCGTTATTAGCCAAACCTACCGTGAGCATTAAACTTGAGTGCCCCCAAAGAAACCAACGATATTGTTGCCGAGATTAAAATAAAGGCGGGTCCTAATAAGCGAATAGTTTTTGTTTCGGGAAATTTCAATGTTATTCACCCTGGGCACTTTCGCTTATTAAGGTTTGCTGCTGATTGTGGTGAATATTTAGTTGTTGGAGTTACTGATAATAGTACTGATGGCGTTTTAGTTCCCGCAGATTTAAGGTTTGACGGTGTTAAATCTATTACCTATGTGGATTACTCATTTATTATGCGTTCTTCACCTGAAGAACTGATTAAGCTTCTGAAGCCGTCGGTTGTGGTAAAGGGGCAGGAACATGAGGTGAATTTTAACCCAGAACAAGGTTTAGTAGAGAGCTACGGAGGTAAATTGCTTTTTAGTTCTGGAGAAATGCGGTTTTCGTCAGTAGATCTGCTTAGGCAGGAAATGTTGGAACCGAATTTATCTGCAATTTCGCGACCGCAGGAATTTTCTGAACGACACGGGTTTGTCATGGCGGATTTACGCGCCGTTATGGATAAATTTAAAGGTTTTAGAGTTACCGTATTAGGCGACCTTATAGTAGATGAATATGTTTCCTGCGACCCTATTGGTATGTCCCAAGAGGATCCCACGCTCGTGGTTACCCCTATACAGCAAGAAAAGTTTGTGGGTGGGGCAGCCATAGTTGCTGCCCATGCAGGTAGTCTTGGCGCAGAAGTGAGTTATTTTTCAGTGTCGGGTAAGGACTCGCCTGCTAATTATGCGCGCGAACAACTTCAAGAGTGGGGAGTAAGTGCAGAGATTTTTGAAGATGATAGTCGACCAACAACTCTCAAGCAGCGTTTTCGAGCTGGGGGTAAGACATTACTTCGTGTCAGTCACCTACGGCAACATGATATCAATCGGCAAATAGTGAGCAAGTATGTCAGAGCTGTGGAAGCTGCTCTGCCTAAGTCGGATCTCGTTGTTTTTTCAGATTTCAATTACGGATGCCTACCGCAAGCACTAGTGGATGAAATATCTGATGCATGTAGAAAAAGAAATATTCTAATGGTTGCTGATAGTCAGTCTTCTTCTCAAATGGGAGATGTATCACGTTTCAAAGACATGCTGCTATTGACACCTACTGAACGCGAAGCCCGTCTTGCAGTACGTGATTTTAATTCAGGATTGGTAGTGCTTGTTGAAAAATTGCGTGAGAAAGCATGTGCTAAAAACGTTATATTGACCTTGAACTCTGAAGGTTTATTGGCTCATACTAACTCAACGAATGGAGACACATGGCATACGGACCGTTTGCCTGCCCTGAATAAGGCTCCAAAAGATTCTTCAGGGGCGGGAGATAGTTTGCTGGCTTGTTGTTCGATGGCAATGGCAGTGGGTGCTGATATTTGGGAAAGCACCTATCTCGGTTCTATTGCGGCAGCCTGTCAGGTGAGTCGGGTCGGGAACACTCCTTTGTCGCCAGAGGATATTAGATTAGAGCTTGCTGACTAAGTATGCGCACACTGCTTCTTGCCGCTGGTTTAGGAACACGGTTACGCCCCATAACAAATTCTGTTCCTAAATGCCTTGTCGATATAAATGGCAAACCGTTGCTTGATTATTGGATTGAACTTTTAAGTAAAAGCGGTGTTGATGAGTTCCTGATCAATCTCCATTATTTACCAGACGCCGTTATGTCTTATATAGAAAGCTGTCGGTATCCTGTAAAAATTACAACTGTATATGAGGATAAGCTTTTAGGCACGGGAGGGACGCTTTTAAAAAATAAATTATATTTTCGTGATGAACCTTTGATTTTGGTTCATGCAGATAATTTGTCAATGTTTGATGTGAGTGATTTCTTTCAAAGATATGAAAAAAGAGAAGCGGATGTCGAAATAACAATGATGACTTTTGATTCTCCTAATCCGAAAGAATGTGGAATCGTTGAATTGGATGATCTTGGAATTGTAAGAGCGTTTCATGAGAAGGTGGCGGCTCCTCCAGGGAGATTAGCAAATGGTGCAGTATATATATTGTCCCCTTCGGTTTTGAATTTTCTAGAGACCCTCGGAAAAGAAGAAATAGATTTTAGTACCGAAGTTTTGCCTCATTTCATAGGGCGTATCAATACATTTCATAATAATACTTATCATAGGGATATAGGAACCGTGGAAAGTCTGCGGGTTGCTCAAGAAGAGTTTGCCGATATTTATGACCTGCCCCGAAAAAATATTTAAATGACCAAAGTTTTATTTATGTCCTATGACGGAATAACCGACCCACTTGGGCAATCACAAGTATTGCCTTATGTTTTAGAGTTAAGTCGCCAGGGATTCAATTTTACCTTGCTCAGTTGTGAAAAGCCGGATGCTTATAAAAAAAATAAAGGTAATATAGAAAAAATTTTGGAAGGAACGAAGGTGAAGTGGGCACCAATTTCCTATACAAAAAAGCCACCTATCATTTCAACTCTGTATGATTATTGGAGGTTAAAAAGAAAAGCTATCTCACTGCATCGCATAAACAATTTCCAATCAACTCATTGCCGCAGTTATATTCCCGCTATGATTGGCCTGTGGATGAAAAAAAATTTTAGAATAAAATTTATTTTTGACATGCGCGGCTTTTGGGCTGATGAGAGGGTCGATGGAGGTATCTGGGACTTGGATAAGATTGTTTACCGGAAAATTTTTCATTTTTTCAAAGAAAAGGAAAAAGAATTTCTAGAGAATGCAGATCACATTGTCAGCCTAACCCATGCAGGAAAAAAGGAGATGGATAGTTGGAATCATATAAATAAAAGCCCTTTACCTATTACTGTTATCCCTTGTTGTGCTGACACAACCCTTTTTGATCGTCAAAAGGTAAAAGCAGAATCACTACAGAAGGCACGGGAAAAATTGGGGATCAAACCGGATGAATTAGTATTAACTTATCTTGGATCTATCGGTACCTGGTATCTACTGGATGAAATGCTAGCATTCTTCAGTGTATACCTTGAGAAATTTCCAACTGCAAAATTTCTGTTCATAACGCAGGATAACTCGGAGAAAATTCACTCCAAAGCGCGTACAGTTGGTATCCCAACAGACCGGGTGCTTATTGTCTCATCTAAACGAGCATCTGTTCCTATTTATGCGTTGCTAGGGGACTATTCTATATTTTTCATTAAACCCTCTTTTTCGAAAATGTCGTCATCACCTACCAAGCAAGGCGAGCTAATGGCATTAGGTATTCCAGTCATATGCAATTCAGGTGTAGGCGATACTGATAAGATAGTCAGAAAATATGATTCAGGACTTATTGTTGAATCATTTAATACTTTGAATTACCAAGAAGTTGTTGAAAAAATAAAACACTCATCATTTGACAAGGATAAAATTCGCAATGGTGCAATGGAATATTTTGCACTTCAGATAGCTGTTTCAAAATATAAATCTATATACGACTCACTCCTAAACTGAGAAAAAAATCCTTATATTTATTAGTAAAATCAATAACTGAAAATGAACAACGTTTCGATAGCTCCTTACCAATTAAAGCCTTAATTTCATCAATAACAATAGGCTCAAAATCTATACCGTGCACATTCTCAACGGATTGAAGTACGATTGGCACTCCAAATGCATCTCCACACCCTACCTCCAAGGCTGTCTTTTTCCCATCTAGAAGTTTCGCACAAAACTTATATCATGCTAGCGTAAACGAAAGATGTTTTGGATCACTGCGCCATATCCAACTTGTCCAGGCGCATAACTTAACCGGACCTTGCGTTAGATAGGAGTCATATTCAATTTGACATTGAGGCTCTTTTGTCTTTTTTGTTTCCATTTTTTCCTAACCTTTCCCATACGTTCTGTCTGTTTAAATTAACAGGGAGAGTGAGCTAACCTAGATAACCCTGATAGTAATGTTTAATATATTCTGATAAGCAAATACGCCAGTCACGCATCTGGTTTAAACCACGTAATTCAAGTTTTTTATTTATTAACCTTTCAGAGGGGGGGCGCTCAGCAAAATATTCTTTTTTCCAATGATCAGACTGGACCGGAGTGATCTTGATTGTGTCTGTCATACCAAGAACCTTTAAAAGTTCCTGAGTTACCTCAAATCTACTGGTAACCCCAGAACATACCATGTTATAAAGTCCCCATAGCTCCTTTTGAATGAGTGACTTAACATTACCGGCGAAATCATGTGTGTAAGTGGGTGACCCTAATTTGTCATTAACAATAAACAGTTCTCTATTTCCTTGTTTGATTTGGGCCATGATTTTTTGAATGAACTTTTTATCCTTTTTTGGTCCTCCTCCCATCATCCAACCTGGGCGGCAAATTATATAACGGGGACTATTCTTTTCTACAAAGATCTCTCCTGCGTATTTGCTTCTGGCATAGTGCCCTAATGGATTTGGCTGATCCCAATCATCGTAGATGTCCTTTTGACCATCAAATATTCCTGCTGTACTGATGTATAAAATTGGAATATCAAGTTCATTAGCAATATAGACGGCATTTTCAACTGCAAGTGTATTGGTTCTGTATGTCTCATCTATGTTTTGCTCACAAAACTCTAGGTCGGTGAATGCGCCTAGATGAAAAAGGAAGTCTGGCTGAAAATCTTGCACGTCATTTTTATAAGCATCGTAGTCAATAAAATCCAGGGTGGAAAGCCAGTTTTCATTGACATTTATATCGGTACATTTTAACTCATAGTCTTTATTAAAAACTTTGTAGAAGGCTTCGCCTAACATTCCTCCGCAACCGGCTATATAAATTTTCTTTTTAGAATCCATAAAATATATTTATCAGAGTTTGTTTAAGATTGATAGATATTGCAATTTGACAACATCTTGCGAAAACTTGTTTAGTACTGTATTCCGGGCGGCCTTTCCAAGTTTTTTGCGCAAATCAGGGTTGTTAATTAAAGTTTCAAAGGTGTCTATCCAATCAGTTTCAGTTTTTACTAGGCAGCCATTCTCAAGATGCTGAATAATTAAAGGATTTGTGCCAACATTAGTTGCAACGGTAGGCAATCCAAATGCCATATACTGGATAGCTTTTAGACCACTTTTACCCAAAACCCATTTGTTCTGGGAAAGAGGATATGCTCCTATATCGATACCTTGTAAATCTTCAACTTCCTTATCTTTAGACCACTGGATTACCTCTAAGTCTATTCCGGGAAGTTCATATTCAAAATTACCAATAACTCTCAGACGAAATTCGCAGCGCTTATTTAGCTCAATAAACACATTACGCAAGAGATCCAGATAATGCATTGAGCTGAATGTTCCAGTCCACCCGATTACTATTTTATGGTCATTTGTATAAGAGTTTGCGGGTAGAAAATGGTTTGTATCAATCGATGATGAAATATAGGTACAAGATTTTTTAACATTAATGCTAAGGCAATGGTCGTTTAAAAAAGGTGAGCTGGTAATAACATGGTCAGCGGTTTTAATTAAGTGTTCAGTTTTTCCAACGCTTTTTAAACTTTTAACCAACGGATTAATGGTATTACTTTTTTCCATTAAAACATTGTCCTCAATGTCATAGACTAAACTTCTGGCGAGAAATCTGAACAACCTTTCAAAAAAAGAAGTTCCGAAAGGAGTAACCCACATAAAAACGTAGACGATATCATAGCGTTGAATGCGAAAGATATCGCATACCCTTCTCATGTATCCTCGTAGTGTACCCAATATTTTTGCAGTGTATTTGTGAGGCTTATAAACTATCTCCCACGCCTTAATATCCAAAAAGGATGACATCGTTATTTCTAATCCATTTCCCCTCCAGTGGTCAAAATATTGTTCATATTTTAATCGTTGACCTGCGGCAGAATTATAAGGAAAGGGGCATATCACAAGAATTTTTTTCATAGCCTTTATCCTCACCCCAGATCATGCCAGTAAGGCATTTTCTGAGAGAAAAAAATATCTGTTAAATCGAAATGATTCATCTTTTGTCTAATTGATTCTTTGGAGAAGAAGTTTTCTATGGTGTGAGGCTTGCTATCAACTGTTAAGATAAAAATGTTTTATTTCATCTCGCGAGAATTATAATGGTTTCTGGTGTTGTTGTAAATTTTCGATTGCCCTGTACTTATAAACAAAATTTTCTTACTTTATATGTGATAAATATTGCACCTATTGATATGATCATTGCGTGTTGTTGCTGATAGCAAGCGAGTCACTATATCCATTTTCGCGCCAGTGGTCAAAGTTTTGTTCGAATTTCAATTTTTCTCCTGCCGCCACTCCCTGGGGGAAGGGACAAACAACTAAAAGTTTTTTGTTTTTCATTTGTCTTGATGCGTAGAGCCAATAAAATTATTGAATATTCTTAACCTTTCGAATTATTAGGGGTAACCCTTGCTGTTAATTGTTAAGATGAGAATGCTTTATTTGACCTGGTGAAATGGTAGGCCAGATAGTTTGGAAACTAGATCAGGAAACCACCCAGCTAAAAACAATATCTCCAAAATGATGGAATGTGAAGTGGAAAAGGATTTATTTAATATTAAAAGGCCCAGTCTGGTCGTAGTGGGGTATGGACAATAATGTGTGGTGTTACCGGGATATTCGGGCCAATAAAAAATGATTCTTTAAAAGATGTCGCGGAGTTGATGACCGATTCTTTGGTTCATCGCGGACCTGATGATGATGGAGTGTGGCTGGATGCCGACTCAAGGATCGCGTTGGGTCATCGCCGGCTTTCCATCCTTGACCTTTCTTATCAAGGTCATCAACCTATGTTGTCCTCAGATGACCGTTATGTGATGGTGTTTAACGGTGAGATTTATAACCATCTTGAATTAAGGAATGAACTGGAGAAAGAATCTGCGAACTCTGCCCCCCAGTCGTGGCGTGGTCATTCTGACACAGAGACTCTTCTAGCCTGTATTTCCCTTTGGGGAGTGAAGGAGACCTTGGAGCGTTCTGTGGGTATGTTTGCTCTTGCCGTGTGGGACCGCTTGGAGCGCCAACTTTATCTGGGCCGGGACCGGATGGGTGAAAAACCCCTTTATTACGGGTGGGTTGGTAGCGCATTTGTTTTTGCCTCGGAACTTAAGGCTTTAAAATGTTTTCCGGAATTTGCCAACCCGGTCGACCGGAATGTTCTTGCGCTTTACCTGCGGTATTGTTATGTGCCTTCCCCATACTCCATTTACGAAAATATATTCAAGCTTCAACCCGGTTGCCTGTTGACCATCGCAGATCAGGCAATAAAGAATCCCCCTTCGGCAATACCAAAGGCTCCATTGTCCGAGAATGGTTTTATTCTAGATCGTTGGTGGTCGTTGGAATCACTCGTCTCGGACAGTAGACAGAATCAAATCACCGATGAACGTACAGCTATTGAAATGTTGGAAACCGGGCTGATCGAATCTATTAAACTGCAATCTATTGCAGACGTCCCATTGGGAGCATTTCTTTCTGGAGGGATAGATTCATCATCCATCGTTAGTTTGATGCAACAACACTCTTCCCGGCCCGTAAAAACATTCACTATTGGTTTTGAAGAGGATCGATACAATGAGGCCGTTTACGCAAAAAATATAGCAAAACATCTCGGCACAGAGCATATTGAGTTATACATGTCATCTTCCGATGCTCTTTCGATCATTGCAGATTTGCCTCAAATTTATGATGAGCCTTTTGCAGATTCTTCCCAAATACCAACTCATTTAGTCTGCTGTCAGGCAAGATCGGAAATGAAAGTGGCATTATCTGGGGATGGGGGAGATGAGCTATTTGGCGGCTATAACCGATATTTCTGGGCACAGCGAATCTGGAATAAGGTGGGTTGGCTACCTAAACCATTAAGGTCAATATTGAGTAATATAATTACTACCATCCCGACAGGCTCCTGGGATTCTCTGGCGAAACCATTCAATGCATGTCTCCCTTTAAAGAAAAGACAGAGACTAATAGGCGATAAGGCTCACAAACTTGCATCCAGATTACGAAATGTCAATGATCTGGCTGAGTTGTATTATAGCCTAGTGTCGGAATGGGAAGATCCTGCGAAGGTTGTTCTCAATGCCAAGGAGCCCACGACCGTTTTTGATAAGCAATCTTTTTTTTCAGGCGGGAAAGAAAATGAGCATCGCATGATGTATTGCGATGCAATGACTTATCTTCCGGATGATATTTTATGTAAAGTGGATCGTGCGGCAATGAGGGTGGGCCTTGAAACGCGAGTGCCTTTCCTCGATCACCGTGTTGTAGAAATGGCATGGCGCATTCCCTTAAACCTGAAAATTCGAAATGGGCAGGGTAAGTGGGTGTTGAGGCAGATATTGAATAAATACGTGCCCCAAAACCTAATTGACCGTCCAAAAGCCGGATTTGCAGTTCCCGTGGGAGAATGGCTTCGGGGTCCCTTAAGGGATTGGGCAGAGGCTTTGCTTGATGAATCGCGCTTGAAAAGAGAGGGTTATTTCGATCCGAAACCCATCCGCAAAAAATGGGTGGAACATAAGACAGGAGCCCGAAACTGGACGCCATCACTCTGGACTGTGATCATGTTTCAAACTTGGATTGAATCCCAGAAAACTTGAATTAAATAGGTCGAGTCCCTTGGGGTTTAACCACGGTTAGATTTTGATATTAATAATAGCTTCTAAGTTGAAAAAAGTTATCGTGGAAAAATTTATAGTTAGTCCGATGAAGACACGTTTGATTGGCAAAAAAGCGATCAATGTTTTCGCCTGTGATACAGGTAATGTAGATCAGAAAACTATTCAATCTTTTGGAGATGAGTGGAAAAGTTTTAGCAAATTCTCAGATCATGAAATCAAAGTCGCAGGCGATCAATATTTTGATATTGTGCCGGCAAACATTTATTCAGGAAAATATGTGCTGGATGTTGGTTGTGGGACGGGAAGATGGTCTAAATATATAAGCCAAATGGCTGGTGAATTGGAAGCCATTGACCCCAGCGAAGCAGTAATTTCAGCAGCTGCATTGTTGCAAGATAATGAAAATGTGCGTGTCAGCCAGGCAAGCGCTGGAAATATTCCATTTCCTGATGATACGTTTGATTTTGTATTGAGTCTCGGGGTATTGCACCATATTCCAGACACTCGACGAGCAATGCAAAAATGCATAGATAAGGTAAAACCTGGTGGGCACTTCCTCGTGTATTTATATTACTCCCTAGATAACCGGGGTATTTTATTTCGATCCCTTTTTTGTCTTTCAAATTTTGTGAGAAAAATTATTTCACTATTGCCCTTCAAATTTAAAAAATTGATCTGTGACCTTATCGCATTCACAATTTATTTACCCTTCATTTTTATGTCAAGAATTCTAGAAATAATTGGATTTGGAAAATGGTTAAAATATGTTCCTCTCTCTTATTATGTTGGAAAAAGTTTGAATATTATTCGAAATGATGCGTTGGACCGTTTTGGCACTCCCCTTGAACAACGTTTTTCGAGAAATGAAATTCATAAAATGTTGGTCGATTGTGGTTTGACGGAAATCGTATTTTCAGAGAAAGAGCCTTACTGGCATGCGATAGGAAAAAAGAATTAATCCATAGGTAATAGCGAACAATTAATAACACACATGATTATTACGTGAGTTAGATAATATGCTGAATTTTAAAAATTTTTATTTGGATTTCGAGATGGAAAATAATAAATCTTACTTTGGCTCTGTAGCTTCCTCCAAATTTCGGAGCATGATAAAAAATATTTTATTTTTAACGGTGCCAGCTCTTTTTATTCGTGTCTCCCTTAATGAAATCTGTGAGAAAGCTTCAGCAATATAATTGAGGAAGGGAAATATAATATTATATTTTTTATCAATGGTGCTTCTGACGCTGGTCTGGTGAATGATCGTTTTATCAATGGCAAACGAAATGCATTGAATGGGTGAGTCCTCAATGCTTTGGATGGTATACTTCCAAGGGAAAGTAGTTTTAATGCTTTTTGGAGTTACAAGCCAAGCGATTTTCCTGATGCTGGTGGGCATTCGCTTTATACAGCAAACCTGGTCAAGGCAGATATTTTATTCAAATGCAGTTTAGGAACCCTATGAAAAATGTTCTTGAGATCATTGAGGAAAAGCCCATTCAGGTAATTATTGGATTGTTGGTTTTTCACGTTGTTATGTCCTGTATGGTTTCTTGGATTGCTTATTCACCTTATCTTGCTGATTTCCACAATGGAAATGGCTTTTGGAATTTTTCATGGGATTCAACCCTTTATCATGCAGAGGCCATTGAACTGGTCGATTCGCTAAGGGTAGGGGATTGGGTAGAATGGTGGTCCTTATACGCACTACACGCCCATGTCAAATGGCTCGCTCTCCTATACTGGATTTTTGATGAAGCAAACCCATTGCTTTTTGAATTAATAAACTCCGTGGTATGGGTCGCTTCGGTAGTTTCTGTTTATCTTTCCGCCCGAATATTATTTAATTCGAAAACTGTTGCAGGTTGGGCGAGTTCGTTTCTATTTTTCCCAACGGTATTAATATCTTCCACACAACTCCTTAGAGATCCATTTTATATACTTGGCATTTGCTTTGTGACTCTAGGTTGGGTCATGATTTATCATGAGGAGTTTAAGTGGAAAGGAGCTTTTGCAATAATAGCCGGTTATTATCTTATAGTTTCTATACGGCCCTATATTACTCCTTTATTGATCCTCGTATTTTTTGCATCCGCCATTGTGTTTTTATTTCGAAAAAGATTTATACTTTTACCGGCTTTTGCGATGTTAATAGGCATATTTTTTATTTCGTTTTACGGAGATATATCTAAAAGTCTTCTATATATTTTACCGGTGACAAAAAATGATAAAAATGAATTTTTAAGAATTGAAGCCAATAAGTTGAAAGAGAAAAAGATAATAGCAAATTCTGGCGATGAAATTTCTGATGTTTTGAGAATGGCAGAAGAGCTTGTGAAAGTGAAGAGTGAGCAGAGAAGTAAAGAAGAGC
>CEUY01197422.1_pt1 | contig 32138 bp, 33 predicted proteins | sample 361481 | NCBI WGS metagenome assembly CEUY01 (sample SAMEA2622737, study PRJEB7988) | marine metagenome | isolation source: saline water (ENVO:00002010), including | reverse complement strand
TATAATGATATATCAGAATGGGAAACAAATAACGGTATAGCAGAAGTCATTAATAAATCACTTCAAAATTTTGATTTACCACCTAACTTGATTGGCGTTAATAGTTTGTATACATTAAACTTTGCTAATAATATATTGGATAATGTTAATTTCATGCAAGATATTACAGAAGTAAGAAATACATTGGATTTGAGTAATAATGTTTTAACTGATATATCTGGATTAACTAATATGTCTTCTATTATTAATTTATATTTACAAGATAATCCAAATCTAGGTGATATATCAGCTCTAAGTAATTTAGCAGTTGTTAATGATTTAAATATATCAAATACAGGTAGAAGTGATTTATCTGGTCTTGATTCATTAGTTACTATTACTGGTACATTTGATATTACTAATAATGAAAACTTAAATGAACTATCATTTTTAAATCAAATTATTAGTGCTAAAAAGATAGTATTAGCTAATGAAGAACAGTATATAAAATTAGATTATGATACTAATCCAGTTTGTAAAAATATAAATAACGGAACGGTTGCTATATATAACATTGATGATGATAGATTGTCAGCTAATCATATATGTTATGATACACCTTCTGAATTATTATGGTTAGAATTCTTGAAAAATTTTGATAAACAAAATGATTTTGCTAACTATTATAGTTTACAAGAATGGTTAACAACAGATACAATAGCAGATTTATCTATTTTAAACTTAGTTGAAGAAGATATTCCATTAGGTTCTATTGGTATTGATTCTATATACGGTTTTAATATAAGTGATAATGAAATAACTAATGTTGATTTTATGATAGATACAATAGAAATTAGAGATGATTTAATGTTAAATGACAATTTAATATCAAATATAGATGGATTACAAAATCTAACTAATTATTTGGGTGATCTTAATTTAAGAAACAATAAACTTACTAATGTAGATGCTTTAAGCCATTTAACTCAATGGGGTATCGCTGACCATCAAACAGGTTTTAGATATCCTTATGGTGGAAATCCTGGTGTTACTGCTACAAATTTAGATTTAAGATTTAATGATTTATTGAATGTAAATGGTTTAATTAATATGACAGCAATTAGATATGCGAATTTATATATTAGTGATAATCCTAATTTAACTGATATTAGTGGTTTATCGAATATTCAATTAGTTGATAATGTTGCAAATCATAGACATACAAGAAGTGCAAGACCTTGTGGTAGCTGTGGTCTAGCTGCCCAAAGTTTTTATGTTGATCATTTACATTACATAGTAATTGATGATCCTTCACAATATACAGTAAAACCAGAAGCAACTTCTCCATTCTGTAGTGCTGTTGTTGATCGTAATGTTGCATTAAAAACAGCAACCAGTGCAGATCACGTAACAGCTTCTGAAATTTGTAATGTTGTTGACCAATGGATGTTATTTTTGCATAGTTATAATAGATTAAAATGGGAAATTGTACCAGAATCCATTAATGATAAAGATTTAACAGTGGATTTATCAAATAGTAATATTTCAAATGATATATTACCTACAATTGATTTAACTTTTAATAGTCCTTATATTTTAGACTTATCAAATAATAATTTAGATAACATTGATTTTATGATTCCATTAATTAATATTAGAGAAAAACTTGATATATCTAATAATAATATAGTAAACATTGATGGATTAATAAATGTATTATCAACTACTGGTGATATATGGTTACATGATAATCAACAATTAACAGATCTAACAGGTATATCTAATATATCAACAACAAATTCAAGAAAAATTTATATTGATTCTCCTGTTCAATATATTAATAAACCGTTAGTTGATTCTCCTTTCTGTCAAGGAATAATTTCAGGTGACGTATTAGTTGAAATATATGATAGTAATACAATGACAGGACAACCAGTTACTGAATTTGAATTATGTGATGCAAGTGAAGCTTGGTTACAATTCTTAAAGGATAATGGTCAAGCAACAGAATTAACTCAATTATCTGAATTAAATAATCAAACTACTCCTATTGATTTATCAAATAATAGTTTTATTAATACAGATTTACCAGTTGGGACATTAAGTATAAAAAATCTATTAAGTTTTAATATATCAAATAACCAATTAAATGATTTTAAATTCTTATTAGGCTTAATAAATGTAAAAGAAGATTTAAATATATCAAATAATACGTTAACAAATTTATATGGTTTTGATAATGTTCTTATAGTAGAGGGTAATCTTGATATATCAAATAATACAGAATTAACAGATATTACAGCTTTAAGTAATTTACAAACTGTTATGGGATTCTTATATATAGATGAACCATCTCAATATATAGAAAAACCAGATGTTAGTAGTGATTTTTGTATAGCAGTGTCAGGTAACTCAATACCAGTAGAAGTAAAATCAACAGGTAGAAAAGTTGATGTTAATGAGATATGTTCTACTTCTGATGAATGGCTTGCTTATTTTCATGAAAACGAAGTATTATTTAATAACTTAACATTAAATGACTGGAATACTGATGCATTGACTATTGATATATCAACTAATAGTTTAACTAATGCAGAAGTACCAAGCACACCGATTAACTTAACAGAAATATATAATTTTGATATATCAGAAAATAATTTTAAAAATGTAGATTTTATGTCTAATATTACAAGATTAAATAAATTATTAGTAAATGATAATAAATTAACTAATGTAAATGGGCTTAGTTCTTTAATAGAAGTTGTTGAAGACATTAATATTCAAAAAAACATGAATTTAAAAGATATAACAGGTCTTGCAAATATATCTTCAGGAATTATTTATATAAATAATGAACAACAATATGAAAACAAACCTGATATAACAACTCCTTTTTGTTTAGCTGTTTATAATTCTTCACCAACTGATGTTGTTAAATTTGATGAAACAATATTAAAAGTAGGACAAGTATGTTCAACAACAAATCAGTGGTTACAGCATTTTTATGATAATAATTTAATGATAGATTCAATAGATATTAAAGATATGGAAGTTGATGATATTATAATTGATTTAAGTAATAAGAATTATACAAATTCGGAAGTTCCAACTGCTCTTTTGGGTGTTAATTCAATCTATAAAGTTGATTTTAAAAATAATCAATTATCAAATATTAATTTCTTAGCAGGTGTTGGTGAAATTCGTGATTCATTAGATTTAAGTTTAAATAATTTAACTAATGTAAACGGACTATTTTCTTTAACTGTTGCTAATGATTTATTCTTAAATGGTAATAGTTTAACGGATATATCTGGTTTAGTTAATTTACAAGAATTAACAGGATATCTATATTTAAATAGTAATCCAAATTTAACTAATATATCTTACTTAGAAAATATTCAGGTAAATAACTCTTCATATCCAATATATCTTGATGATCCAAGTCAATATACTACCAAAATTGAGGGAAATTCTTCATTCTGTACTTCTCTGTCAAATAATAATTTAACAGTAATAAACGCTTCTAATGGAGAAACATTAACTTCAAATGACTTATGTGATTATGGTGGTTTAACAGTTGATGAAAATGGTTATTTTACTGGCTTAAATACTGATTATACTTATTTCTATTCTGATCCGTTATTATCAGGTGAAAAAAAATATGTTGAATGGGCATATGAAGCAGATTCTTCAGGTAATATAGCTACTAAGATCGGAATTGGTGTTTCTCCTGATCCAATTGCAGATAAAAATGAATATATAGGAAGAAGAACAAATGCAATATCTTATTTTGGATATAGATGGGTAGGTTATGTAAATGACATTTCATCTAATTATACAGATGCTTCAACTAATGCAAGATTAGGTATTTCTTTTGATTCAACTAAGTCTCCTATGGAAATATCAACCTATGTAAATGGTGTTTTGCAAGATACCAAGACATATACAGGTTCTGCAACAACTCTTTATTTAGGTTTTTCCAGATATTATAGCATTCCACCGCATAAACTGTTTTTTGATAATAATCAATTATATAGACCAGCAGATTTTGAATCATTTTAATTTTTAGTTAGCAATATTTTTATTGCTAACTTTTTTTTAAATAAAAGAAATATGTTATAATGCAAATATAATAAAAGGAAAAATTAATGACAAAAGAAATAACCGATTTTTTAAAAGAAAAAGAAAATGATCTACCTTCAATTGAGTTCTATACTTGGGAAACAGAATATGAATTAGGAACTAATGAAGAAACAATGCATAATTGGATAGAAGAGCATATGCCAGAAGAATATACTTTACTTGAAGAAACACATGAAGGTACATATGCTGAAATTGTAAATGAAGAAGGTCATAGATTTGCTGTTCATGCAAGTGGTTTCGGTGATTTTAATACTCATAAAATAGAATTTGAATTATTAGAAGCAAATTATCAAGAAAGAATGGTTTATAAAAATATTTTAGATACTGATGATTTAAAAGCACTTGATATGTTAGTAAATGAAGTAAAAATGAATCCCGCAGAAAAAAGGCATTATTTAATAGGTGTAGATTGGGATTATAAAATAGAAAGATTAGAGCAAGAAGATTTATTTGATAAAGAAGATATAAAAGCAATAAAGAAATTAGTTGCAGGAGAAAAATTAAGTAATGCTGAAAAAAGATATTATATTTATGGTAGTAAGATTCAAGAAAAAATAGAAAACTTAAAATTAGAAACGCAAGAAAAATTAAAAGTAAATGATATAAATAAAGTTAAATCTAATAATGTTCCTGATATAAACACTCTTAAAGAAGGTGATAAAATTTTAATGGAATTTGAAGAAATGGGTGTTAAAGATCATTTTTGGTGTGATGTAAAAAGTATAGATGATATGTTTACTCAATCAGGAAAAAGAATGATTACAATATCTATTAATGAAGACGAAAGAAATATGAAATCAAATAAAATGGTTGAATATGGGTTGTTAAAAGAAAAAAAATCTTTATTATATGATTATTGTAGACATAAGCATCATAGTCTTGAAATAGGCGAAAAATCTTATAATAAAAGAGTATTAGAGGTTGAATTATCAGAAACTTTAAAAAATGATAATAAAAAATCTATGAAACTAAAATAAAACATTCTATTAAATTAAAATGCATAAATAATTATTTATGCATTTTTAATATCATATCTATATTGTTATTATCTGTTTTTTGTATAATCTGAGACTCCATAAATCTGCTTGGAATTAAGCCTTCACTTTTTCTTTCTTCAAACCAAATAGAAGCATCTTGTTCACCTTGTCCACAATACCATGAACAAAACTGATTGGCTTCTTCAAAAGTATTAAATCCTTTAACAGTAATAGTGATATTGTTCTGAGGTGTTTTCTGTTTTTCTTCCCATTCTTTTAAATCATTATCTATTAAATAATGTTCTCTATCATTAATATTACAGTTTCCAGATTTCAAATTTTCAATAATTTTATAGAGTTCTCTTAAATTTATATAAGAAAGAGTTCTATTTAAAACAAGATGCAAAACTTTTTCTTTATCGGCATTCTCTATTCTTTTTAATAGTGTTTCACATTCTTTATTATTCAGTTTCATTTTCGTCCTCAATCAAAACAACAATATCACCAGTAGTATATATGAAATTAAATAAGCCTTCCATTGAATCATTAATTGAATGTACTTGTTGACTATAATTATCTCTCGAATAATCCATACAAAATTCATTTGCATTGTTAGGAGATGCTTTAAACTTTTTTCCTTGATAAGTAAAAATAAAATCTTCTTCATAATAAGGAAGCTCTACAAGTAAATCATTTAAATATTGTTTTCTACCATCAACTGTACAAAATTCTTCTTTCATATTTTTTTATTATCCTCTAAAAGTAATAAGTTATTATAACATGTTTTTAGTTAAAAAGAAAGAATTATATAAAAAAAGCTCAAACTAAAAAGTTTGAGCAAAGAACTCAATGAATCTAAAAATAGAAATAAAGAGTTAGACAGGACTTATATTATAAAACAAAATCAAGGAGTCTCTATATTATACTATAGTCTATTTTTAAATTAATACAATATTAACAATTAATTAACTGTATTTTTAAATTGGTTGTTTATAATTTCTGCATTATATAATAGATTATTATTTTGTTTGTTTTTGTGAAGTTTTATAATATAACTTACATAAGGCATTGAAATTATTTTGTTTTCATCCTGAATAATGACAGAATTGAAATGATTGTAATGGTAAAATCCATAAGGATGCCAAAAGCCATTATTAATTACTACTGGTGTTCTAATTTTTTGTGTTTTTTGATTAAAGTTTATTTTTTCATCAAGAATTTCAAAATAAGAAAAGCCATTTTCAATTGTAATATTAGCTGCTTGCAAAAGTGCTTTATCTTCTGCTTCTTTTAAGCTCATATTCTTTTTTCCTTCAAAAGAAACCTTAAAAATATTGTTATCTAGTTTAATGCTACTTGATTCACCTTGATATGTTGCTACACAACCAGTATTAAAAATAACTAAAAATAAAATTAAGAATATATTTTTCATATAGATCTCCGATAGTTATATAGTTAAGATAACATAATTATATATATTGTCTATTAAAGGTCTTCATCCCGCATTTATTGTTGTTTTAATAATATTATGAAAAAACTATTGTCAAAAATAATTAATATATTATAATTATGAAAAAAAAAGAGAATAAAAATGAAAATAGAATTAACAAAAAATGCAATAAAAAAAATACAAGAGTTATTAAAATCAGAGAAAAAAAATATGAAATTAAGAGTCTATATAACGGGCGGTGGTTGTTCTGGTTTTGAATATGGTTTTACACTTGATGATAAAGAAAATCCAGACGATATTATTTTTGAAGAAAAAAATGCACCTACTATAATAGATCCATTAAGTATGCAATACCTTGTCGGCTCTACAATTGATTATATTGAAGGTCTTGAAGGTAGTAGATTTGTTCTTAATAATCCAAATGCTACAACAACTTGTGGATGTGGATCTTCATTTTCAATAGGTTAATTTTAAATTACATGATATAATGTAATAAAACAAATTAAAAATATTATGAATGATATTTATTTAGTACAAGAAAATGAAGATTTTCCACTATCAGATTACGAAAAAGCACCTGAAATATTTATAAATCATGAAACAAAAAATATTATGATCAGAGATTATAAAGAAAAAGAAAATGTTGATTTTTTTAAAATGAGATTTAAAAGATTAAAAGAGAATGCAATTATATATTTAAGATCTAATAAATTGAGAATTAAAGAAGGTAAAGATATAATACAGGAATCAGGTAAGAAAAAATTACAAGATAAAGAAAAAAAAGATGTAAAGTGTTTTTCAGAACAAATTGAAAAACAGAAAAAATATATAAATTCAATATTATCTTCATTTAATAAAATAGATAAAGAAATAAAAAGAAATGATTTAAGTTTTACTGATAAATTTAATGTTTTTAAGGACGAAATCAAGAATGCAGTAATCAATTTCGAAAAAGCTAATAAATTAAATCATATTTTAAAGCATAATCAAGAAATAATATATATGTATAATTTAAGAAATGGAAATAAAAGTATTATGCAGATATTAAAAGAAAAACAAGAAGAAGTATTTGGAAACAAGAATAAAAAAAGAAAGCCTATTTAAAATAGGCTTTTTTATTTTAATCTATAATTTGCTCTGCTGGTATGTCGTCTAAGTTAGCAATCGGAGTTTCTAATTTTTCATTTAACTCTTTGTCTTCAAAAGGGTTATCATTTAAGGATAACATTTCTTCTTTATTTAATAATTCACTCATATATTTCTCCTAATTTTATAATATAATAACAAAAAAAATATTAAAAATCAACTCATTTTTCTTTTATAGCTTTTTTTCCTTTTAGAAGTTGAGTTTTTCAAGTATTCTTTAATTTCGTCAGCTTCTTTATCAGGAAAATATAACTCTTTCATTTTTGGTTCTGCTTTTAATTTTTCAACTAATGCTTTATTTATATAACGAAAAGCATTTTCAGCCATTTGTGTTGCTTCAAATATTTTCATAGGATTATCTTTAAGAACATGCTGCATCCATCCAGCATCATAAGCATCATGATTGTTATCGTAAGCAGTTTTAAACTCATTATTACTTAATCCATATTTATCAGTTAAAGCTCTTGCAGAAAAATTAGCAACCAATTCTTCAAATCCACGATATTTTTTATGAGAATTATATTTATATAAAGATTCTCTATTTAACCTATCAGCATGTCCAGTAGAATGAGACATTTCATGAGCCATAACTGATATTTCATTTAATGTGTTTTTAAATAAATCAGAATTTGAAAGTGTTATTTCATCTTTTTGAGTTGAATAATAATTACTGCTGCTTGCTACACGATTTATTTTTACTTCTGAACTTGCTTCAAGTGCTTTTTTGAATAACTGCAATTCTTCTTCATTTTCTAATTCTAATTTAACATTTGATTTATTCCAACGTTTAGGTATATCACCTTTTAATTGCTCTACATTAAAAACAGTAACAAGTTTAGAAACTCTTTGATAGATATATTTAACTTTACCATCTTCATCTCTTTCAGGAATAGGTTTATTTGTTTTTGGATCTTTTATAATTTCACCATTATCGTCTTTTTTAAATAAAGGAAACATTGGCATTCCAAAACGTTGAACTATTTGATGTCCTTTTGTTCCCTTTTCCATAGACATACCAGCATCAAAAGCCTGTTTTGCTGTAACAAATCTTGAATCTTTATATTCATTTTCTTTTGCCGCTAACCAAAGTAATAATGTATTTTCAAAATTATATTGAGTACCACTTTCAGGATTATAGAAAGAGTTTTCAAAAACATCTGATTCCCATATAGGAATATTTTTATCACTTTCTTCAATAAAATAATCTGCTACTTTATCAACGATTGATAAAAAGTGTTCATCAATTTTTTTTTGATAACTATCAACAAGACTTTGCTTTTCTTCTTTTGTCATAAATTTTTTAGCCATAATAAAGATCCTTTTATTTATAATTATATTATAACATAAAATAAAAAAATAGTTATTTTTTTAAATTAATAACAATTCTTCTATTTTGGCTTCTTGCTTCTTTTGTATTATTATGAGTAATAAAGTGTCTTTCACCAAAAGACTTTCCAGTTATAATGTTTTTATTAATTCCAAAATTAATAAATTGTTGAATAATTTTATTTCTTCTTTCTTTTGATATTTCTAAATTTTTACTTCTAGTGCCATAACTATCTGAATATGAATTTATTTCAATAGTATCAAAATCAGTATCTTCTTTAATATAGTTTAATAATTTATCAAGTTCTTTTTTAGATTCTTTTGTTAGTTTTAAACTATTATTATCAAAATGTAAAATTGTTTGTTGAATATCTTCAAAAGAGTATGGTAGTAGATTATTTATACATTTTTTATATTTGTTATATGCTTGTTGAAAATTAATATTACTTAATATAAAATTTGTTTTTATTATTCCATTATAAATAAATCCTATTTTATATCCTTGCTCTAAATAATTTAATAACAAGTTAACATTATCATTTTCAAAAGATATATTATAACCTTTATATAAATCAACATCAAATAATTGATAATTTTGAGGTAATGTTTGCCAATGATTAGGTAAAACATAAACAGTGCTTAATGTTTTTAAATTAGGTTTAATAAGAAAATGAAATTCAAAATTATAAAGGTCGTTTCCTGAATTTTTATTGAAGATTGCTGTACCAAAATTGTTAACTTCATGAGTCATTTTACAAGATAGCTTTGAAGAATAATTAAACCATTTTGAATTTTTAAATTGAGTTTCATATTTTAAAATATTTGCTTCTATTTTAAAGTTTGTCAACATAATTAAAGTAATTAAAGTATATTTAATATATATCAAAAAAAATAATCCTCTTAAATATTATAAATGAAATATCGGAAAAAAAACCAAAAACTTTAACTTTTTTAAAAAAATATAATATCAAATATTAGTATATTATAATATATTTTTTTAAAAAATTAAAAAAACCATTAAAATCAACATGTTGACATTGCATATATATATATTATACATGTATTCAAAGGTTAAAATTAGCCTTTAGTATATAAAAACAACAATTTAAGGATTTTCAATGAAAACAAAAATAATAGCATCAGCTATAGCAATTTTAACAACACAAGCAGCATTTGCAGAAGAGCACAAGAATGATTTACAATGGAACAATGTAGAGGTGGATTACGTAGCACAAGATATAGAAGGTGCAGGTGATTTTGATCCAAAAGGTGTATCTATAAAAGGTACAAAATTAATTCATGACAATATATTTTTAGTAGGTGGTTATACTTACGCAAGTGAAAGTTTAAATGGAAGTTCTATTGAAAATGAAAATTTATCAGTAGGTGTTGGTTATCAAAAACCAATTTCTTCAAGAGCAAGTGTTTACTCAACTCTTACGTATGAAGATTATGAAGTAGAAAATATTGATTTTGATGGTTTTAATGTTGCTGTTGGTATGAGATACTTAGCAAATGAAAACTTAGAACTTGATACAAGAGTAACTAATATAAATATAGATGGTGATAATGAATTAGCATTTAAAGCAAAAGGTTATTATAAAGTTAAAGAAGATTTATTTGTAGGTCTTGGTTATAACTTTTATCAAGGAAACAATGGTCAATTAGAAGCAGGTGTTAGATATTCATTCTAATAACTAACTAATTAAAAAAGCCACTTCAAGTGGCTTTTTTATTTATATTTTAAATTTATTAATAAAATTATTTACATTCCGATAGAAAGGTATTGGTGTTCTTTTAAAAGCATAGTTAACTCCGATTAGTTGATATAAAATAAAGGAACACTGATCATATTTTGTTAAATATTTTAGGTAATGTAGTTAGCCACTATGGAATTTTGTGACTTCTCCCCGCCATGAATGGCGAGGCTTCAGTTTCTTAACAAGTTAAGCAAACTTACTTTTAGTATTCAATAACTTTCGCTATCTTCAACCTGAATACTTTAACAATTGCTTGCTAAAATACTCCCCTCTTTAAATAAATTAAAACAAGAAAAAAGTGTAATAATTATAATATAGAATAATTAAAACTTTTGGTTTAACTTGGTTTTTCTTTTATTAATAAGGTTTTCAACAAGAACATCTTCAACTTTATTATACATATGACGATGATCAGAAGCTATATTGTCAAATGTTGCATTCATTCTATCACCTGAAATAGATTTATCTTCATAATCTCTTGCACAATCTAGTAGTAATTCTTTAAATTTTGATATTTCGTCCTTATTGAATTTATTAACAAAATTTTCAAATTGTTCCTGATTCCATTTATTGATTTCTTTAAAATGATTATGTGGTGTGTAATTTGATTGACTTAATCTTGATTGAATTTCAGTATATATTGCTTGCTGTTGAATTTTTAATTCTTTTTCTTCTTTTATTTTCTTTTCTATTAAGGGATTTAAAGTATTTTCCTTTACAATTGATTTAATTTCATTCTCAAAATTAGTTGTATTAATTTCTTTATCTGATTTTTTAATATTTAAAACATCTTCTTTTAAATAATAATCATAATGATATCCAGAAAGAGAAGTTATTTCTAACTTATTTTCAGTTAATGTTATAACAGGAGATTTTAAAACATCATTACTATTTTGATTTTCAATTATATTTTTTATATCTTCTCTAATTCTTCTTGACTCAATAAAATTACTTAATCTATTAATCATATTAAAACCTTTTATTTTTATTATAACATAATTATAAAATTATTGGATTTTTTTTTAATAATGGTACTTTATTATTTTTAGAGGTATAAAAATAATGAATATAGGATATGAAAAAGAATTTGATAATTTTATAAAAAGAAAATTAAAAAAAATTTTTAATAAAAATAAATCATATAATTTAGAAAAATCTGAAATTGAATCAGATATTAATATAGCGGGTTGTTATCATGATACTGTTCCTCATTTATTTAAAATAGTTTCACAAATGAAAAATAATTATCCATTAATTATGTTTATGAATAAATATCAATTAGAAGTCTTTTTTCAAATATTAAATAAAGAAGAGTTAAGTGAAATAATAATAAGAAAAGTAAATTCAAATTATAAAATCAATTATAAAGAAATAATAAAAGAAAATAAAATATTAATATTTATTTTAGATGATTTTAAACAAGATTATTATTTTATAGAAAAAATAAAATTAATAAATAAATTAAATTTTAATAAACATGTAAAATGCGTTGTTATTATTGACGAAAATTGCTTATCATATACAAAAACAGCCTTAAATATAGAGAATATTAAAAAAGATAAATTCATTAGTTATTTATATGTTTCTTTTGAGTTAAAGTTTAGTTTAAATACAGATATAAGTATTATTCATAAACACTATGATCCAAGTGAAAGTTTAAAAATACTATCAAACAATTTAAGAAAAATAGAAAAAAAACATATTATTAGTATACGAGATATAAGAGACATGGAAAAAGACACCTTTTTAATCTATAATAAAAATAAAAAAGACTTTAAATATTGTTATTATGAATTAGAAGACAATAACAATAATAGAATAAACATAGAAGATTATATAAATACAGATATGCAATTTAAATTAAAAGATTTTTGATTAAAAAAGATTAATTCTTTAAATAAATAGGTATCATTTTAAGATCATTTGGTGTTATGCATAAACTATTATTAATATTATTTTTAATATACTCTTTTATATCAGAATTATTTAACTGTTCAAATAAATAATCTAAATTAATATCAATAATAGGCTTAATGAAACAAGCTCCTGCTGTATTAATACATAGTGTGTTTTTATCTACTTTAGTAAATTCATAAGTTGAAGTTTTACAATAAATCATTTCGGAACCATATAAATGAAGATTTCTTAATGGTGCTTTAATAGATTTTAAGTATTGAAACATTTCTTGATTCCATTTGACATATAAAAACTCATTGCCTTTTATAGCATTTATTAAATCATAACCGTCATTAAGTCCATTTTGAAATTCTTCTTTTAAAATTTCTTTTTTAATAATCAAATTATCTATTGAATTATATTTTTTATTTTTTTCGGAATATAAAACTTTATTATTATTACCTTTAAAGTCAACACCAGTACCTATATATGCTATTAAACCTAATGGTAATACTTTGTTGTTTTTTATTAAATTCTTATATTCTTCTGTTTCTTTAAATAGACTTAGTTTTTTACTTGTTGAAATTTTATCTTTAGTTAAATTATATATTTCTTGTGTTTTTAAAAACATATTTTCGATTTCTATATTGTTTTTAGAAATAGGTATTCTAAATTCATTTTCTGATAAAGTTTGTTTGTTTAAATTATTAATGAAAGATAATGAATAATCATCATTTTCTTGATAAATTTCAATTTCTTTGTTTTTATTATTTTTATTAATACAAAAAATAGATGTATTCGACATAATATTAAAATGATTTCTATTGTTATTAATGATTTTATATAATCCATTATTAACCATTTTTTCTCTCATTTTTAATTTAGTTTTAAGAGTGAAATAAGTATTTGAGGTAACAAAAGAAAAGTAACCATTTCCATTTAGTAAATCAATACATTTATGAGTAAATAAAGAATACAAATCATCAGTGAATCCAAAAATATTATTTAATTTTTTTAAATATTCTTTTCCAAGTGATTTAGTTCCAAGATATGGAGGATTGCCAATAATAATATCAAAAGTTAAGTTTTCATTAAAATCTAAAAGAAAATCCTTATTAAAGCAATTATTTTTAATAATATTTAAATCATATTGATTTAATTCAGTATTAAATTTATTTATCATGATATAATTTATTCTTTTAATGTAAACTTCAATTGAATGATACTTTAATTCATTGTAATAAATATATTGAGAATAGTATTTTAAAAATTCATCTTTCGTTTTAAATTTATCAATAATTTTTAAAATAAAATAAATCAAAAAATTACCAGTACCAGCAGCAGGATCAATAATTGTTTTATTGAATAAATAATCCACTTCTTCAAAAATATAATTAATTAAGACTTTATTAGTATAATAGCTACCTGTTTCGTATCTATTATTTTCAAGAGACAAACTTAGTTCTTCTATATCAGATAATATTTCAGGAGTAATAACATTTTTGTTATCAATTAAAGATTCAAATGAAAAATCAAATTCATTAATAAAATTATTATTTATATCTTTTAATATAAATTTATTTTCAATATCTTTTGAAATTGAATTAAGTTTTTCAATAGGATTATTCTCTAATTTTATAATCTCTATTATTTTTTTTAATAAAATACTGTTTTTATTCATTTTACCTTTTATATTTAACTCCACTATTATTCGAAAATGCTTTTTTAGAAAACTCCATAAAGTTTGCATATTGAGAATTTAAATAAACTTTATCATATGGAAATGTCTCTGTTTCATTTCCGAATCTTAATCTAACATATTTTTCTGCTTTTGGAAGTGCTGACTTATTTTACCATTAAAATAAAAAAATTGTAAATAAAAAAATATTTGTTATAATACGAAAATGTTAAAATTAGGACATTATATGAACAAAAAACAAAAAATATTTTTAAATGCAATAAAAAAAGAAGACTTTATTGTATTAGAAGAATTTTTAAATGAAAATGATTTTAATCCAGCCTTTCTATGTGGAATGGCATTAATAGAAGCTTTAAAATATAATAAAAAAAATATAGTTAATTTATTTCATAAATCAAAAAGGTTTGATTTGATTTTTAAAGATGGAAGAAGTCCTGCATTTTCAGATGCTTTAATTTATGGAGATTTAGAAATATTAAATCTTTTTTTAGAAAATAAAGATATAGAAATATTTGCAAAAAAAGAATCTCCATTAGTTATGTCACTTCATAATTTAAATCCTTTAATTTTTCAAACTTTGATTAATAGGACAAAGACAGAAAATAATATAAAAATAAATTATAATAGAGTTCTAAATGAATTTATATATTTAGCAAATAAAGAGCACTTGGAAATAATTTTAAAAGAAAAAAAGTTTAATATATTATATGATAATTATAAATTTTTATTTGATTTATTATTTGTTTCAAAATACGATCATAAAAAAAATATTAATCCATTAAATGAAAAAAAAGAAATAATGGAAATATTATTGCAAGATGAAAGATATAATTTTATTAATTATAATGAAATTAAAAATTTATTAAATATAGAACAAAAAAACAATAAATTTAATTTATACAGTAAAATATACAAAATTGAAAAATTGAGAAAACCTTTATTGGATTATATTAATTTAAAGGAAGAAGATAAAGAATATATTAAAATGATAAAACTGAATGAATTTTAAAAAAATATGTTATAATTCAAATAACAACAACGGAAAAAATATGAATCCAGAATTATTAAAAGAATTAGCTGAATTAAATGAAAAATCACAAGAAATAAAATATGAAGAGAATACAAGTCCATTAAAAGATTTTAATCATATTAGTTTAAGAGAAAATGGAATAACAGATTCATTAGAACAAATAAAAAAGGCTTCTAAAAAACTTCTTTCAAAAGAAGATTTAGAAAAAATAAAAAATCCAGAAGATGTTTTTGATATATTAATAAATAAAGTTGAAGAAAAGATGAATAAAGAATCTAGTTTAAATAAAGATTTATTGAATATGAGAATAAGAAGGATTGAATTAATAGATCAATTATTAACAGAATCAAAGGTTAATCCTAACTTGAATTTTGTTAAAATAAGAGAGTTCAATTCAAATCATAAAGCAATTGAAGCTTTTCAAGCATTAGAAAAAATATATCCAGAAAAATTCAAATTCGAAACTATTCAACAAATGAATGTAGAAGGTACACAAAATAGTCTTAATTTTCTAATTCATGGTGATTTAGAAGAATTAAAAGAAGTTATAAAAACAACACCAGAACTTAGATTTTTAAAAAGTATTGCTAATAAATCATTTAATGATTATTTTGAAAATCATAAAGAAAGAGGAATCATTTTTGAAGGTAATAAATTATTAAAATTAACAGAAATTGATTCAGAAGATGTAGATTTGTTGTTAAAAAATAAAAAATCAAGAACAAATAAAATATAATAAAAAGGAGTTTTAAATGTTATATAAAAATATCATTGTTTTATTAATATTAAGTATTCCTTTGTTTTTAAAAGCTGAAATATTATATACTTCAAATTCTGATATTCAAAGTTTAGATTTAAATAAAGAAAACAATCTACATGCTCAAATTCATGATTATATAAATAATATATCTTATTATTGTGATATAGAAAAACTTGATAATGAATATTGGAGAAGTGGAACATTCCAATTGCCAGATGAAAATAACTCTTTAAAAGAAGCATGTCATTCTTTAAAAGAAAATAAAATAGAAGTAATATGTAGAAAAAACAGTTTATTATTAAATGAACATAGAAGACCAAAAGGTATCCCTTCATTTTATCCAGTTACTTCAAAAGAACTTGCAAAAAATGGAACAACTTTTAGAGGGTTTTCTACTTGTTTTTTAAATAAAGAGTTTCAAAAAAATAATATATCTTTTCAATTATATGTAGAATATAAATTAGAAAAAGTTGCTAAATTTTATGAGATGGCAGATCCAAGAGATAGAAGTCAAAAAATAAAAATAATACAATCAGCTAAATTAATTCCTAACATTAAAGAAATGTCAACAAGATATGAAATAGTCATTATTGATTAATCTTGTTTTTTAGTTTTTTATAAAAAAAATGATAGATGCTATATTAGATATTAAAACAAATTATATTAATCAAAATTCATAAATTTATTATATATTTTTATAGCTTCGTCAAAATCTTCTGCTTCAAATGAAGTTAATAATTTAGAATCTTCTATATCTTCTTTTCTTTTATTTTTTACATTAACCAAAGTAGTCTCTTCTGGTTAATTTTCTTTTTGCCAAACTTCGTATTTCATTTTATTATTTCTCCAATTTAGATTTATTATAGCAAATAAAATAAAAAAAATACAATCTTTTTAAGTTATAGTACAATATAAAAAAAATATTGTATTACGTCACAAAAAGATGTATAATAGTACTTAATTAATTGTAGGGGATTGATATGGTATTTAAATTAAAAGACATAAAAAATAAAGATATGTTAAATCAATATTTTAAATTTAAAGAAAAGTATGATTACAAGTTTAGTCAATCTGAATTAGAATTGTTTTTAGAAGAAGTTTCTAAAAAAATATTATCAATCAATGAAAATATTCCTTTCCAAACAGTATTCATTCCAGAAACAGGAAATAAAAATTTAATAAAACTCGCTAAATTGCTAACTAAAAATGTAATTATAGTGAATAAAAAAAGTAAAAATGAAATTATTCAAAAATTAAACCAGCAAAAATTTCAAAAAAAAGAAAAAGAAAGTTTAATGGATTCATTAGAAAAAATGAGTACAATAAAAATGGCTGATATAAAAGGGAATCAAAGAAAAAGATTTATTGATATATTGTTTAATGATATAGAAGAAGATATGTCTTTTGAAAATACATTATTACTTGATGATAGTGCATTTAGTGGTTTTACTTATCAAGCTTTAAAAAATAAAATACCAAATGTAGAAAAAGAAGTAGTTATTTTCTCAAAAGAGATAGGAGAGTTATATGAATAAATATCAAGCAAAACATAAAATACTAATTGAAGAATCAGGTGGAAAAGTACAAGATATCTTTGTAGAAGAAGTAGGCGTTTTATTAACTAAAAAACCTTCTGTTTCTGAAAAAGCTTTGGATTTATTTGAAAAATTAAATATAGATAATGAAAGACCAGAATATGAGCAACATGCAGAATTTAACAGTCGCTTAACTTATTTGTCATTTAAGAACAACAAAGAAAGTTCAAAAAAATATAATGAAAAAATGATAAATGAATATGGTCATAGAAGTGTTTACAATGACGAACAAGTAACTTTTCTAATTGCAGGTTGTTCTATTGAAACAATGCTTGAATTTATTGCTCATAATGAAGCTACAATTGCAAGATTAACTTCTTCAAAAACAAATGCTCAAAATGAAACTTTATATAGAGTTAGAACAAAAGGTTTATCAAAGAAATTTATAGAAATTCAAAAGAAAATGATAAAAACATATTTATCAGAAGTGGCAACCTTATCAAATCCAGAAACTGATATAGAAAAAGAAATTACAAATATATTAAATTTAGGAAATAAGGCAGTTTCTTTTACGATTTCTATGTCTATTAAAGATTGGCATAAAACATTAATCGGAAGATTAAGCCATCATGGTGTTGAAACTGAAATGCTTGAAATTTTAGAAAAGGTAGTTGAAGTTTTAAAAACTGAATATCCAATTTTCTTTAAAAATAAAGAAGAATATTATGAAATGAATAATAATAAAAAGTATGAGGAAAAATAATGAAAACTTATAATAAAATTAAACAATATATAGAAAGTAATTATGCTCATAAAGAAATATTAGAATCTGATATGAATTCTTTTAAAGAAAACTTTAATATTCAATCAAATATAGAATTATTTAAAGAAATAGTGAATAATGATGAATTATTAGAAATAATTAGTGAAAGAAGTTATACCCATGCATTAGGTTTTGATAAAATTGTATTATTTGATATGTCAAAAGATACAGATTATAGTAATAAGGTTCAATTGAGATTACATTTATGGAATCCAAAATCAACTGGTGTTCCTATGACTGAATCTATGCATGAACATAGTTTTAATTTTATTTCTACAATATTAAAAGGAAAATTAGAAAATCAAATATTTAAAATGAAGGATTTAAATGATTCAGAAATGAAAGAACTAAATTTATTTTTAGAAATATTAAATAAATTAAATTCAAAAGAAAAAGAATTTTTAAATGAACAGATTGAATTATTAGAGATAAAACGATTAGAAAAATTTAACTCTGAACAATATACTCCTTCTATTGAAAATGAAATAGAAATAGAAATAATAAAAAAACTATTGGAAAATAAGATAAAAAATATATATAATACTACCAAGTATCAAGGTCATTATGTTAGCAATAGAATTCGTGGTGAAAAGAAAGCTTATAAACATGTTTTTAGTAAATATATATCACTTTTACCAAAAGGTATATTAAAACTAAAAGAAGGAGATTATTATTTTCATCCTTATGAGTATCCACATAGATTACATTATGACAATAAAGAGTTTAATGCAACATTGTTAATTACGACTCCAATACCGTCAAATCCACAAGGTGGTTCTTTACAAAGACCAACTTATGTAGAAGGTAGTGAACAAAGTTATGATAAAATAGCAATGGATAAAGAAATTTTAAAAAGTAAAATTTTGAATTTAATAAAAATATTAGAAGGTTAAATAAATGAATGTTATCTTGTTGACAAAAAATAAATTTAAAGCAGAAGAAATAAAGAAAATAATTAATGGCTTTGGTATAAAGTTAAGAATTTTTGAAAATATTGATCCTTTAGATTTAGAACAAGATAACAATGAAGTGTTTGTTTTAAGAGAAGAAACATATTTAGAAAAAGATGGTAAAAAAATAAAAAACCCTTCTCATTTAGATTCTTTAAAACATGTATCTACATTAAAAGTTACTAAATATTTTGAAGGTAAAAAAGAAACACAGGAGTATAAATCAGAAGTTAAAGGGTTTATAGACGAAACAAGAAAACAACCTGATTGTAATGATATTTATAATTGGGATGATATATTTGTTTGCCTTAAAAATTTACAATCATATTATGAAATGAGAAATACAGCAGGAAAATTTTCTGCGAGAACAAAAGTTATTGCTAAATTCTTAAATGATTATACATTTTTTGATAAAAAAGTTGATTTAAAGTTTAATCCATTTAATCAAGAAAACGTTGTAGAGTTTAATGATAAAATTTATGATTTAATAGACAATAATCAATATATAAAATACTACAAAAATAATCCTTTATTAAATGGATTAATGACAAATATTTTAAATAATGGATTATTTACAAGATCTTCAATGAACAAAAAACAAAGAAATTATTGGTATCCTGCTTTAAATGCTGGATTGCCATTAGTACCTAAAAAAGATGAATTACATGAAATAACATTTATGTTTCATGACTTAATGCATCACGCTATTCCAGATTTAATTATGACAGGTGAAGATTCCAAAAATCATAAAGAAACTTATGTAATTCATAGAATGCTTAGTGAAGCTTTTACGTTAGTTTTAGCTGACATGGTATTTATTGATGAATTAGTTAAAAATGATATAGAATATGATTGGAGTAAAAGAAAAATTTATCCTTTATATGAATCAATGAATATTAAGAAATTAACAAAAGAAAAATTAAAAGAAATACTTTGGGCAAATGTAAACTTTGCGTTATTAGGTGAAGAAAAATTAATGCTTTCTTTAACAAATGAAGAAGTATTTTATCCTTTCAAAGAAAAATATGAAAAGTTCTTTATTGAAGATTATCGTTGGACTTCTTCTAATTATGACAATATGATGAAAAGTAAAGACACTATAAAAAAATGGTTTAATTCAAATAAAGAATTGATTAATGAAAATAATACGATCAATCACTTCGAAAATCTTACAGTAAATAAAAATAATTATAAAGAAAAAGTAAAAGTAATATTTAATGAAGTTTGGTTAAGACTTGAAAAATATATGGATAATCCTAAAAAAGTAGATATAAATAATTCAATTCAAAAAGCATTTAAAAATTATATGGTAGGTCAATCAATTTTATTTTTTAGATATGATTATTTAAAAGAAAGTGAAATATTTTTTAATCTTATAAAAAAAGAATTAATAAAAAATAATACTCAGGATATAAAAAGAATGAGAGAATTATTTAATCTTTATATTGATAAATTAACAATGGAAAATAAATTAAATGAAAATACAGCATTAATTTATAAAGAAGTTGTTCCTTTATTTGAAGCATTTTATGTTTTTTACGATAAAGAATTAAAATACAATTCAATAAAAAATTATTTAAATAAAAATATGTTATAATTTAAATAGGAAATAAAAATAGGTTGAAATATGAAAAAAAGAAAAATATGGAATATTGAAGAATTTAATAAAATAAATTTACCTGAAGTTTTAGATTTTAAAGTAGATAAAAAAACATTTTCAGAAGATAATAAAATAAGAGTATTAGATCTTCCTATATTTATGCCAGAACAAGGATTTAAAATCCCTGATTATTTAGAACAATTTAAAGACGTTATTGAAGCAGTTTATAATTATGAAAAACAATATGATTTAAAAGATCACTACATATATATAACTGTTGATCAAAAAGAAGTCAAAAGCGGTAATACAGGAAGAAGGGCTGGCGCTCATTCTGATGCTTATATAGAAAAAGAAAATGTACAAGTTGATGTGATATCAGAAAATGTAGATGTAATAAAAAAAGAAAAAGATGAAGTCTCTCATACATATATAGTAACAGATACGTTGCCGACTGAATTTTTTAAAGAAAAGTTCCCTTTAACAAATACAGATTGTGAAGGTTCTATAAAAACATTCAATGAAATAGCAGAGAACGCTGAAATAATTACATATCCTGTTTATACGATATTAAAACTAGATCCCTATGTAATACATAGATCTGCTATATCCAATATAGATCAAAAAAGAACATTTGTTAAAATTTCATTTTCTAAAAAACGATATTCAAGAAAAGGAAATACAATTAATTCAGAGTTTGATTATAATTGGACAATGAAAGATAGACAAAAAGAAATAAGAAATCATCCTTGGTGATGATTTCTTTATTTTTAAATCAAATAACCATTATTACCTTGATGAATAATTTGATAAATTTCAGAATATATTTCATTTGCTTCTTTGCTTAATAACGTTTTATTTAAATCTCTGATTGTGATTTTTAATAAAACATTTTTTTGAGAATTATTCATGCCTAATCTTTCAATAGCAACATTAGGTAATTTTTCATATTTTGTTTCATTAATAACTTTAATAGATTCAATAATCTTTTCAGTTTCTTTATTTACATTATTTAATATTATTTCTGTTAACTCTTCTTCATTAACTTCTTTATTAATAGCTATTGACATATCTCTTGAAATTGCTGGTTGATTTGATATTTGTTTATATTTACTTAAATCTTTAAGTTGCTCTTTGATTTGTTCTTTTTCGGAATAAAGAATACGAATATCTTCTATTTCTTTAATAATCATAACTAAACGTTCCAAACCTAAACCTAGAGCCAATCCAGAATATTCAGATAAATTATTTTTATTTAATAATTCTTGCGAAATTATACCACATTCTAATAATTCTAACCATTTATTATCATGATAAATTTCAACTTCAATTCCATTATCAGTATAATGATGATTTGTTTCTGTATATCTCCATTTTATTTTTTTATTTTTAATTTTTTCAATAATAGATATTAATAATTCAACTAATGATAACAAATCTTTTCTTGTTTTCTTTTCTTTTGTTAAATGCCATATATCCATTTGATGTGGTTCACCGACATGTGTTTTATCTCTAACATCTCTACGATATACTAAACCAGAACATAGCCAAAGCTTGTTTTTATCTTTTTTATAATTTTTTAATAATGAAGGTATAACAGAAGTCATTTGTGTACGAAGTATTGTATTTTGATTAATATATTTAGTATATCTTTCACTTAATGTTATTTCGTTTGAATCATATCCTAATGAATAGTAATTATCTTCAATTGAAACAATAGGATTTCCTTTTTCAATTTCTGCTTCTATTTTATATTTTTCTTCAAGAGTAGTTTTTATTTTATCTACTATTAAAGAAATACAATGTTCTTTTTCTTGAGTTAAATCTTTTTTATCTAATAATTTTTGAATATCTGTTTTATTTAAATACATTTTGTTATCTCCTGATTATTTTTTGAATATGTTTTTGAATTAGAAGATAATAAAATATCTTCTTTGTTAATTAATTTTTCTAAAGTGTGATTCCATAGTTGTCTCCTTTTTTTTAATATTTGGCAGTACCAACGGGACTCGAACCCGCAACCTCCGCAGTGACAGTGCGGAATTCTAACCAATTGAACTATGGTACTATAAATTTTGGTGGTATCGGGTGATTTCGAAACACCAACCAGAGATGATCAATCCCTTGCTCTACCTATTTGAGCTACAATACCATATTTGGTGGATACGGGTGGGATTGAACCACCGACACCAAGATTTTCAATCTCGTGCTCTACCAACTGAGCTACGTATCCATATTTGGCGGGATTGAAGGGATTTGAACCCTCGACCTTCGCAGTGACAGTGCGATATTCTAACCAACTGAACTACAACCCCATTTTTAAATTTGGTGGAACCTGAAGGACTCGAACCTTCTCCCGTTGAGCTTCAATCAACTGCTCTGCCTGTTAAGCTAAAGTTCCATCGAATAAGAGTGGCTGGAATCGAACCAGCGACACGGTGATTTCTGTCACCTGCTCTACCTACTGAGCTACAACTCTTAATCTGGCGGTGTATGGGGGAATTGAACCCCCATCTTCGGATCGACAGTCCGTTATAATAACCATTATACTAATACACCATATAATTTGGCGAGGCTACGGGGAATCGAACCCCGATCTTCACATAGACAGTGTGGTATGCTAACCGTTACACCATAGCCCCTTAATTTTGGCGGTGTGTACGGGAATCGAACCCGTTTCTTCTCCGTGACAGGGAGAAATAATTGCCGTTATACTAACACACCATATTTTATAAAACTGGTGCTACGAACTGGAATCGAACCAGTGACACAAGGATTTTCAATCCTCTGCTCTACCTACTGAGCTACCATAGCATATTTGGTGGATACGGGTGGGATTGAACCACCGACACCAAGATTTTCAATCTCGTGCTCTACCAACTGAGCTACGTATCCATATTTGGCGAGACATAGGGGATTCGAACCCCTATCGCAAGGTAGACAGCCAAGCATGATAACCATTACACCAATGTCCCATTTAAAATTTGGTGGAAAGAGTGAGATTTGAACTCACGACCTTCGGATCTTCAATCCGACACTATACCAACTGAGTTATCTTTCCAATATTTGGCGGGTACGACCAGATTCGAACTGGCAGCTTCCTCCGTGACAGGGAGGTATTTTACCATTAAACTACATACCCAAAATTTAATTTTTACACATAAAAAAACCTTGAAAACTAATCGCCTTCAAGGTTTCTTTATAAAAGAGTACACTTAAAGGCATTCTAACCTTTAAGCTAATAGGTTAGAACTATTTCATATCAGTAAAATCAAAATCATTAAAATCTGTAAAATTAAACATAAATATTTCCTCTTGTTAAATAATATTTGTTTCTTTATCTTATGTTATACATTATGTCATAATTAATTTTATTTGTCAACACTTTTTTTAAAAAAAATATAACAAAATCAATAACTTAAATAAAAAATATAACTCACCCTGCGAAAAAAAATACGCATAAAAAAAACCTTGAAAACTAATTGCCTTCAAGGTTACTTTTATAAGCGCACACTTGAAGGTTTCCTAACCTTCAAATGAAAGGTTAGGAATTAAATAAAATCAAAATCTCGAAAATCAAAGTTAGTCATATGTTTATTCCTCTAAATAATTAATTAAATAAAACTAATAATGTTGATGTCATTGTAGCTTTCTTTATAGTAGCCAATGGTCAAAACAATTATTTGTTTATTTATCTTATGTGTACATTATATATCGTTAATTTTTATTTGTCAACACTTTTTTTAAAAAAAATATAATAAAATCAATAACTTAAATAAAAAATATAGTTTACCCTACGTAAATATAACGCATAAAAAAAACCTCTTGAATTTTACTCCAAGAGGTTTAATTTATATAACTTTAAACTTCGTGGAGTAATAAGATACTCCACCGAAATAGGAAGTACCTAGTTAGTGAAAATCGAAATCATCAAAAAAGTTTAAAGTTTGTAAAGTGTTCATTTTTAATTACCTTGTATTATGGTTAATTTATTTATATTTTTTATTATATTTTAATTCAAAGAAGAAGTCAATAAAAAAAAATAAAAAAAGAATACATAGGGATGATAAGTTACGTTGAAAGAGAGTTAAATGGCATTAAGAAGCGTGTAGTAGTCGGATTGGAAATCGATGGTAAATTAGAAACAATTCTTGTCGATGACATAGAACCTGCTCATAAAGCAGTAGGTTTAATGACTAATATGTTAGGTTTAACTATGCTTGTTTTCTGGTTCTTTATTGGTGGCTTTATATCATTTGCAGTAGGAATGAATGCAGGAACAGTATTAGGTTATCTTACTTTCTTTTCTGGTATTGCTCTGGTTTTATTTATTACCAGTAAGATAAAAAAATCAAGACAAAAATATACTACAGAAATTCTAGAATATGCAAAAGCTAATAATAAAATAAAATAATAAAATAAAAAAACTCTATTCATATAGAGTTTTTTTTTATTTTAAAGATTAATTATAACTCTTTAATTATATTGTTATTAACTGATATTTTTTTGATTTCTTTTAAATTGTTCTTGATATTATCAGTTATTAAATCTTTTTTACTAATTTTTTCTTTTATTTTATTTGTTATTAATTCTTGTTCTTTTAATGAGAATTCTTTCAAAAAATTAATTAATTCATCTTCTGATATTTTTGATATTTCTTCGTGTTCTGATTTTTCAATAACAGAAATAATAAAGTTTATAAAGTCATAATTTGTTTTATAATTGTTTTTTTCAACCATATTTTTAAAATTTAAGTAATTATTAAAACCAACAATATCAGTTTTTTCTTTTATATATTGAATTTTTTTCTTTTCTAATGAAGGTATTAATGTTGTTTTAGAAACAGTAAAGAGTTTTAAATAAAGATTATCTTTTTTAATATTTTTTTTATATTTTATTTTTCTTAAAAAGTTTTCAAAAATACATAAAAAAATAGTAATAGGTACTGTTCCAAAAATACCTAAAAGAAAAAAAGTTTCAAAATTAAATTCAATAAGAAAATAGTTTAAACAAAAAGATAAAAGAAAGGAAAGAAAGGTGAACATAGTAAAAAATAATCCCTCATATTTATCAAAATTAGTTTCTTCATTTAATATAGAGCTTACACTTTTCCAAACCTCAAACTCTTTTTCGTATTTTTCTTTGTTATTAATTATTTTTTGTAAATTCATTTTAATTCCTAAATTTTCCGAAATTATACTGAAATTTATAACAAATGTAAATATGTTTAATTGAAATTTTAATTAAATAGAATATAATATTTTCACCAAGGAATAAGAAGATATGAATAAATTAGAAAAACGTTTTGAAAATATTATCAAAAAAAATTATAATAAAAAAGATTTTCAAAATAAATTAGTATTTAATTTTGAAAATTTTGAAATAAATAAATTATTAAATAACCAAAAATATTTTGAATATATTTTAATTAAAATTGTTAAAAAACAAAATAGTAATGATATATGGATTCAAAGAGTTATAATGTTAATAGAAGCACTATCTGAAGGTTTATTTAAACAACAACAAAGAAAAGGTTTAAAGTTAGAAGTATTATTAAAAAAAGTAAACTTAGATTCAATGATAAATTTATATTTAGATTTAAAAGAAAAAAATATAAACTCTGAAAAACTATTTGATTATTTACTTTATTTGCCTGGTTTTCTTTTAGACGAAAATAAAAATATACCCAACAAAATTCCAGAAACCGTATATGAAAATCATGGTTATTTAATTATGCATTTAACTGAATCTATTTGTGGCTTGATTGAAGAAATTAAAAATATTGAAGAAAAAAGAAAAAAAATTAAAAATTTTTAAATAAATTATGCATGTAGAATAAATAAAAAAATATATTTAATAGGAATAAGAATATAAGAAGATATGAAAAAATTAGAAAAACGTTTTGAAAAAATAAAACAAGAATCTTATGATTCAGAAAGCTTTATAAGAAATTTATCTTTAGAGTTTCAAAAAAAAGAAATTAATTTATTAATAAATAAAAAAGTATTTTTGAAATATATTATTAAAAATATAATAAATTCAAATACATGGAATAGTAAAATAGAGAAGTTAAAAAAAGCATTGTTAGAATCTTTATTTGAATATAAAAAAATAAGCAAAAATAAAATTTATTTAGAAAACATTAAAAGAGAGATTTACTTTTCTTATATAACAAAACGTTACTCAGAAGTAGAAAATAAAAATATAAAACTAAAAAAAGTATATGATTATTTACTTTGTATAAATTTTGAATTCAATAAAGAAGAGCAAAAAGAAAGTGTATTTTCTGATCATCATTGTATATCAATAAATATTATAGAGGCTATTGAAAAATTAATAGAACAGATAGAATTAAATGAAGAAAAAAGAAAAAGAATTAGAGATTTTTAAATTAAAAATTGATATTTAAATAATTATCTATATAATAAAAGTATTTAGAGAGAGTAGTATGGATTATTTTGAAGAAATAAAAATTAATAATTTTTTAAAAACTATAGAAAATATTGAAGGTGATAGTAATATTAAATTAGAAAAAATATTTAATCATATAGATAAAACAAAATTAGAAAAAATTTTATTAAATGAGAAAATAACAATTAATTTATTTACCGCATTATTTTCTAAAACAAGACATGATTCAATGTGGTCTGGTAGAGGTTTAGTTTTTATATCAATGTTAATTAATACTTTACATAAATCAAAAAAAATCTATTCATTTCCTATTAATCCTTATTTAATTTTATATTATTGCAAATTAGAGAATTTATTTGATTTAAATACTAATTTTAATAAAAAAAATATAAATATCAAAAATATAGAAGATTATTTGTATTATTTACCAGGTTATATTCCAAATTTAAATAACCATAATGAATTACCAATAAATATGATAGAGCAACATGGTTTTACTGTTATCGAGATTACTGAAATTTTACATAAAATAATAGATTTTTATAGTTATAAAAAAATGAATTGTAAAATTCAGACTTGGAATTTAATTAGAAATTTAGAAAACTTTTAAAGGACTATTATGAAAAAAATATTATTAGCAATATCTTTATTTGCCACAACAAATGTTATAGCAAATGAAAAAGAAGATTTAAAAAACCTACTTGCAAACGTTGATGGATTATCAGCTAACTTTTCACAAAGTGTCGTAGATCAAGATAATAATTTAATAATGGAAGCAGAAGGCGAATTAGTATTCAAACAGCCAAATCAATTTTCTTGGAAAGTAAAAGCACCAGAAGAAGAATTATTGCTATCAAATGGTGAAGAATTATGGTATTACAGTCCTTTTCTTGAACAAGTTACTATATATGATACAAAAGATAAATTAATTACAACTCCTTTTGCTTTATTAGTATCTAATGATGAAAAAGTTTGGGAAAATTTCAATATAAGTAAAGAAAAAAATAATTATATTATTGAATCTAAAAATAATGTTTATTCAAATATAGAAAAACTTTTAGTAAGCTTTAAAAATAAAGTAATAGAAAAAATAGTAGTACTTGATAGTACTCAACAAGAAATAACCTATGATTTATCAAATCAAAAAGTAAATAAAGATCTAAGTTATAACTTTAACTTTATTATGCCTGATAATATTAGTATTGATGATAATCGTTGATTAAATTTGGATTTTAATATGAATTATTTTAAAAAGAAAATACTAGAAAAGAGAATAGAAATATTAAATAAAAAAAATATTTACCCTAATGATAAAAGTCAAGAATTTTTAAAAAAAATAAATAAAAAGGATTTTGAATATTTAATAAATAATGAAGAAATGTGTAAAAAAATATTCTGTTATTTTATTTTATTCAGAGCAGATGATTCTGGAATGTGGAATGCAAGAGCCATTTCTTTTATAGAATCTTTAATAAAAGATATTTTTATACTAAAAAAAACAAATAATATTAAAGTGAAGCTTCCTATATTTACTCATTATTTAAATTTATCAGATATAGTAGATTTAAATCAATATTTAATAGAAGAATCTATTCCATTAAAAGATAGAGGTTTATGGTATTATTTAAGAAGTTTACCTAAAAAAACAGAAAAAATAGATTTAAATAATGCTATTACACAAGAGCAACATTGTTATATAAGTATGCAATTTACAGCAAATTTATCGAAATTTATGGATTATTATGAATATTCAACTGAAGATGGTAATAAGTATAAAATATCAAGATTAAAAATTATAAATAAGATAAAAAGATTTTAAATTTCTTTTATTATTTGTTTATTATTTTTATTTAATATATTAATAAAATCACGTTTTTGATTTTTATTTTTATTTATTTTATTTTTAAGAATTATTAATATTTCATTAATATCTCCTTCATTAAAGTTATCAAAAACCAATTCCGTTAACTCTTCTTGATTATCTTGTATATATTGAATGTCGTTATTTTCTATATATTTTAATGCCTTAATAAATAGATAATTTTCTATATTTGTTTTTTTATCGAAATAATCTTTTTCATATTTATTTAATGAATTATAATATTCTAATATTTTTTCTATTTGAGAATGGCTATATTCTTGTTCCACTAAAAGATTAAATATTTCGGTATCTTTTTTAATATTCAAGTTTAATATCTTTCTTTTTTGTAGTTTTTCAAAAAAAGAAACTAATAAAGGTTGAGAGTTAATATAAACAATAAAACAACCTAAAAGTATATTAAACAATAAAGAAGATATTAAAACAGAATGTTCATTTGTAAATAAAAAGGCAATAGTTATAAAAAGTCCAAAAATTTCAAATAATCCACCAAATATTAAAAAAATTGATTTTAACATAGAGCTATTATCTTTAATTAGTATTTCAGAATCTATTTTTTCTAATTTTTTTCTATTTTCAATGATATATTTTAAATCTTCAATATTCATAAATAATCCTAATTATATTTCTTTTAATATTTTATTTTTATTTTTATTTTGATAAAGCTTATCTAATACTTTATCTTTATTTTTTGATTCTTCTTCTTTTAATAACTTTTCTTTTTCTAAAAGTTTATTGTTTAATATATCAATAATTTGAATTTTATATTCATTTTCTAAATTAGAAATAAAGTTCTCCAAATCTGTTTTATCTATAGATTCTATATCATAAATAGAAGAATGATTAAAAATATAAATAAGGACATCTTCTTTTTTTGTTTTTAAATATATTTCATCAAAAAGTTCAGTGTATAATTTTTTGTAAGGATTTTCTATTTCTCTTTTATGATTTTTTATTATAAGATCATGAACAAAATTATTTTTATGTTTTTGAAAATAAATAATATCATCCATTTCTTCTTCGTTAAATTTTTCAGACAAAATATCATTTATTTTTTGAATTTTTTTTGGTGCAATAATAAATTTATCATTAAACATATAATCAATTATTTTATTTTTATTTTTAATTATATTTGTTTTTTTAAATTTTAAATGAGCAAAAATAAAAGTAAATAAAATTAGACAAATAAGAGTACCAAAATAAATAAAAACATTAATAACAGGGCTTGCTAAAATTAAAAAAGTAGGAATAAAAGGTAGTAGAATAAACAATATAGGTAAAGCTTTAATTAATTTTAAAAATCTTTTTTGTTCTTTACCTTGGTAAGTATCCATAATATCAAAAATTTCTTTATTTTTGTTATTAATATTATCAAAATACTTATAATTATTAACAATTTTCTTTAAATTCATAACTTACTCCAGACTTGGCGTTATTATATCATATAAAAAAGAAAAGTAAATAAAAAACCCCTAAAAAGGAGCTTTTATTAAAAATAAATATTATTAAGAAATTTTATTTCTATTTTTAGAAAAATCATATGTTTCATTTATAATAGATTGTTGTTTAGACTTAATAAAATCTTCAATAAGTTCATGAGTAGCTTCATCTGTTGGTTCTTCAAATGTAACCATTAATTCATTTAATTGAGCATGATAATTTCTATTACTATTATAATCTTGTCTTTTTTCTTCTATTTTCTTAAACATTTCTTTTGTTTCTAAATTATTAGGAAATGTAAAATATGATAATTTTAATGCATCATTCATAACATCTAAACGATCAATAGGAATTTCAGATAAAGATAAAGGATCAAATTTATGATTTTTAATTAAAGCTGAAACTTCATATTTATTTAAAGAATCACTAATTTCTTGCTTAAATATATCACCAAAGCTATTAGTTTTTCCTTTAAAAGATTGATCTAATTCTGAAACATAAGCCATTCTTTTTTCTTTTTGTTCTTCTCTGAATATTCTTAATTCTTCTTGTTTAATTCTTTCTTTTTCTAATTCTTCTTGAATTTTAGCATCAATTTCAGCTTGAAGATAATCTATTTTTACTTGATTATTTTGAGCTTCTTTATTCAATTCTAAATTATTTGTTTTCATAAAAAGATTAAGGGTTCTATTAAAATCTACTACATTCTCTGATTGTCTTGTTATATAACCTTTTGGTGTTCCTCTAAATGTTCCTTCATTCATTCTATTGTGATAATAAGAAAAATTATTATAAGCAGAAGCTATTCCATTAACTAAATTCATTCTATCTTCAAGTGTAACATTTGAATTAAAAAAATTATTATTAGTTTGTGTTCTTATTGAATCAACAAGAGAAATTGCTAAATCTACATTTGCTTTTTGTATTTCTGTTAAATTTAATGTTTTAAACTGTTTTAATTCTTGTTGAATTTCATCAAAGTTTTCATTAGCCACTTCATACAGTTCTAAGTCACCTTCTGAGTGATATTTTTCATCTGATAATGAATTGTTAACTCTTTTGATAATTCCAGTTAAAAATCCTTCATTATTTTGTTCTTTATAGTACGATTTACTTTTCGTTTTTTTCATAATTAACTTAATTTGTTTGTTATTTATATTATAATATAAAAATTAAAAATTAAATATTCAAAATACTTAAAATAGGATTATGATCAGAACCTATATTTTTAATAACTTCAAAATTGTTAACTTTTATATCCTTGCTAACAAAAATATGATCTATTGGTATTTGAACGAAATTTTGGCGCATTCTCGCTTGCTTTAGCTGCGAGTTAA
>CEUY01166912.1_pt1 | contig 32327 bp, 22 predicted proteins | sample 361481 | NCBI WGS metagenome assembly CEUY01 (sample SAMEA2622737, study PRJEB7988) | marine metagenome | isolation source: saline water (ENVO:00002010), including | reverse complement strand
AGGGCAATACCCTTTAGCGCACCTCTAGGAGGTGCGAACATGAGCAGCGACGCTGTCAGGCTGATTAGCAGGTCCCCTAGCACCGGGCACTCACACACCGTTCTCATCGTTGCTCTATTGCTCTTGCCAGCCCTATCACCGATGTCGGCTGTAAATGGAGAGGCAAGATTCGAATCAGATGATTTCGGTATCCTTGAAGAGCTCTCAGATGTACTTGAGGAGAGGGAAGAGATGCTTGACAGCAATTCTGTTGGACAGTTGGCAGGCCCAATAATTGAGGGAGTGAGCAACTCGGTCTCACCGGTTTCATCATCAGATCCGCTGTCCAGTATCGATGCGGTGACAGATGGAGTCAGTATGGTGCAGACTTCACCTCCTGACCCAGTGCATCCCAGCACCTACCAGTTACTGCTCAATCAGAATGATGCCCCGGGTCAAGTGTTGAATATCTGGCAGACCATGGTTAACATCACCGATTACGTCATTCGAACAGAGTATACTGATCTTGAAGGCAACACTGTTGAGAAATTTGAGGTAGTGAGTTTCTCCGCCTCCCTGGTCTCACTCTTAGATATCAACTCGGAACCTCTGCTGCATGAGATGGACATCGACAACGACGGAGATGACGACATCGAGGTCGGCCTGAAGATTGCTTGGGAGTTCCTAGGAGGATGGGGAGTAGAAGGAGGGACCTTGTGGCTGGAGCCAGGGATATCATTCGAAGTCAGAGTACTAGACTCAAGTTCAAACGACCCAGATTGGCAACATTTGGACACACTCACCGTCTCACTAATCAAGGCCTTCGCCTACTCAGGCCAAGACACAATCCTTGCTCTCGGAGAAGGAGAGACATATGTCTGGGTGGTCGACTCCAGATTCACCGTCCCGCCTGAGGAATTCACTCTGAGAGTAGGAATAGAGAGGCTGTATTTTGACATATCAGGGGCCAGCGTAGACCTGATAACTTCACTGATTCAGGCTCTGACCTTCGGAATCATCAATCAAGGAGCAGATCAGAGTGGAATCACCTTCGCCTCAATCTCTGCACCTTATGCAATCGAGATTACTAATCCAGGTGGAGGCGACTGTCCGGATCGATACTCGCCCGATGAGTTGCTGTTCGCATCTCACACCGAAATCAACTGCGGTGTCTCAGCCGGTTTCGGCTACCTGCACTTCGCACCTCCCGACAATAACGGTGTGAGGGATTTGTGGGAGTTGGCATATATCGAACTCGCATTCCATCCGAATAGGCAGGCTGTAATCATCCCTGAAGAGATAGATATAGTCATCAGGACCGACAGCGTCCTTCCTGAGAACTCAATTGTTGATGGCGAGAGGGGATTAACCACGATTGAGTACTGGGCCGATCAGAGGACAGACCTGCATATCCACTTCCATGAGAATCGGTCTGAACTTCCTCCTGAGGAATCCAGCGATGGGTCGTTCGGCAATGTCACCGATTCAATTGGTTGGCTAAGAGGGATGCCTCAGGGCTCTCTCTCAGAAGGCGAGATTGAGAGAGTGTTCCGCATGCTAGGATCTGACGGTTCACAGTCCCAATTACCAGGAGAACTGCCTGACAGACTGGGATTCATCATTGGCATCAAGAACTTCTCGAGAGACAACAGCCAGAATGTCGATGACCCTACTTTACCTGTCAATCCTGCCAATCCACCAAAGACGCTGATACTGTTGCGATCGGTACAATCTGTTGAGCAGTTGGATTATGATTCATGGTTCACCAGGCACGGTGCAAATGAAGATCATAGGAAAATACACATTGACGCAAGAGACCTGCCCACTGCCCTAGTTCTCTACGGCTCTTTTGAGTTAGGAGGTAGCAACAGCGAAAACGAATTCGATAATACGGACAATCTTGACTTCGTCTCGAAGGTAATGGACAATGTTCTGATTAACATCGTCGATCTATTCCTCGATATAGGCACGATCCTGAATGACGTCCCATCGGCGGTCGTCGATGTCATCAGTGGAGGGGTCGATGGAGCTAGCGGACTCGACGGCAGAACCATCCATCTACTACTAACTGACAACTGGCTGGTCACCAGATCAGACATGCCTCTGACCAGCATGTTGGTGCAGATAGGTTCGAGTGACCATCCGGTCGGAAGCGGCGACCATCTGCTTCTCTCTAAGGACAGAGGCCTGAACCTGGTCCAAGGCAGAAACGGTCCTGTTGAGCCACTTGCCCCGGTGGCCGCGAGCCTCAGATTTAGTGGCCTTGCGGCCTTTTCTCTGATTGATGATAACGAGTTAGATGAACAGACTGCAGTACTACGTACAAAATCAGATGAGAGCTTCTCGTTCACCTATATCGAACACCCCACAGGCAGTATCGAAAACCTATCTTTCCAAGCCCTCACTCTCAGTGATATCCCGGACAATCTCTCCGTACACGTCAGTCCCGATGGAATCGAGTATCAGGCCTCCACAGATATCGAATCGATAAGCTACTCCGGCTTGGACGGAGATCAGAGACAAGCCGCTAGGATAATCGGAGTTCCCGACTCATTCACTACAACCTTCGGTACAGTCACTGAGTGGTCTTCCGAGACCCCTATTTCATCAATCGAGGCACAGATTACCAACTCATCCGATCCAGTTACTATGAGCGGCGATCACTTCCTGTTCCATCATGATCAGGTTACCGAGACCTCATCAATCTCTGCGAGAATCACCGGATTGAGCAGTATCGGTTGGACCGCCCCTGAGGAAGAAGGCGCATCAGGTCCAGCAGGGAGAGGGACAGCGCAGATGTCGGTGATTGGGACAAAGAGCCTAGGTATAGATGTCAATCATGCTCCTACACAGGGCGGTAAGCAACTCTCCGTGGTTGCTTCAATCGACCCACTGCCTTCCACAATCGGAGTTCAGATACCAACCGGATCCGGATCAGGACCTAGTCTAGATGTCCCCGAGTTCAACGCCTCAAATGGCCTGTCAGGAGTTGCTTTCTTCATCAGTGGAATAGCCGACTTGGGTCGCTCTGTAAACAGCGTTCTGGCTGGTGTAACATCCGATATCTCAACCGGCTCTGAGTCGGAACAGGACTTCTCCTTTGGAATCATGCTAGACGCTGATTCCTCATTCGATCTTGCAGTTGAAGCGTGGCATGGAGACGGCACGGTCAAAGCACCCACATGGGTCCACGGCGTTTCTCTGCGAGCAGCACCTTCGGGGATCTCAGACGGCTTCTATCTGAGAGTCTGGATACCCGGACTCCCTCCTCAGATTGATTTCTCCGTCACAAGGGAGATGAAGCCTCAGGGTGAGGACTGGTCTATTGCAATCGGAATGGTAGGATGGATTCCTGGCCATAGCGAGCTCATGGTCCACTTCTACGGAATCAATGGCCAAGACCTACTTCTCACTCTGCAGGGACTGACTGTCAGTTCACCCACCAACCTAGGACTGGATGCACTCTTCGAGATTAGATCGGTAGGTCAGATTACCGAGGTCACGACATCCACCCATTATGTCCTCTCTGAGAGATTGGACTGGGTCCATGTTCTGTTGATTGACAGGACCGCGGGCAGCAGAACCGAGGTCATGATTGAGGACATTCCGGAATCTGTCGATTTGCAAGCCAGCATCGGAACTGCAATTTCAATTGACATGACCGTGCCCGAGCAATATCGCCGCGAAGGTACCGCGGTCGGTTCCATGATGCTGCAACAGATGCAGTGGCTGGACTCAGCATGGTGGCCTGCGACCGTTTTCCTGACAAACATCCCAGGATGGATTAATCTGACCACAGCCCCATCAACTGACTTTGATATCACCAAGTCACTAGCCTTCCAAGGCTCACCGACTTTGGAGTTCAGGGCCTCTATGGAAGGAGCTTCACTTTACATCGAAGCCCATGGAAAGGCGATCAACAAGAAGGGAGATGTGATACTTCTCGCTGAGGGAATGACCGACTTCATGTCAATCAAGATGACAGAGTCCTACGGTCTCTCGATTCGCTCTGGAGGCCAAGGTGTCGAGAGACTCTACATCCGGATGAGCAACATCCCGGCGACTCCTCCCGTCGTCCTAGAGGAACTAGAGGCCCTAGGTGAGAACCTGCAGCGAGCGACGATAAATGTCCGTGAGCTACTAGGCCCGTTCTACAGCGTAATAGAGGTAGATGATGTCCAAGGTGGCAGGATAATCGCATCCGCTCGTGCATCCGCGACTGTAGAGGATACCGAGTTCGACCTCAGAGGCGTTCTACTAGACGCCCAGTTTTCGGGCGGTCTGCCGACTGGCACAACATTGGGTGTAAACGGCATGGCATCCGATCTCTCAATGCTCAACATGGTCCCTGGGATGGGTGACTCGAACAAGCATATCATGGTGGTTGAGCCGTTCTCTTCGGCTGTACTAACTATTCTTGCTACAACTTTAGGAGGTGACTGAATGGGGCTGATGGAGAGGATTGGAAATCAGGAGGAGGAAGAGCCTTTGAATTCCGATGCCGATTTGGCTCACGAAGTACTAGAGAGGATTGAGGATAGCGCTAGGAAGCACATCTCCCCCACAAGAGTCGTTTTTGCTTCCATAGCTGTCCTGATGATACTTGTTGCCAGCCTGTTCGTAATCGCATGGGTTATTCCCTATGATAGAGTAGCTGTTGATGTCGTATATCGCCAAGGGGGCCCCGGTCACGTAGTACTAGTTGAGCTGGGGAACGATGGTAGCAGGACGATTGAAAATGTCGACTTGACAATCCGCTTTATCGACTCAAATGGATTGGAGGTTGGCAGACAGGACTTCTCAAGAGATTCTCTGGCTGCCCACTCATCTGTATCTGGTGATGATTTGGAACTACAGATTGATGGTGCTTCTGTATGGGAGAATTACACGATTGAAATCATCCTGTACTACGACTCCTACGATTCCGAGAGGAGCGAGAGATGGACTCATGATGTCGGAGAGTGGACCATGGAACTATTCTTCGATAGGTCCTCGTTCAACTTCCTTTAGACAATGACTCGGCATGGGTTCGTAGAACCCATACGCTCAAATCGGCCACGCTCGGGCGGAACCCATGCAGAAGCGTTCTGTCGTACTCGTACTGGCAGTGCTGCTGCTATCTTACTCACCATTGCCGCTTGACGACTCATCAGGTGATGAGGCGATGTTACGTTACAATTCTGACAAGATTGAGATTTCTCCTGACCCTGATAGTATTCAGGGCCTCGGAGAACCTGTAATCTACGACGGATACGAGGATATCCGCGCCAACCGTGCCGATTCCAGCATTGGAGTCTACACTGAGGCCGGATTACTTCCCGGCGTCGAGATGAGTTCATTGCTGGCCGAGCATCGAACCGATCTTGCAATTGCCATCGTGGATGGACAAGTTGGGCTCTGGGATGCCAGACAGGCGATAATGGAGGCAGCCGATGTCGAAATCAGATCAACTATTCCGCCATCAGGATTCCTGATTCAAGCCCAACCCAATGAATTCCCTTCAATTGCTGACTTGAAAGAAGTCATTGCAGTCCATGAGGTACCTTCTGCTCTGCTCGTTCACCCTGAACTCAGATTGATGTCAGGAGAGGAAGAGATACTGGTTGAAGTAATCGGATGGAAGGACATCGATTTGATCAGGCAAGACCAACCCGGTCTCGGTTTCGAGGACTCATTGCTCTACGCTTCACAGTGGCTCTCAGATCCTTGGTCGCCTGAGCAAGGAAGACTCTGGGGCTCGATTCTAATCGAACAGATCGATGACATCACGAGACACCCCTCTGTAGCATACATCGCACCAATGCCGGTTCTTGTAATGCACAACGATCAGGCTAGGAATCACATGGGAATCAATGCCGTCGAGAACACGTTCATCACCGGCCTTAACGGAAGTGGGCAGAAGATAGCAGTCGGCGACTCCGGTCTCGACGACGACCACGGCGACTTCACTGGCCGTATTTCTGCCCTGACATCAGTCACACCTGGAGACTCCTCGACAGCCGACCTCAGTGACGGACATGGAACTCACGTGGCTTGCACGGTTCTCGGTGATGGTTCACGCAGCAGTGGGACATACCAGGGAATCGCACCCGAGGCTCAGTTATACTTCCAAGCGATGGAAGATGACGACACGGGCCAGCTGTACAGCTACGGAATCAACAGCATGCTCAACTCGGCTTACAATGGGGGAGCAAGATTCCACACCAATAGTTGGGGCTCGGGCTCGGGTGGAGGAGGCTACTCTACTCAGTCTGAGGATGCCGACGACAGAACCTCGACTTGGGACCAATATTGGTCATATCAGGGCATGACAGTTCTATTCGCAGCAGGGAATGATCGCAACTCAGGAGTATCGCCTCCCGGTACCGCGAAGAACGTAATTACCATCGGGGGGCACAAGAACCGCTACAACGGCGCTCCCGATGAGATGTACTACTGGAGTAGCCGCGGACCTACTGACGATGGCAGAATCAAACCTGACCTAGTTGCTCCAGGTGATTACGTCAGATCATGTAAGTCCCAAGAGGCCGACAGTGCGGACGGGTCGTGGAGTAATACTTGGTATCTAGAGTACAGCGGTACTTCGATGGCCACCCCTGCTGCAGCAGGGGCCTCAGTACTAGTTCGAGAGTATCTAATGGAGGTCGCAAATAGGCCAGCTCCTCAGGGCGCTCTAATCAAGGGTCTGTTGATTCTAGGTGCTCAAGACATGGACACCCGAGACATTCCCAATGACGACGAAGGATGGGGCAGGATAAATCTCGTCAACTCTCTGATTCCTAGTGGCGACGTCGGTATCTTCGTTGATGACAGGTCTCGACTATCCAGTGGTCAGACCAGCGACTACACCTTCGATGTAACTAGGGCAGGTGAACCGCTCAAGGCAGTCCTGACTTGGTCAGATTATCCTGGCTCGACCTCTTCCTCCACACAACTGCGAAATGACCTCGACCTCGAGGTCATCTCTCCCAATGGACAAGTGTCCTACAAGGGCAACTCCTTTGTCAACGGACGCTCAGTTACCGGCGGAACGAAAGACTCCGTCAACAATGTCGAGGTCGTACTTATTGACAACGCTGCGACAGGGACTTGGACAGTAAGAGTCAGAGACGCCCAACACGGAGGAGGTAGTACCTGGCAGCCCTACTCTTTGGCAGTGCGCGGAGTCAATGTCAACGATCTGACACCTGACCCGACTTTCGTCCAGGATTCGTTTGAGATATCATCTCCTATACCTCAGGTTGGCGAGAATATCGACATCTCTGTCTCCGTCAAGAATCAGGGTGCAGGCTCTATCGCGGATCTCTCGGTTATAGCCCGGGCAGATTCGGACTTGCTCGGCATGCATCAGATTAGTATGTCTCCGGGCGAGACAACGGAATTGGAATGGAACTGGACTCCCGACCAGGAAGGAGATGTCGAATTCACATTCCACATTGATCCAAGCGGCTTAGTTGAGGAGGTTTCAGAATCCAACAATTACCTATCTCAAATTGTAATTGTCAGCGCCCCCGGAGTGAGAGTTTCCACGCTTGAGGAGACAATCACTCTGTCAGATGCTTCTGACAGCTCAACGACTTGGCACCTTTCTCTGATGAATACAGCCCTGTTTGAGACTAATGCTACAATCGAGGTAACCGATCCGGTTCGTGTACAGGATGGAGTAGAGTACGATTGGTTCACCTCATTCACATCGAACACGTTCAACCTCGATCCAGCCGAGACCAAGGAGGTCAGTCTGACAATGATTCATCCAGCTCCACCTCCACCAGGGCTCTACAGGATGATAGTCACCGGCACGGATATCGAGAATAACGTGAACTCTGAACTAACTCTGTACTTCAACGTACCAGTTCTAGCCGGCGTTGATATCGTCATGAACGGCGACCAGTTCCTAGTCAGCCCCCTTGAGCCGACACAACTCCAAATTCTAGTGTTCAACGAAGGCAACGGAGCGCAGAGCTACGATGTCGAACTGGTATCTCCAGCAGGATGGCACCTAGGATTGGACTCGCTAGGTGCCTTCGCAGGCTCATCTCATGGTTCCACAGGAACGCTCGCTAAGGATGCCGGGAGGGCGATTGACATCACAATCAATCCTCCTGGAGCGATGATTCCAGCAGACAGCATCTTTGATGCCGCGCTGATTATTCACTCGCGCGTCAGTTCTGACTCTTGGAGCGCTGACATTACCCTCGTAGTGATGGATATCGACGAAGTAAGCACAACTCCTTCTTCAGGCGGTGCTGAGCAAGAGGTCGCCCCCGATGCCACCCTTACGATCGACCTAGAGATCACCAATCACGGAAATCGGCTACTTGAGCTGCAACCATATCTCAGGAGCATCCCTGGAGGATGGACAGTCACTGACGGTATTGATATGGTCACCGTGCCTACAGGCGGATCAACCACGCTCTCTTTGATTTTGGAGGGCAATGGAGCAGCAGTGAGCGGCGAGTTGGAGATTCGATTCGCCACAGAGGATGGTTTCTCGTTCGATTGGAATAGGACCCTGAACGTACTCTCAGGAGCCATACCAGTACTGGAATTCCAACAAATAGCACTCCCGGATGGAACCTCTGCCGACCATCCTTTGGGAGTCCCCTATCATCCAGTTGGAGGACTGGGCTTCGACTTGGCTTGGAGCATAGAGAATCTTGGCTCAACCACATGGAGGCCAACCACCTCACTAGAAGTTCCAGATGAGGATTGGACCTCATCTTGCACGGCTCCTACTGCCCTAGCTTCAGGAGCCAGCTCGATGATATGGTGTACCGTGGTGATACCCCTATCTGCCGAGGCCGGCTCTGAACCAATCATCACCCTAGTGATGGAGGGAGAAGGAGTTGAGATTAGCTACCCGATTTCACTGCTTGTCGAACATGTAGATAGAGTCGCTTGGAGATTAATCAGCCAACCCTCTGCTCACGAGGGTTACGCGACTACTCTGCAGATAGAGGTGGAGAACACCGGGAACTCACAGATCTCAGATATTCTCCAGGTCACAGGTACAGACGGATGGAACCCATTGATTCTAGATGGAGTCGTAGTCAATCTGATGCCGGGGGAAGTCCGGACTCTCCAGTTAGGATTCACACCTCACACAGGTAGTGACGGCACTCTGATTGTAAGCATCGTCGATACTCAAGGAATTATCGAAGACTCATCACTAACTCTTGAAATCGACGTACTTCCGGCTGCTACCTCTCAAGAATCCTCTACGCTGCTAATGGTGGTAATTGCGATTGTAATCGTGGGCCTAATAGTCGGAGGAGTATACATGTATTCTCGAAGAGACGACTCCTCAAGCTTAGTCAGTACGGATTCTCTGAACAAGATTGCTGACTCATTTGGACTATCAGGGCAGGAAGAGGAAGAGACCAGCGGAATTCCTTGCTGGATCTGCAGTGGAGACATCATCGTGGGAGAAGCATGGGCTTGCTCTGAGTGCGGAGCGAGGTATCACAAGGATGGACAGGTACCAGGATGTGACATCGTTTCAATGGGCAACTGCCTGCATTGTGATTCTTCAACAGACGACCTGATTGAAGCCTGAACGAACCGCGACCCTACGGGGTCGCGTCGCCCGAAGTCCTTAGAGGGGCGATATTCTCGGAGTTACAATGCGCCATGCTAGGTCGACCCCTGTTCTAGTGGCGATTCTACTAATCTCGATAGCCTCTCCAATAGCCTCTGCAGAGGTGTCTGTGGCCCTCTCGGCCAACCCTACAGCCCAAGAGGCTACTACCGAAGATGAAGCCGAGTACGACATCATTGTGCAGAATGACGGTGACGAAGATATCTCAGTCTCTCTAAGTACGCAGCAGGACAACGACTGCAACGGCTTCACCTCCACTCTGGAGACATTCCAAGTCTCTGTCTCTGAGGGAAGCTCTGAGACAGTCAAACTGACAGTTTCTGTCAATGACCAAGCAGATGGCGATTGCGAGACCACAGTTAATGCCCAAGCCACTGGGTCTGGAGTCGGCACCCCGGCCAATGACGACGTCACTGTGACCACCACCGCTGGAGATGGAGGCGGACTCTACTCTGTGAGTCTCTCAACTGATGAACAACTCAAGACCTACGATGGTGAAACCACTGGTTCAGACAGCGTCACGTGGGATGTGGATGTTGAGAACAACGGCGAGCAGCAGGCAAACGTCCAGCTAGAGATGACTTCTGACAGCGACTGTGAGTCTGATTCACTCGATGCCACCGTCGATCCGCAAGTACTGCAACTAGATCCCGAGGACACCGAGACAGTCGAAGTCACAGTAGATATCCCTGATGGAAGTTCAACTGAGGCCGGAGAACATTGCTTCATACTCAAGGCCACGGTTACCAATGACCCCAACGCTGCCGACCAGGCCGAGGATAACCTGACCCTGACATTGAAGGTCCCTGAGCGCAAGGAGTGCGACCCCGACCTACAGTTCACGTCTCACAACCTGGATCCCGGTGACTCGGCGACAAACTCGTTTGAGGTCGAGAATGTTGGAAATACAGAGTGGACAGTCACTGCCAGCGCTCAGGCTCAGAACTCTGACCACGACATTTCGGGATGGGTCGACTTCGACAGCCCGTTGAGCAAACTCCTCTCAGAACCGGGCGGCTCCCAAGATAGTCATACATTCACATTCAGCGTGACTCCTGATGACTCGGTTGAATCTGGGACCCAGGTTGGAATCAAGATACAAGGCCGAGCTGGAACAACAGTCGGCTGCGAGCAGATTCTAACTGTCACGGTTGGCCAGAGTCATGCCGCTTCTCTCACACTCAGCAAGAACAAACTCAACAACGTCGAGCCAGGGTCGTCTGACACCCTATCTGTTCAGATTACTAATCAGGGCAATGGCATGGAGACCATGTCTGTGGGAGCGGAAGGACTGCCTCCAGGTTGGCAAGTATCATTCTCACAGACTTCGGTGACAGTTGGTAGTGCCAACTCTGGCAATAACAAGGAGACTGTGACCGCCGAAGTGTTTGTCCCAGAGGATGCAAGCGCTGTAGAAGACACCGTAATTACATTCACAGTAGGAAGGGGAGGAGGCAGCGATCCTTATGACTCCAAGGATCTTACTGTCTCGGTTGCAGCCAAGCACAGCGTCACCACGTCTATTCTGTCTACTCAGCAGACTGGACGCTCAGAACAGACGGTACAGTTCCCGATTGATGTGACCAATTCTGGTAACATCCAGGATACGTTCAAGTTGCAAACCTGTGATCCAAACGACCAGACAGGTTGCAACTCCCCGATGTGGCAGTCGTCCTTCTCCGATTCACAGGGCAATACGATTACTCAGATTGTCCTAGAACCCGGACAGCAGCAGACAGTATTCCTCGATGTATTGGTCGAGGGCGAGGAGGATGCTGATTCAGCCAGTGTACTCGCTCGCATTGCCATCTATGGTACCAACATCGCCGATGAGCACACCGTAACTGTCGTAGTCTCAAATTACAACTATGCCATGGCTATCTCGCCACAGAACCCCGGGGAGATTCCGGACCAGATCCAAGCTACCCTACCTCCAGGAGGCACCATGACTACCTCGTTCTGGGTAGAGAATACTGGCGATTATCCGGGAGGAGATACGGCAGTCATCACCGTTTCGGGAATGGAATCATCTGTAGTCAGATCGATGACTGTTGAAGGGGTCGAGATTGACGGTACATTCTCCATCGGTAACGGCGAGAGAGTTCTGTTGGAAGTTCATCTCGAAGTCTCTGAAGGTGTTGCCAATGGCGTCTCAGGTGTAATCGAGGTCGGGGCCTCTTCGCAGAAAAATACAGCTCAGAGAACCACCGTTGATATCGTTGTTGAGATTAGGACAATTCATGACTTAAGATTCACACTCGAGGGAGAGGATTCGAAGAGTTCAGAGTGGCCTGACAAGGCCTATTTCACCCTATTCATAACCAATCACGGAAATGTTGTTGAGGACGTCGAAGTGATTTCCAGCGAGTCACTGAGGGGCTGGACCGTGAACGTTGATTTCGACGAATTTGAGCTTGCACCAGGAGAGACTAAGGAAGTCCAAGTCAGCGTAGTTCCACCTAGTGAATTGCTTGAGGACGATACCTACAGATTCACCGTTACTGTACAGCCAGAGGGACTTCCAGTAGCCGGTGAACCAATCGATTTGGAGGTGACCTCCGTCATGCCATCGACCTTCATCGGACTGTCTGAGGAAGCAACTCAGATGCTGGTTTACGGGTCCATCATACTAGGTTCAATCCTAGTTGTCGTGTTGTTCTTCCGTTCTAGGGCAGAGAATCGTAGAATTTCCGAAGTACTGGAAAATCAGTTCGAGGACTGAATAATCCTCTGGATTCCTGCCCGGATAGGCTTATTGCCCCTATTCAGGTGCAATGACCCGTCGGTCCCATAGGGACCGCCGGGTGTAACCTATGACTTCAGTTCCTGAGGCCTATATCGCAGTCGCAGCAATGACCTTGGTCGGAATTGGATTTCCAGTAGGGAGTTTCATTGCAGCTGAACTACTCAGGCCGAGGAAATCACCCAATGATCCGACCAAGTTAAGATCGTGGTTATTGCCTGGATACGAAAGCGACCAGAGCCTGTACATTCGAAGGGACTCGACTTACGAATGTGGTGCTGAGCCTCTGGGTGAGGCCCACATCAACTTTCACTTCCAGTACTACTGGTACGCTATCATCTTCCTTGTCTTTGATATCGCGTTCATGTTCCTTGCCTTCGGTGGAGTCATTGCAATCCAAGATGGCATGGCTGACAGTGAGATGATTGGTGCCCTGGCCACACTGACCGTGTTCACCATCCTGATGGGATTGGGAGTATGGCATGTCTTCCGTAAGCGAGGGAGAATATACATCTGAGGTGGAATATGGCAGAAGATGGGCAGAACTACTCGGTATTCAACAGTAGAATGTTGGTGGATGTAGTTGGGGATGTAACTGATGAGGCCCTCAAGGCGAGTAGGATGAAGGACGTGATTGGGGTTTTAGCCGGTCGAGTCTTTAACTGGGGTCAGAGAAAGTCCCTGTTCCCATTACACTTGGGTATCAAGTGCTGCGCTCTTGAGATGGCTGCAGCAGGAGCGAGCAGATTCGATGCCGAACGCTTCGGCGTATTCTTCAGATCTAGCCCAAGGCAATGTGATGTCCTTCTGGTGAATGGCCCAATCAGCAAGAAGTTCGCCGATCCAATAGTCAGACTCTGGGAGCAGATGCCCGAACCCAAGTGGTGCATTGCCATGGGCGAGTGCGCTATCTCGGGAGGACCATACTTCCAGTCGTACAACGTACTCGAGGGAGTTGACACCGTTATTCCGGTCGATGTTTACATTCCCGGATGTCCACCAAGACCAGAGGCACTGATTGACGGATTCGATAAACTAAGGCAGAAGATTATTCGAATCGGTGTCGATGTAGACGATGTCAGGCCTGAATCTGACGCCCCGGTCATCATCGGAGACGAGTGAGGTGTTGAAATGGGCAAGATAGTCTCAACCTCAGTTCAGAAGGATGCTGCTGAGGCCATTGTCACCTCAATCTCGGAGGTGGAGGGAATCAAGGCAGAAGTTGTTGAACGCTCAAGCGGAACCCACCCTAGGAACGTGGTGGTAGTCAACTCATCACCTACTAGTTGGAGAAGTTTGGCAGAGAAACTGTACTCTGATCACGCCGTAGACTACTGCTCAATGATTACAGGGATTCACTGGCCAGAGGGAGACGACGACCGCAAGTGGGAAGTTGTCTACCATCTGCTTAGGACTGGTGTCAGGGACCCTCCCTCGGAGGATGGAGTAGTCCAACCAATCATAGTCAATCCATCTACAGTGAGGGGTTTCGGAACTCCAGTCGAGATCGAGGTCCATGTCCACCTCACAGATTCGAGAACTCCCTCAATCGATTCGGTTCAGGATATTTGGGTCGGAGCAGATTGGAATGAGAAGGAGACATGGGATCTAGTAGGGATTGACTTCGACGGCCACGATGGAATGAGACGAGTTTTGTTGCCCCATGAGACCCCCAGGGGCTATCATCCTCTACAGAAGCAGCACAATCTGAGGTACCACGGCTTCGAAGAGATGTACGACGACGCCCAAGGCTTCATGCGCAAGCCCGATGATGTTGGCAAGATCAAGTGAGGTGAGAATATGGCAGAGATGTGGATTTCAATGGGCCCTCAGCACCCTATGACCCACGGCCTTTGGACGCTCAAGGTCAAGGTCGATGGAGAGACGGTTGTTGACACTGAGCCCGATCTAGGATACATCCACCGCGGAGTGGAGAAAATCTGCGAGGCCCGGGACTTCACTCAGATTACTACCTATTGCGACAGGCTGTGCTACGCCAGTGCCAACACTTGGTCACACTCCTACATCTACGCGGCAGAAGACCTGCTTGAGGTCGAAGTCCCAGAGAGAGCCGAGTACATTCGACTCATCGCCATTGAGATTCAGCGTATCGCTAGCCACCTAATGTGGCTGGGTGCATATGGCCCGGATATTGGCAATCTATCGATTATGGTATGGTGTCTCAGGGAGCGCGAGATGATGATGGATCTACTCCAAGAACTGGGCGGATCTAGAATGCACTACAATTTTCCTAGGATTGGCGGCGTAAAGCGCGATTTGCCTTACGGCTTCGCCCAGCGAGCCCGGGCAAAACTCAAACTGTTCCTCAATAGGATTCAGGAGTACGAGGCACTATACGACGAGAGCACCATCTTCCTAGTCCGCAGTCAGGGTGTTGGCTACGCCAAGCCAGAAGAGATGGTCAACCACGGCGTTTCCGGCCCTAACCTCAGAGCGGCCGGAGTCAACTATGACGTTCGCTGGGCTCACCCCTACTCAGTTTACAGCGAACTCGACTGGTCTGCTCCAGTCGAACGCTCTTCAATCAAGGGAGCAGACTGCTACGACCGCTACAGAGTGAGAGTAGAAGAGATGAGAGTCAGCGCTTCAATGGCACTTCAAGCACTCGATAAGATTCCCGGCGGAGCTGATACACATTACGAGCCAGAGGATCCGATGATTCTCGCAAAGGCGCCGAGCCGCGCTCCAGAAGGAACCAGCGGAGCACATCACTTCGAGGATAGTAGAGGAGAGTCGATGTTCTACATTGCTGGTGGCGGAGAGGGAAGGGGCAAGCAGCCTTACAGAGTCTCAATCCGCTCTCCGATATTCATCACAATCCCATTCGCAGCCAAGTGCATGATTGGCTACAAGGTAGCAGATATCCCAGCGATTATGGGATCATTCGATCCTTGCATCGGAGAGACTGACAGGTGAGAATATGGCGAGCAGTGACTGGTTAGACATAGTCGGATGGACCGAATCCATGACCAGTTGGTCGATGGACAATGTACACGACCTGATGCCCTCTGAGGACATCGATTTGCAGGTCACTATTCCCAGCACATGGGCCTGGCCCGATCCATTCACCATCGGACCAATCTTCAATCTGCAAGATGGGTTTGCAAGCATTCAACCAGCACTTGAGGCATTCATGCATGCGATGATTATGTCCACAGTGGTATTTGGGATGATGATGACCACGATGCTGGCCATTCCATATATCGAGAGGAAGTTCATTGGACGTCTGATGGATAGATTGGGTGCTACGACCACTCTGAGAAGCCTCTGGGTCGGAGAGAGCGGCGTTACTGGTGGAGAATGGTGGAACAAACTTCCCTTCGGAGTAGGAGGGCCAATCGGTTGGGTCATTGGAGCACTAAACAAGACATGGGGGAACTCGCATGAGTTGGAGACGATATCCAGAGTGAACAACAGGAGTTACCACGGCTACTGGTTCCTGCTTCCCGGTTTCTTCCAAGCTTTCGCCGATTTCTTCAAGTTCGCAACCAAGGAACACATCGTTCCAAGAGATGCCGACAAGGTCGTCTTCGAGGTTGCTCCGGTAATCATTCTCTCAACCACAATCATGGTATTCGCATTCGTGCCGTTCGGCCCACACATCTACGCGGCCAATCCAGACCTTTCTCTTCTTTTCATGATGGCAATCTTCGGCGTCGCCCCTCTCGGAGTATTCTTCGCCGGCTGGGCTTCCAACAACAAGTACACACTCATTGGAGGAATGCGCTCCGCAGCCCAACTCACTGCCTACGAGATCCCTCTTTTGATTACAGTACTCGGAGTCGCTGTTCTCAGCGGTTCATTCAACATCATCGAAATCGTAGACTTCCAGATAGGGAGAGAAGAGGGTAACGTCTGGAACATCTTCATGATGCCGCTGGGCGCACTACTCTTCCTCATCACGATGATTGCTGAGGTCGAGAGGATCCCCTTCGATATGCCCGAGGCCGAGGCCGAACTCGTCGAGGGCTGGTGGACAGAGTACGGAGGAATCCGCTGGGGACTGATGTTCGCAGCTGAGTACATGCGCTCCTACGCAGCCTGTATCCTATTCGCCCTGTTCTTCTTAGGTGGCTGGGAGGCTCCCTTCCAGCACACCTTGGCCGACCTGCCTTGGGTAGGAGGCATGGTGGAGTTCGGACTCTCGTTGATTCCGGGAGTCGGCTGGATTCTGTTGAAGGCATGGGGCCTATTCGCGGTCTTTGTTTGGATTCGCGCATCTCTTCACAGAGTTAGGACAGATCAGATTCTCGAGTTCGGTTGGAGATACCTCCTACCGCTTTCACTGCTCCACCTGGTGCTTGCAATAGCAATCAGATTGCTATTCTGGGATGGCGGTCCGTGGAATATCTTGCTTCCAATCGCAATTACAGCCATATCTGGAGGTATCTTCGTAATTCTCGCAATTGATGAGGATAAGGATGCGCTGGAAATCCAGCGCAGGCCATACAGCACTCAGGCAGTGGTCAAGGCTTCTCCAGGGAGTCACAGAGATTAGGGGTTGATTTGATGAGTTACAGGGCGAACACTGGGCATCCACACGCGACACCCAACTTCAGAAATCTAGTCATCCGCCCAATGTGGATGACTCTGAAGACAGCCCTCAGAACAGTCCCATTCCTAGGCAGGCTTGCCTTCCTCAGGAATGACTACCACGGCAAGTCTGCTTCGATGGTAGACCCAGCTACAAGAGAGAGAGTGGGTGTAGACCACCCCACACTATGGCAGAAGTTCTCTGCCGACAGAGAGACGAGCGAAGTCATGCCCTTCTTAGAGCGACCTGTTACTGTGATGTATCCTTATGAGAGGCTTGAGGACCTTGAACCATGGCTGTTCGTTCCCGGTAACTACAACGGCCGTATTGGAATCATTTGGGAGACTTGCACAGCGTGCAAGGCTTGTGTCAGGGCTTGCCCTAACGACTGTCTTCATATGACCTCAGAGGTCAGGGTGAATGTCCTCGATACTGCCGAGGACGGCGATGACTGGCATGGCTACGGAAGCGAACTCGAGGAAGGCGGCTTCGCTGCGAGAAAGAAGGACGAGTTTGAGGACATTGCCGAGGGATTCGATTTAGTTAATTCCCATGCTGATGCCCCTCAGCAGTACGACTTCGGCGAGATCATCGAGTTGTCCGGAGAAAAGGCGACTATTCGCTGGTCTGACGGCACTGGAGTGGAGACAATCGACTCCACCTCACTTACACCTGCAGAGCAGGATATAGTATCCGGGCAGATTGACATCGGCAGGTGCATGTTCTGTGGCCTGTGTGCCGAAGCCTGCCCATTCGAGTCCTTCTTCATGACCAACGAGTATGATGGTATGTCCGGATTCACTAGAGAGGACTTGTGGTTCGATGCTAGCAGAACCAGAGTACTTCCCGCAGTTCATCAAGAGAGAGTCGACATGGAACTGGCAAAGCGTGCTGAGAAGGAGCTGAAGAAGCGCGAGAGGAAGGCCGCTAAGGCCGCTAAGGCCGCGGAGGCTTAGACATGGAATTGGATTTCGAAGCGCTAGTGTTTCTCATATTATCTGCCATGGCAATTGGCGGAGCATTGGGCTGCGTCTATGCTCGCAGAGTGGCACACTCGCTACTCTCTCTGATGCTGACTTTCTTCGCTGTTGCCGGAGTATTCGTGATGGCCGGAGCTGAGATGCTGGCCGCCATTCAGATCCTGGTCTATCTTGGTTCAGTAATGCTCGTTGTTCAGTTCGGAGTCATGCTGACTCGCAAGCAGATACAGGAGGATGCTTGATGAGAGGAATATCGGCCCTCGCTCAGATTGGAGTATTCACCTTTCTACTGATTCTACTCTCAGAGGTCATGTCTCATCCTATGTGGGGAGAGTCAGGAAATCCACCTACCACAGTGGATTTCGCAGTATCGATGTTTGGGGAATGGTCGGTGGCGACCATCGTCCTCGGCGCGCTGCTGGCCATGGCGATGATAGGCGCATCATATCTTGTTCGTGATGAGAGACTTGTCAATCTCATCTGGGATCTAGAGGGTGATGACCAATGATTGAGACAAGCTGGATTGCCGGACTGGGGGTTATTCTGTTCTTCATAGGGCTTCTCGGGGCTTTCACTCGCAAGAACGCTATTGTGGTTCTGATGTGTATCGAGGTTATGCTCAATGCAGCTAATCTCAATTTCGTTGCCGGAGCCTCACATTACAGCGATGTGGATGGCTGGGTCTTCACCGCGATTGCAATTGCCATAGCAGCAGCTGAGGTAGCAATCGGGCTGGCAATCCTGCTCTCCCTCTACAGCACTCAGGAGACAATATCTCTGGACGAGGCGAACATACTGAAGAACTGAGGCAATAGCATGGCTGAGAAAGGAAATGAATGGGACTTGCTGGCTCCAATCATCCCGTTCGTACTGGTTGTGCCATTCCTGTATGTGCAAGGATGGGAATCTGTCGAAGCGGCTTTCCTGATTGTCGTCATTCCCCTACTCACATTCCCAGCCATACTTGTGGCAGGACAGGTCTACAACGGAAACGAGACATGGAAGAACCGCTTCAAGGAAGGAGGAATCTTCGGTCTTGGTTCACTTGCTAGCTCACTGAGCATAGCGCTTTGGATAGTTTATGACTACGTAGTAAATTCAGCGCACTTCGAGATGGACTCAGTCGTCGAGCCCTTCTCTTGGCTTACCTTCGATGTGTTACATCATGATGGCACCCAGTGGGATATCAGTTCAGGATTCGCTGACATCGGCGTAGGGGTATGGATTGACCCAGTCAGTCTTATGCTGCTGTTTGTCGCTACTTTCCTGTGCTTCCTAATCTGCTGGTTCAGCCTCGGATACATGAACACAGATCCGATTAACGAGGACAGCAATCACCGCTTTTACGGGGAATTTGTTCTCTTTGCCATCGGTATGTTCGGAATGGTGCTGGCTGACAACTTCCTGTGGCTCTTCATCTTCTGGGAGATAATGGGTCTGTGCTCATACCTGTTAATCGGTTTCTACTACTGGAAGGACAGCGCGGCAGCAGCCGCAAAGAAAGCCTTCCTGACTACAAGAGTCGGTGATGTGTTCCTGATGGTCGGCCTGCTGATGCTGTACGACATCTATGGCTCTCTGGAATTCGCGGTGATTTTCGATGACCCTTCGACCGGAGTAGGGGGGGCCTTGGTGGATTCAGCAGATCTCAACTGGGCACTACTTATGCTATTCATTGGAGCTGTGGGTAAGTCGGCCCAGTTCCCGCTGCACGTCTGGCTCCCGGATGCAATGGAGGGGCCTACTCCAGTGTCTGCCCTCATCCACGCTGCTACGATGGTGAACGCAGGACTATACCTAGTATTCCGAATGGTCCCATTCGTAGATGTCCATGTGAGTGGGGTCGCTGGACTCGAGGACTTCGCACTAATCGTCGCCTGGATAGGCGGCATTACCGCATTCATGGCTGCAGCCATCGCCTTTGTCCAGAACGACATCAAGAAAGTTCTCGCATACTCGACGATGAGTCAGCTGGCATACATCTTCACCGGGCTGGGCGCGGGGCTGCTGTTCCTAAACCTCGGTGAGTACCACGCTGGATACTTCGTTATTGGAGCTTCGATGTTCCACTTGTTCAATCACGCCATGGCAAAGGGGATGCTGTTCATGGCGAGTGGCTCGGTAATCCACGAGGTGCACCATGCTCACCACCATCTCCATCACGACGACCACGATTTCGACCCTCAGGACATGCGGAACATGGGTGGTCTGGCATCGAAAATGCCAGTTACTTCGACCGCGATGATGTTCGGATCGATGTCCATCATCGGAATCCCGCTTATTGGCGGGTTTTGGTCCAAGGAAGGAATCATCGCCGAGACTTGGTTAGCTTGCCTGCACAAGGAGCCAATGATGCTTGGTCCCGCAATCCTTGTCCTCGCAACGGCTGGGATGACAGGATTCTACATGACTAGAATGTGGCTGATGACCTTTGCTGGCCCACCGAAGACGGATGTCGCAGAGCACGTCCACGAGAGCACACCTTGGATCAAGGAGCCATTGATTATTCTCACACTGATTACCGCCGTCGGTGGCTTCTTGCTAGCTCTTCTAGGGGTAGTTGACTATCTAGGCGGTGAGAAGGACCACCTCGCCATGCATGGCATCTTTGACACTTTGAAGCATGCTTTCCTACCAGATGATAACGAACTCAGAATCATTGGTTGGACTACCATTCTGCTGGCCGCAATTCTCGGTCCGATCATAGCTTCGAGAGTACACGGAGGTAGACTCGCAGAAGGTGCAGAGGCCAACCCATTGGTCGGCTGGCTAGTCAATCTCTCAAGCAGATTCGGCTCGCAAGACGTCTCCGAGATGGCCGATTCTCAATTGGCTGAGGCCTTGCAGAGGAGACTGTACTTCGATGATCTGTATGAGATTATAGTAGCCAACACCGCCATACCATTCGCATCATTCACGGCTTGGTTCGACAAGAATGTCATTGACGGTATCATCAAGCAGATTGAGTCCAACTCCGCTTCTGGATCAGTCACAGTTCGCAGTGTCACTACCGGAAGCACTCGTGACTACATACTGATGGCAGCAGTTGGAATGCTCTCTATATTCGCATTGATATGGGGGGTGAGCGCATAATCGACGACCCCCTCTCAGTAATCACACTCCTTCCACTATTCGCAGGATTGCTCCTGATCCTGCTGACACAAGTTCTTCCAAGCTCTCAGAGCGAGGGGCTGGCTAGGGTATCCAGAAACGTCAGCATGGGTATCGCAATGGCTGTGGCTGTAATCACCACCATGCTGTTCATAGGTAATTGGGGCAGTATTGACTGGACCAATATTACTCAGGGAGGCTATGTCCTACAGAACGATGCAATCGACCTTATTCCATCCATTGGAGTGACCTGGAAAGTCGGAGCAGACGCTCTTTCCTTCCCGATGATATGGCTTACTACGGTACTTATTCCAATCTCGATGCTGGTCGAGTGGGATGCCAAGCGCGGACATCTATTCCATCCGCTCCTGCTCGTAATGGAGGGAGCGCTGCTCGGTGTCTTCGTAGTACTCGACCTGTTCGTGTTCTACGTTTTCTGGGAGCTGACCCTGATTCCAATGTTCCTGCTGATTTTGATGTGGGGCGGAGAGGACAGGAGATATGCTGCGATGAAGTTCTTCATCTACACTTTCGCTGCTAGCGTAATTATGCTCATTGGAATTCTCGTGATGTACTTCCACACAGACCCGATTTCTGGTTTAGGTAGCCTGACTGGTCACCACTTCGATCTAGTAGCGATGACGGCCCAAGAAAATTTGATTCCAAGTGAAGGACTTAGGCATCTGGTCTGGCTGATGCTGCTGATTGGCTTCGCAACCAAGATGCCCAGCGTACCAGTTCACACTTGGCTTCCCGACGCCCACGTGCAGGCGCCCACAGCAGGATCAATGCTGTTAGCCGGAGTTATGCTGAAGATGGGCGCCTACGGCTTCCTCAGGGTCGCTGTCACAATCTTCCCCGAGTCTACAATTGAATTCATCCCGCTACTGATTACCCTCGGTATGGCTAGCTTGGTCTACGGCGCTTGGGTGTGCATGGGTCAAACTAATCTCAAGCGCATGGTCGCTTACTCTTCTGTCTCTCATATGGGACTAATCTTCCTTGGCATAGCCACGATGCAACCTCTGGGAATCGCAGGCGCTCTGTTCATGATGTTCGCCCACGGTATCATCAGCCCTCTGTTGTTCGCTGTGGCTGGTGCCTTCAAGCACCACTATCACACTCTAGAGATAGGCTCGATGCGCGGTATTGCTCACCACAGCCCATGGCTTGCCGCACACATGATGCTGGGTTGGATGGCGAGCCTCGGGCTGCCATTGCTAGCAGGTTTCGTAGCTGAAGTGGCGATATTGATTGCATTCTGGATGACCTACGGGTGGCTCGTTCTCTTGCCTGCTTTGACTCTGATTATCACCGCTGTGTACTATCTCTCATCTATGCAGAGGACGATTTTCGAATCTAACGACCCAGATAAGGGAATACTACCCGATACCATGCATGATGAGGAACCTCGTGACATCACATGGCACGAGAATGCAGGAATGCTCCTGCTCGGAGCGATGACGGCGCTATTCGGAATTATGCCGTTCATCTTCTGGGATATGATGTCTGACTGGAGCTCAGGATTCACTGTTGAGACTCTCATCGACGCTATGCATTCACAGGAGTGGAAGCCATGAGTTCGATATTGACTGAAATCGACCTCGACACGACCATGCTACTGCTTCCAGAGATTCTGATGCTTCTTGGCATAGTGGCGATGATTCTGATACCCAATCTGGGTGATGCCACCATGCGCATTCCACTCACTCGCACCAGAGTACCAATTTTCATCGGCGGAACTAGGTCCGAGCTTAACAACGATCCAAGACTCCCCAATATGGTCGCTAGTGGAGTACTGGTTCTTGCTTTACTAACCTCTTTTCTTTTCCTAGGGGAGGAAGGAGATGTCGGTAACGCCTTGCACATCGATGAGTTCAGCAGGCTATTCACTCTGCTATTCACCTCAGCCCTACTTCTAGCGGCCTTGGCAACTTCAACTAGGATGCCCGCTATGCCGAAGGCCGGTGCCCCTCTTGATTCGGACTCTGACGAGATTGCAGACTCAAAGGTCGCCGCCCTGATTGATAACCGCAGGCAGGTAGACTTCCACATCCTGCTGCTTACCACAGGACTAGGCATGAGCCTGATGGCGATGGCTACCAACCTTTTCATGCTCTTTGTATGCCTAGAACTGGCTTCACTTTCTTCCTACGTCCTCGTCGCCTTCCACAAGGAGGCCGATGTCGGCGGCGAGGCCGGAATGAAGTACTTCATGGTCGGATCCGTTGTCTCCGCGATTGGAATCTACGGCATGTCACTACTCTACCTTTGGAGTGGTAGCCTAGACATGACCGATCTGGCAGCCGCTTGGTCGGCTATGGAGACGAACGATCCTCTAGCTATGGTCGGAGTCGGCCTAATGATGGTCGCCTTCGGATTCAAGGTTGGAGCAGCCCCATTCCACCTCGCTGTTCCAGATGCTTACTCCGGTGCTTCCTCCCCAATCGCTGGCCTGCTGGCTACCGCATCCAAGGCGATGGGCTTCGTGGCTTTGATTAGACTCCTGCTGATTGTCACCATGCCTCCATCTGGACAGGCGATTTGGATGCTATCAATCGCACTAATCGCAGTTCTAACGATGACCTGGGGTAACCTAGCTGCCCTTACAAGCGACAACCCCAAACGAATGCTGGCCTACTCCAGCGTGGCCCACGCTGGCTACATGCTTGCAGCCATGGCAGCTATTGGCTCCGGGCTCGCAGACGCATCCACTTCCTCGATGATTCTGACCGCTGTGGTCTTCCACCTGCTAATCTTGGTCCTATTCAAGTTCGGGGCCTTCCTTGTTCTCTCGATGCTCGAAGCAGATGGCGGAGGACACAGAATCGAGGACCTTCATGGATTGATCAGGAGAGAGCCTGCTATCGGCGTGGCGATGTTCGTCTTCATGCTCTCTCTGGCCGGCGTTCCACCTCTATCCGGATTCCTCTCTAAGTTGCTGATGATTAACGGAATCGTATCTGTATCCGCTGGAACCGGGGCCGCGACTTCGACTACCATAGTAGACTGGGCTAGCGGAGTCGATCCACTGTTCTGGTTGGCCGTGGCGATTGTCCTCAACAGCGCCCTCTCACTGTTCTACTATCTGAGAATTGGGCTCGTCATGTTCTTCGAATCACCCGAGAGCGATTCGGGACTAAGCAAGGCCCCGTCTCTGCGACTAGCTATCTTTGGCTGTGCCATCCTGACTCTACTGTTTGGAATCGGACCCATGAGCGAGTGGTTGCTCGATATGGTCACGTCAGCCGTTGACACCATGATGGGATTGTGAAGAGCAACCTCAACTTCACATAGGGGACTACCGACCGGGCCACATGGCCCGTAGAGAGGAGAAGGTCGACGCTGAGCTCCTAGCACAGCTTGAATCTGGAGGCGACCGCATTCGCGTACCGCTCCCCAATCGTAAGGTCAATGAGATGTTTGCGATAGCGGATCAGATTCTCGGCGGACGCCGGGTTAAGGCGGTTTGCGAGGACGGCGAGAGCAGACTTGCTAGAATTCCGGGAAAGATGAGAAGGCGCCAGTGGGTACGCGAGGGAGACCTGATTGTGGTACAGCCTTGGGATTTCCAAGACGAGAAGGCCAATGTGTGTATGCGCTACACCAAGACCCAGTCACTTTACCTGTCACGCAAGGGAGTGCTCCCAGAGATTGTTGATCTGTTCGGAGTCACAGATCTGTCCGGGAATCAGAATCTAGAAATCGAACCGGTCTCTGATGCTGCTCCTTCAGAAGAGGACGAGCAGGAAGCCGAGCCAGAAGTTATCGAAGAGAACACATCCGTGTCCGACGAACCAGAGGAAGATATCGACTCGTTCTTCGGGTGAGAGTATGGATGAGTATGATGACCTTCCTGAGGTTGACGCTCTACTGAGAGCAGAGAAGAAGCACGAGTGGATTTCTGAACCCCGCTTCAAGCGCATGTTCAACGATATTGAAGACGGACTGCAAGGAGTTCTGGGTAAGGGCAAGTATGAGTGGGTAGACAGACGTGTCTTCGATCAGGTATTCGACCGCTCTACCCTGCTTGCTGTTCACAAATTGATGCAGAAGGGTCAGATTGAGACCATAGATTACCCTATAGCTCGAGGTAAGGAAGCCCACGTCTTCCACGCCACCACCAACCACGGACCTGTCGCAGTGAAGATTTTTCATACCACCAACGCCGTGTTCAAGGGGCTGGCCAAGTACATCGACGGAGATCCCAGATTCAAAGGCCTTTCAAGGCGACACAGGGAACTTGTCAACATCTGGGTGCGCAAGGAGTTCCGCAACCTACGGAGGATGAGGAATCACGGCCTAAGGGTCCCGGAGCCACTTGACAATCTGAAGAATGTTCTCATCATGGAATACATCGGAGACGATAAGGGACCAAGTCCACGACTCAAGGAAATCTCTGTCGACAATCCGTACGAGGTATTCGAGGAACTTCTCGATTTCATCGCTATCAACTGGCACAATTGCGATTTGGTTCACGCCGATTTCAGCGAGTATAACATCCTGCTAAACGATGACGAACTGTGGGTAATCGATGCCGGCCAAAGTGTCACCCGGCAGCACCCGAGTGCCGAGGAATTTCTCGTTCGTGATGTTACACGTATAGTCGATTGGATTAACCGCCAAGGGCACAATGTTGACTTGGCCGAGAGTCTAGCTAGAGTCCTTGATGACCCAGTTCCCGAGGCTTCTAGAGCCTCAGGCGGGGATTAAAGCGGGTGGGCGGGTCGGCCGCACCCGTGGAATTGCTAGCGCGCGTGCCCAAGAATCGAATTGCCGTGCTGATAGGCAAGGGCGGACAGACTCGCAAGATGCTGGAGGAGGCCAGTGGTGCTAAGTTGGATATTGACTCCAAGACTGGCGAGGTGATGGCAGAATGGGAAGAGGAACCAGACCCTGTTGTCAGGATGAAGATGCCAGATGTGGTACTAGCAATCGGTCGCGGACTCGCTCCTAGCAGAGCAGTCCAACTGATTCAAGACGACATCTTCCTCAGGATGTATGATATCCGCGAGTGGGTAGGAAGGCAGCCTAACCAGACTCGCAGAATGAGAAGTAGACTGATTGGTAGGAACGGACGCATCCGCAGTCTTATCGAGGAGATTTCAAACTGCGAGATGGCCATCCACGGCTCTACCGTACTGGTGATAGGAGATCAAGACGGAGTAGCCCTAGCTGCGCCTGCAATCGAAGGAATTCTACGCGGCTCTGAACATAGTACTGTCTTGCATGGACTCGAGCAGGATAGGAAGCGCCTGAAGATACAATCCCGACAACTGAAATCATTCGAGGAGCGCAGTTCACGCGACTCGTCTAAGTTCGACACTCTGGTACCGGGTCTAGCACAGGCCCGTAGGCGCAGGGAGAGACGAAAAAAAGACTCACAAGTCAATTCATCCGATTCCGATGAAGTGTCTGAAGTGATGGAACTGGCAGACGACGAGTCTGTTACTTTCGAAGAGGAGTGAAACCGCCACGCATAAGCGTGGAAGTCCTCACGGATTGCCATGGCAAACCCTCTGGAGGAGATGTACGACTACGAAAGATGGGCCACTAACGCCATCATTGCAGTAATCGGACTAGTCTCCGCTGGTATTGCTCTAGAGTCGTTTGACATTGAGAATCCACTCTCAGATTTCCTGTATGACTATTACATCGACCCTGTGTTGCAGGAATCATCCTCTGACGCCGGATACAATATCCCAAACACTCTGACCTACGCTATTCTGCTAGCTTTATTTGCAATCTCGTTGGCTGCTTGGCTGAGATATCTCGGCATTGATCCGAGTGATGCAGCCCTACTAGCCCTGATGCCCTATGTTTTCTGGGCTGCTCTAGGTGAGGTGATTGAGGATGCTAGCATGTTCGATGCCTCCCTCGAGAGTTACTTCGTCAGCCCGGCCATACACTTCCAGACTGCGGCCTGGGTGGTAATCGCTGGAGCTTTGGGTTACCGCATTGCGAATTCGAATTATGATTCAGAAACACAGAGTTCCAAGGCTGAGAGCATCGCTACAGTTCTGATTACAGCACAGATTGTGATTTACTATACCTCGGTCGAAGCCGGAGGAGTGGCTTCGTCCTCAGATTTCAACAACCTGCCCATGTTGTTCTGCTTCATCGTGGCACTTCTCCTTCCAACGCTGCTGACCAATTGTTCACTGTTCGACTTCACTGTAGTCCAACGCACTGTATTCCTCGTCGGCCTAGGGGGCTGCATAACTCTGGCCGGGCCATTGATTGCATTCGGGATTAGCTACCCTGATGGAGCACCAGGAATCTCGGAGGGAGTAACCATCTGGCCACTATTTGTCGTCCTTGGTCTGCCCGCATTGCTAGTGTATTGGATGTACACTAACGGACTTCCTGCAGCAAATCAATTGTCCGAGGCAGGACACATCGCCGGAATTCTACCCTCGGGAATGACAGATTTGGAATACGAAGAGTGGGAATCCGAGGAGAAGGATCTGATTGAGAGCCTTCGCATGAAAGCTGTGATGGCCTCTCCGGTGGTATCTCTGGCTGTGGCAGGCCAGTTTCTCGATGGCATCGCGACCGCTATAGGAATCAGTGAGTTTGGATATGGTGAGAAACACGTCTTCTCTGCTAGGATAATCGATGTATTCGGCTCACCCTATGGATTCACTGTAATCAAACTCTTGCTCGGCGGATTAATCTGGTACTTCTTCGCCATTGCAAATTTTGAGCACAGACAGAAACATCTGAGGATATTGATTTCGATGGTTATTCTGACCGTAGGAATGGCACCTGGACTGCGAAATGTCGGAAGAGCTGCTTTAGGCGTCTAAATTCGACATCTATGATGTCGACTCCATTCAATTGAAGTTCCACTCGCTACCTCGCTGGCCTAGAGCATGGACCGGTTGCCAACCACGATTGACCGAGAGAGCGCAGAATTCGCCTCTCGATTGGAGCACAATTCCGCCTTGTGCAATACCCTGAGATCAACACTTGACTTGGTTAAGCAAGGCGGCGGAGAGAAGTATGTTCAACGTCATCGTGAGCGCGGCAAAAACCTCCCCAGGGAGAGGATTGCTGAGATTTGCGATCCAGCGACCCCATTCCTAGAACTCTCCAGCCTAGCAGCCCACGAACTGTATGATGGCAGGGCACACTCTGCAGGAATTGTCACTGGAGTCGGTGTTGTTCATGGCAGGGAGTGCATGTTCGTAGCGAATGATGCTACAGTCAAGGGTGGTTCGTACTACCCGATGACCGTGAAGAAGCACGTCAGGGCCCAAGAGGTTGCTGAGGAGAATAACCTGCCCTGTGTCTACCTAGTCGACTCAGGAGGGGCGTTCCTGCCAATGCAGGACGAGGTGTTTCCAGACAAGCTTCACTTCGGACGGATTTTCCGCAACCAGGCCATCCTGTCAAGCAAGGGAATACCCCAAGTCGCCGCAGTACTGGGCTCGTGCACTGCTGGTGGAGCATACATTCCAGCGATGTCCGACGAGTCAATCATCGTCAAGGGCAATGGCACCATCTTCCTCGCCGGACCTCCTTTAGTTAAGTCGGCCACTGGAGAAGAAGTAACTGCCGAGAATCTTGGAGGAGCCGACCTGCACACCAGAGAGTCGGGTGTGGCCGATCATTTCGCGGAAGATGAACCCGAAGCACTCAGGATGGTTCGCAACATTGTCGAGAATCTAAACGTCCGCCCTAAGCACAGGCTCGATGCCTCCCGTCCTGAGGAACCAGCCCACGATTCGCAGGACCTGCTCGGAATTATTCCCAAAGACAACAGAACTCCCTACGATGTCAGAGAGGTAATCTCCAGGATAGTCGACGGCTCTCGATTCCACGAGTTCAAGCAGCGCTATGGCAACACGCTAGTCTGTGGCTTTGCCAGAATCCACGGCTATCCGGTAGGAATAGTCGCCAACAACGGGATTCTGTTCTCTGAGTCGGCACTCAAAGGAGCCCACTTTGTCGAGCTTTGTGGCCAGCGCGGCGTTCCTCTCATCTTCTTGCAAAATATCTCTGGATTCATGGTCGGCAGGGAGGCAGAGTCTGGAGGAATCGCCAAGGATGGGGCAAAACTCGTGACTGCGGTATCCTGTGTTCCTGTACCGAAGTTCACAGTCATAATCGGCGGCTCGCACGGTGCTGGCAACTACGGGATGTGTGGGCGAGCCTACGACCCGAGATTCCTGTTCATGTGGCCTAACGCCCGGATCTCTGTGATGGGTGGAGAGCAGGCAGCAGATGTCCTCTCTACTGTGGGCAATGCCGACCCGGATGAGATTAGGAGTAAGTACGAGAACGAGAGTAATCCCTACTACTCATCCGCCAGACTCTGGGATGATGGAGTAATCGACCCCAGAGACACCAGAGATGTACTAGGCCTATGCATCTCCGCAAGCCTCAACGCAGACATGCCCGAGCAGGGTTACGGAGTATTCAGGATGTGATGAGATGATGGCAGACGCAACTCCTGAGTGTAGCATGTGCAGATTGGATATCCATGGCCCTACAGCGACTATTATCATGGATCGGGTAGATTCCTACAATGCCCTCAACATTCAACTCATCTCAGAAATCATCGAACTACTAGAATGGACGGCCCAGCGTTCAGTTGGAGCTACTGGATCGCTGAGGGATTCATCCGGCTCCGAGCATATCCGCGTACTCGTTCTACGTTCTTCCGGCAAGCACTTCTGCGCTGGTGCAGACATCAACATGATGCGTGATGCAGGCTCGAAGACTCCCGAGGAGAACCGAATCGATTCAGCAAGATTGGACAGGCTGTTCCACACACTATGGGCACATCCATGTTTCACAATTGGATGCGTGCAAGGAGTGGCCCTAGGAGGAGGCGCAGGACTGGTTTCTTGCCTCGACCACGTTATCGCAGAGCCTAACACCAGAATTGCCCTATCTGAGGCTAAACTGGGAATCCTTCCCGCTGTAATCGGCCCATACGTATACCGCAAGGTTGGCAGCGCTGAGTTCCGCAGACTCTCAATGCTCGCGAGCAGAGTGGGCGCACAAGAGGCGCTCAGAATCGGTTTAGTCAACAGCATAGCAGACTCATCAGATCACTTTGATTCTGCTGCAGGAGCCGTGATTGATGATCTGATGAGCAGTGGTCCGATGGCAGTTACAGAGGCCAAGAGGCTATCAGAAAAACTCGATACCTGGACAGGTTCCTTCGAAGAACTCAGAGAATGGACTTTGGACAAGACCAGCGAGATGCGAGGCTCTCGAGAGGGGCAGGAGGGCCTTTCCTCGTTCCTAGAGAGGCGCCCACCGGATTGGGCGTCAAGGGGCGGGGAAGGTTAGCATGACCGAGTTACCATTCGATGCGGTACTGGTCGCTAACAGAGGCGAGATTGCAGTAAGGGTGCTAACAGCAGCGAGAGAGGCAGGTCTCAGAGGAGTAGCCGTATTTTCCGATGCGGATGCAAAGGCACTGCATGTCGAGTTAGCCGATGAAGCAATCCACCTGCCCGGACAGACTCTAGCGGAGACTTATCTCAATACAGATGCCATCATCGCTGCGGCACAAAGCAGCGGCGCTCAGGCCATACACCCCGGGTACGGATTTCTTTCCGAGAGGGCCGACTTCGCATCTGCTGTGAAGCAGGCCGGACTCATCTGGATTGGCCCCCCTCCAGAAGCCATCTCGACCATGGGAGACAAGATTTCAGCCAGATTGAAGATGATGGAATCCGGCGTTCCCGTGATTCCCGGCGAGGAACTCTCGGTTCCCGATGGTGCCGACCACCTAGGCCAGTTGGCAGCTTGCGCTGCCAGAGTCGGCTATCCTCTTCTACTCAAGGCAAGCGCTGGCGGGGGTGGTAAGGGCATGAGGGCGGTGAGCGAGCCGAAGATGCTCAGAACAGAGTATGAGGCGGCATCCAGAGAGGCATCAGCAGCATTCGGTGATGGAACAATCTACGTCGAGAGGCTGCTAGTCGGAGCGAGGCACATCGAGGTTCAGGTTCTAGCAGACTCGCATGGAAATTGCATCCATCTCAACGAGCGCGACTGTTCCCTGCAACGCAGGCATCAGAAAGTCATCGAGGAGGCACCATCCCCTGTCGTCAACGCCGAACTGAGAGAAGCGATGGGAGCGGCTGCAGTTATGGCTGCCAAGGCAGTTGACTACGAAGGCGCGGGAACAGTCGAGTTCCTACTTTCTGACAGAGGTGACTTCTTCTTCCTAGAGATGAATACACGACTGCAAGTCGAGCATCCCGTAACCGAGATGATTACCGGTGTGGATCTGGTTCTCAAGCAGTTCGAAGTAGCCGCAGGGATGACATTGGGACTCACTCAATCTGACATCGGCATTACAGGCCACTCAATGGAGGCACGAATCTATGCTGAGGATCCGAGCAAGGGATTCCTTCCTGCAATTGGAGACCTAGCGATGTGGCGCGCACCTGCGGGCCCCGGTATCAGAGTCGACACCGGTGTGCGCGAAGGTGATTCAGTTACTGTGGACTTCGATCCTATGCTGGCCAAACTGGTCGTTCACGCCCCGACTCGAACCGCAGCTGCACGCCGCCTGTACAACGCTCTCTCCGACCTCCGTGCTCTAGGAGTAATCACGAATATTGGGTTCCTCCGCCAGATGACAATCCACCCGGATTTCGTTTCTGGGTCAATTACAACCGATTATCTCGATTCAACGGATATTTCGGAGTTCGCCGAACCAGAACACGACCCGTCTACACTAGTAGCGATTGCAGCAGCAGCAAGTCGTTTCGGACTAGACAGAGTTGGTGTTGCTGGTGGCGACGGAACACTGGTCGACGAGCACACTGGACACGCTGGTGATCCGTTCAGGACTTTGTCGAGGTCTTTCCCATAGGTGATAGAATGGAATGGAGCATAGCAGAATCCACCCGATACTCGGTCAAATTATCTGATTCAGAGGGCACTCTGAATCTGGCCGGGTTAACAGCCGATGGGCAGGAGAAGACACACGGTGAGATTAGCATCGCTAGAGATGCTCAGGCAAACCGGCTCCTAGTCGAAATCGATGGCTCGGCCCATATCGCCCATGTTGCCAAGGTGGGAGACGACTGGTGGATTCATCTTGATGGTAGAATCCACATGGTGACAGGACACGAGCCGGGCAGTTCGAGTGATTCATCCGGAGAAGGTGGCCTCACGGCCCCGATGCCAGGCACCATACTCGAGGTTCATGTGAAGGAAGGTCAGAGAGTTCGTGAGGGTCAGACATTGTTGGTAATGGAGGCGATGAAGATGGAGCATCGCATCCAAGCACCGAAGGCCGGCGAAGTAGTTGCACTCAACTTCTCAGAGGGAGAAAGAGTCGATATGGGTGCGACCCTAGTTGAGTTGGGCGATTAGCCGAATCAGAGG